>JACCDG011026340.1_pt1 | contig 12953 bp, 5 predicted proteins | sample 7442471 | NCBI WGS metagenome assembly JACCDG01 (sample SAMN15323444, study PRJNA562643) | freshwater metagenome | isolation source: river surface water | place: USA:Blue River Watershed | collected 2017-08-17 | reverse complement strand
GCAATTGCAAAAGCCAAGTTCAACCAAAGAGGCAGATTTGATTGATCCGTTTTTGGCGGCATTGGTCAAAACTGGACCGCTTCATTTCTCCAGCAATGCAGACACTGTCTACTACAGCAGTCCCGTTAAACTAAAAAACAAGTCCACCAAACTCGGCATCTTCTTCGCTGTAAAACAAAACGATGCATGGAAGGAGTCAGCTGAAATAACATCTGGATTCAATTTCAATGCTTTTCATCCAACCGCCACCGCAAACGGCAGAAAAATATTTTTCGTTTCAGATGCGAAGGGAGGATTTGGCGGACCAGATATTTATTTTGTTGAACGCATGGGCGATACCGCCTGGAGCAGTCCAGCGAACGCAGGCATGCTGATCAATACGCCGGGCAATGAATTGTATCCGTCAATCATTGGAGATTCTTTGTATTTCAGTTCCAATGGACGAGGAGGCTTAGGGGGTCAGGATGTATTCGCAGTAAAAATGGGTACCGATGAATTGGCGGTGAACCTGGGATATCCCATCAACTCATCCTACGATGATTATGGATTTGTTTTCAACAAAGACCGGACGGGTGGATATGTTACAACGAACAGGAATGGATCGAATGATATTTTTGCTTTCAATTTCAAGAAAGTCCATTACAGGGTGGGCGGATCCATCAACTATGCAAGTGACAATACATTGGCAAGCAGGGAGCAGGTTTTCTTGGTGGATGCAAAAACCGATAAGCAGGTAGACAGTACCATCACTGATGCATTGGGAAATTACTATTTCGATTTGCGTCCCAATCGCCTTTACAGAATTGAACAGCGTGAAAATGGATTGTCCAAGGGCAGTTATGTGGTGAACACCAAAGAGCCGGTATACCTCGATTCAAGCTTGCTTGCTAAAAAAGTTCTGAAAGATTCAACTGCAATAGCAGCCAATCCACTTGTGGATACTGCAGCGGTTGCAATACTGCAACGAATAGCAGATATTGATTCGCTGGTTGCATTGGAAAAAACACTCAATGCCACCAAGCTTGCCATTCAGCAATTGCAAAAAGTGGCTGTTGTGTTGGAGGAATCACCTGCTGCAGTTGACAGCAGCTTGGTGGAAGCGACAGCAAATGTTGTAAAGAAGAAACTGATTCAATCGCAGTTGCGTGAATTGACAGCAGATCTTACCCGCTTGGAGTACAAGAAATTGGAATTGTCTTTTGCGTTGCAGCCGCCGAAGGATGTTGTTGCGATCAATTCAACCAAGCCGGTTGAAAAAATCAAGATTGATATCAAGCTACCCGGTGTGAGTCCCAAGCAGAAAGCCGACTCCATTGCGTATGTAAGGCAGCAGCAGATCATCCAGCTAAAGATGCAGGAGGAAGAGTTGTTGCGCGGTGATCAGCTCACCAGGTTCAATGTATATTTTGGATTCAGCAAATCGAGTTTGAATTTGATTGAACAGAAAATACTGGATTCAACCATCAAGGTATTGAAAGCCAATCCAAAGTTATATGCCGTAATGGGATCGTTTACGGATTGCTCCGGACCGATTGATTTCAACATGCAATTGTCGGCCAGACGTTCCGCAGCAGTCATCAAATACTTGCTTAAAAACGGCATTGACAAAAACAGGATCCGCGAGAACCACTATGGTAAAAACTATTTGGTGCAGAATTGCAGTCCCAAGCGTTACAGTTCGAGACAGCAGTTGTTGAACAGAAGAACTGAAATTTATTTAACCGACGACAGAAGTCTCGCGTGGACCGACCTCGCTGCTGATACAACCAAGAAGTATACTGTCTATACAGCACTTGGTAAGGAGTTGAGTGATTTTGTTTCCTTGAAGGGAGTGTTGGTAGTTGCGCCGAAGAAAAGGCAGTTGGCAGTTGACAGTTCAAAACTGTTAACCGTCAACCGTCAACTGAAATCAGTTGACAGTTCAAAACTGTTAACCGTCAACCGTCAACTGAAATCAGTTGACAGTTCACAGTTGACTGTTAACCGTAAACCGGTAACGGTCAAGGTGCAACAACCAATTGTGAAGAAAGACACCATTGCAGTCGTTGCGAAGAAAGTTGCTGAGGTGAAGAAAGACACCATAGCAGTTGTTGCGAAGAAAGTTGTTGAGGTGAAGAAGGATACAGCTGCTGTTGCTAAGAAAGTTGTCGAGGTGAAGAAAGATACAGTTGCTGCTGTTGCTAAGAAAGTTGTCGAGGTGAAGAAAGACACCATTGTAGTTGTTGCGAAGAAAGTTGTTGAGGTGAGGAAAGATACAGTTGCGGTAGTGAAGACAGTAGATAATAAACAAGTTGAAAAGACAAAACCTACAACCAACAACTTACAACCTATAAATCTTCAGACAGACAGCTTCGTTGTAGTTAAGCCTCAATTAAAGCAATCTGTTGTTCAACCTACAACCTACAACTTAAAACCTACAACAGTCCAATCTGATACAATCGCTATCGCGAAAGCCCAACCGTCAACCGTCAACCGTCAACCGGTAACAGTCAACCGTCAACCGTCAACTCTTCAACAAGATAGCTTCGTAGTAGTCAAACCACAACCGAAATCAGTTGACAGTTCACAGTTGACGGTTAACCGTCAACCGTCAACTCTTCAACAAGATAGTTTCGTAGTAGTCAAGCCACAACCGAAAGCAGTTGATAGTTCACAGTTGACAGTTAAGAGTAAACCTGCAAGCATCAACAAACAACCGTCAACCGTCAACCGTCAACCGTCAACTCTCCAACAGGATACAATCTCAATCGCGAAAGCCCAACTTACAACCGACGAAGAAGACCGCATCACGAGAGAAGAACTCCTGGCTGCATTGGATTCATTGGCAAAACTCAGAAGAGAACAGGAGCGAATTGTTGAGTATCTTACGAAGAGAATCAACAAGAAGCCCATTGAGGTATTTACCTATGCCGACAGTGTGACGGTTGAGATCTTTGACAGTGGTATACATGACAAGGACTCTGTATCGGTTATATACAACAGAACACTGGTGGTTGATAAGCATGAATTGAAAGTGGATAAGCCGATCAAGTTCAAGGTACGCGTTGACAAAGAACGCAGGAACAATGAAATGGTGATCGTGGCTGAAAACCTGGGTACCTATCCGCCGAATACTGCTGTGATGATCATCACCGATAAGTTTGGTAAACATGAGGAGATCATGCTCAGTACCGACCTTACTACCAATGAAGTTGTTATATTCATCCGTATCGATAAACAAGCCAATTCCAATCCAACGAAGAACCAACCTTAAAAACTTTTAATATGAAAACAATGAAATCATTGCTGATTGGATGCTTGGTCATGGGATCCATCAGTGTGTACGCACAATCATCATCCGCTTCATCCAAATCCGCTGCAGCGAAGGCACCTGCTGCACCTGCTGCTGCCAAAGCATCCACACAAAAGGCTGCTGTGAAAGCTGTACTGCCACAAGTGGAAATTGCGCAGCAGATTGCACAGGGACAAACCGCGTTTGCTTTTCTCGGCACCTACAATATCTATGCCGGAGTGCAAAAAACCCAGATCGGAACATGCACGTTGAACAACGACGGTACGTATACTGTAACCGTCAACAGCGATGCAACAAGTCACGGTGTGGGCAGCTATGAGTACAAGGCAGATAGCAAAACGCTTGTATGGAAAGGGGGACTCTTCCTCTCCAACAAGTACAATGGTGTGTTTCAGAAAAACAACAAACTCCGCATCGTACTCAGCAAATCAACTTACGCCGAGAAGATCGATTAAGAGGTTGTATCTTTAATTTGAACCAATGTCACTTGAATCATGTTGAGGTATTTATCTTTTTGGATGCTTCTTTTGTTGTCGATTGAATCCACTGCACAGCAAAAAACATACTGCAATCCCATCAACATTGATTATGGCTATACGCCCATCCCGAATTTTTCAACATGGGGGAGACACCGGGCAACAGCAGATCCGGTGATTGTAAACTACAAGGGCGATTATTATTTGTTCAGCACCAACCAATGGGGTTATTGGTGGAGCAAGGACATGAGCAATTGGAACTTTGTTTCCAAAAGATTTTTGCGTCCCTGGCACCATGTATACGATGAACTCTGCGCTCCTGCTGTAGGCATCATCGGTGATACGATGGTGGTGATGGGCTCCACTTACTCAACGAATTTCACAATATGGATGAGCACCAATCCCAAAGCCAATGATTGGAAACCCTTGGTGGATTCATTCAATATTGGTGGATGGGATCCTGCATTTTTCACGGATGATGATGGCAGATTTTACATGTACAATGGAAGCAGCAACCGCTGGCCATTGTATGGAGTAGAATTGGATCGAAAAACTTTTCAACCGATCGGTACGAGAAAAGAATTGTATTTCCTGGAAAGTTGGAGATATGGTTGGCACCGTTTTGGCGAAAACATGGATGATACGTTTTTAGACGGTTTCATCGAGGGCGCATGGATGACCAAACACAAGGGTAAATATTATTTTCAATACGCTGCTCCCGGAACGGAGTTCAGTGGATATGCAGATGGTGTGGCAGTGGGCAATGGTCCACTTGATTTTTTTCAAAACCAATCCGATCCGCTGAGCATCAAGGCAGGTGGATTCTCGAGAGGCGCTGGACATGGAGCAACATTTCAGGATAATCAGCAGAAATATTGGCATGTATCCACCCAGGTGGTTGCAGTCAAAAATAATTTTGAAAGAAGATTGGGCATATGGCCAGCGGGATTTGACCAAGATGGTGTGATGTATACCAATACTGCTTTCGGTGATTATCCGCATTATCTGCCAGGTGACACCATTGATCATTTGAAAAGCAGGTTCACTGGATGGATGTTGTTGAACTACAAAAAGCCTGTACTTGTTTCATCTACCTATGGAAATTATGCTGCCAACAATGCAGTAGATGAAAGCATCAAGACTTATTGGTCGGCTGCAACGGCCAATAAAGGCGAGTGGATCCAAACTGATCTTGGAAATATTTCTGCTGTGCATGCTGTTCAAATCAATTATGCAGACCAGGATGCTGTTTTTCTCGGCAAGACGACCGATCAATTCCATCAATACAAATTGTATTATTCAACCGATGGTATAAAGTGGAATCTATTGGTTGATAAATCAGACAACAAAACGGATGTCCCGCATGATTATATTGAATTGCCCAAGCCAGTCCAGGCGCGGTACATCAAAATGGAAAACGTACATATTCCTTCAGGGAAGTTTGCCATCAGCGGACTCCGTGTGTTTGGAAGCGGCAATGGTGCAAAGCCGGATGCTATCAAAGAATTTGTTGTCTTGAGAACAGAAAAAGACAAACGCAGTGCCTGGTTGAAATGGAGTCCGGTTGACAATGCTTATGCCTATAATATATATCTCGGCACCGATCCTGATAAATTGTATACATGCATCATGGTGCACGATGCAAATGATTATTATTACAAGGGAATGGACTTGAAAAAAACCTATTATTACCGAATTGAAGCCATCAATGAGAATGGTGTTTCTGTTTCATCTAAAATTGTAAAAGCCGATTGATATGAAAAAACCACTGTTTGTTACTTTGTTATTTGTCGTTGCATTGATGCAGTTGAATGCACAGGATCAAAAAATGAATGCGTTCATCAATGCGCTCATGGCCAAAATGACAGTAGATGAAAAAGTCGGACAGTTGAATTTGATTACACCAGGATCTGATATACCAACGGGTTCTGTTGTGAGCAGCAATGTTGAGAAAAAAATTGCAGAGGGTAATGTAGGAGGATTATTTGGTGTGATTGGCCCAGACAAAGTGAAGCAGGCGCAGGATATAGCAGTGAAACAATCGCGCCTGAAAATCCCATTGTTATTTGGATCTGATGTGATCCACGGACATAAAACAATTTTTCCCATACCCTTGGGCATCAGCTGTTCCTGGGATACAGCTTTGATAAGATACAGCGCCTCAGTCGCTGCAAATGAAGCAACGGCAGATGGATTGAACTGGGCATTTTCTCCCATGGTGGACATTGCACGTGATCCAAGATGGGGAAGGGTTTCAGAAGGTTCCGGGGAGGATCCATTTTTAGGATCTGCCATTGCAACTGCCATGGTGAAAGGATACCAGGGAAAATCATTGGCAGATAAAAATACATTGCTCGCATGCGTCAAACATTTTGCCTTGTATGGTGCTTCAGAAGGTGGGCGTGATTATAATTCTGTGGACATGAGCAAGATGAAGATGTTCAATGAATATCTTCCTCCCTATAAAGCAGCCGTTGATGCAGGTGTTGCAACAGTCATGAGTTCATTCAATGATGTTGAGGGGGTGCCTGCAACCGGCAACAAGTGGTTGTTGACAGATCTTCTCAGAACCAAATGGGGATTCAAGGGAATGCTCGTAAGTGATTATACTTCTATTGGTGAAATGGTCAATCACCGCCAGGGTGATATTGCTGAGGTGAGCATACAAGCCATCAAGGCTGGTATGGATATGGATATGGTAACTGAAGCATATTTGGGAACGTTGAAAAAATCTTTGCAACAAAAGAAGGTTGCCATCGCTGATCTCGATAGAGCTTGCAGATTGGTGCTTGAAGCAAAATATAAACTTGGTTTATTTGATGACCCCTATCGCTACATTGATGCTGCTCGTGCTGCGAAAGAGGTTTTGAGTGAAAGCAACAGGACTGTAGCGAGAAAGATAGCCCGTGAGTCTTTTGTTTTGTTGCAATCCGACTACAAGACCCTGCCACTCAAAAAATCATCTTCCATTGCATTGATTGGTCCATTGGCCAATGATCGGAGCAACATGTTGGGTACTTGGGCGGTAAGCGGTGATCCCCAAAAGTCTGTTTCTGTTCTGGAGGGAATGAGAAATGTGGGAGGAAATACATTGAAAATCCAATATGCCAAGGGCGCCAACATCACAGATGATCCAAACCTTGCAAGGCAAGCGAATGTATTTGGAATGAGGGTAGAGATAGACAAGCGGCATCCGGATGAAATGTTGCAGGAGGCAGTGTCATTGGCCCGTCAGTCAGATGTAGTTGTTGCAGTTGTTGGAGAAGCTTCTGAAATGAGCGGCGAAGCTGCCAGCAGAAGCGATATTACACTGCCTGCGAGTGAGCAGAAATTATTAAAGGCATTGTATGCAACAGGTAAACCTGTTGTGGTTGTCATCATGAGTGGAAGGCCATTGGTGTTGACAGGTTCTATTGAAGGTGCAGCAGCAGTTTTGCAGACTTGGCATGCTGGTATAGAAGCCGGCAATGCCATTGCAGATGTTTTGTTGGGTGATGCAAATCCCTCCGGAAAACTGAGCATGTCTTTTCCGTATAGCGTGGGACAAATACCGGTATATTATTCTCAAAAAAGAACAGGAAGGCCCATCGATCCAAACAATAAGTTTTCAACCAAATACCTGGATGCTCCAAATGAAGCTTTGTTCTCATTTGGACACGGATTGAGTTATACCAATTTTGTATACAGTGATTTTCGTCTCAGCAGCAATCAATTGTCAAAGCAGCAATCTATACAGGTGGAAGTGACACTGACCAATTCGGGCAAATATGATGGCGCAGAGGTAGTACAGCTGTACACGCTTGATAAAGTAAGGAGCGTTACTCCTCCTGAAAAAGAGTTAAAGGGATTTCAGAAGATTTATTTGAAAGCTGGTGAGAGCAAGAAAGTTTCATTCACACTCACTGAAGAGATGTTGCGTTTCTACAATCCATCACTCCAGTTTGTATCAGAACCTGGTGAATTTACCGTTATGGTGGGTGGTAATAGCAAGGATCTTTTGGTGAGGGATATTGTTTTGAAATAAATGAATTGTACATAACCTATGGCAGCACCTAAGAAACCTGATCAACAAAATTATTCACTTATCCAGTATCTTGAACTGGGATTGTTGGCGCTCTATTTGATCGTTCATTTCATCACCGACAATGGTGCGATTGATGTAATGGGTCCGCATTGGCTCTATGTTGCAGTCATCGATGGACTCATCCTCTTGTATTTCCTGTTGAATAGAAATAAATACGCAGAACGGATTTCAGCGGTATTGAAGAGTCCGCTTACCATTGCATACGGACTTCTTTTCATTTGGGCAGGCGGATCCTATTTCTATGCGATCAACAGCAATGAGATGCTGGTATGTTATGCACGAATGACCACCACGCTCATCGCATTCATCAATATTTCAGTTTTCCTGAAAGACCGGGAAGATTATTTCAGCATCCTAGCTACCATGTTCCTGGTGGTGCTTGGATGGGAATCTGTTTCAACGATCAATACATTTCTGGATGGCATCAACTCTCCTAATATAGATGAAGTCATTCTTGCCGCATCCGGAAACACAGGAAATAAAAATATCATTGCTGCGAGTATAGCCATCAAAATTCCATTTGCCATCTATTTTCTGCATGCCAGAAAATCATTTACTCAATTGATTGCAGCGGGATTGCTTTTTCTTGCTTTTTATGCACTCTTCATCCTCAATGCGCGCGCGACGTTTGTTGGCATGGGACTCCTTACAGTACTTTATCTCATGTACATCATCCTTTCAGTCCGTTCAGATGAGAACAGGCTGACCAAATTCAAGCCATTTGGCTACTATGCTTTTTGTCTGCTTGCTTCACTGATGCTCTCGGTCGTTGTTTTCAAAAATATCAAGGAAAACAATGAGGCATTGGGGGGATATGATGATCCATTGAAAAGAATTGGGACCATTGCATTTACAAATGAAGGAAGTGGAAGAACCAATTTATGGGGATTCGCATTTGACTACTTCAAACACCATCCCATTGTTGGTGCAGGATATGGAAACTGGAAGCTGGCTTCGATTCCCTATGAAAAGTTTTACTCAGACGATTACATTGTTGCTTATCATTGTCACAATGATTTCCTGGAAACCTCTGCGGAATTGGGAATCATTGGACTGCTCTTGTATGTTTCATTGTATTTGATCATTTTCTTTACGCAGCTCAAACGTATTCTGGATAAACAATCCACCGCTCAACAGAGACTGATTGCCGCGATAGGTATATTCTGCCTCACTGCCTATTTTGTGGATGCTACTTTCAACTTTCCCATAGAGCGAACCATCATGCAGGTGAATTTTGCCTTCATGGCTGCGCTGGTATTTCTGGTTCCAACCGCAACTTCAAAAAAGAAAAGCATTGATACCACTTTCTTCTTTTTACCAGCCTTTTTGTTTGCCGGTATTGCCATCATGATCAACAACCAGGTATTTGATTCGATGAAGGGACAAAAATTGTTCTCAGGGGATATGGACAAGGACATTGCACAGATTCCTGATCTGGAATATGATTTTCCAACCTATCCGCAACTGTCTTACAATTCCATTCCGATTGATGCGATCATGTCGAGGTACGCCTTCAAAAAAAATGATTACGAAACCGCCATCCGCATGCTGGACAAGGCATCCAAGCAGAATCCGTACATACATTATTCCGAGTTTGCCAAGGCAGGTATGTACTATAAAATGAATCAGGCCGACAGTGGTTATAAATATGCCAAGCTGGCTTTTGAGTACAAGCCTAGATCTTTCAGCGCATATAAAAACTGGTTGTATGGATCGGTACAGAAAAGAGATACCACTGCAATCGATACTGCATTTGCATTGTATACCAAATACCGCAATGAGCCGCGGGCATGGGTGGAGTATTTCAACGCGAGCATGGTGGTGAAGCAAAGAGCCAACCAGCTTTTGATCTCATTGGCAGATTCTGCACTCAAAAATTTTCCTGACAGCGTGAATCTTTTCACCAACATAAAAAATAATTTTCTTGCTTCCCTGAAAAATCCTGTCCGCAATGTTCCGGTTATTACACCGGAAATGGTGCAGATCGCACAAAAGAATCTGGAACAGGCAACGCTTCATTTCAATCAAAAACAATATGCGTTGGCTGCCAAGGAATATCTGGTGACTGCCAACATTGATGTTACCAATTATGTGCACATGGAGAACGTTGCGATTTGTTATTATTCCATGTCCAATTTTGATCAGGCAATCAGGTATTTCAACAAGGCGATTGCTGTGAGTGGTAACAATGCGGGTAAATCTTATTACTACAAAGGTGTTTCTGAAATCTCGCAAGGCAAGAAGGATCAGGGATGTGCAACCATCAGGACTGCCATGTCAAAAGGATTTCAGGGTGATCCGACTTATAACAAGACCAATTGCAACTTCTAGTTATCCTGCTTGGGCCAATTGATTTCGAGTCCCTGTTGCTGAATAAACGCCTGAAACATTTTCATTGCATCCTTGTTGGTAGCAACCTTTCTGGGAGTGGTTTTCTTGCTCAAACAATAACTGATCAAACAGCCCACTGCTTCACCAATGCTCCATTCAACCGGATGCAACCTGAAGCAACCATTGGTGATATGCGTAGTGCCGATGTTTTTACAGGCCGGCAATAAATTTTCTTTTTCAATCGGGATCAAACTTCCAAGGGGAATCTGAAACGGGATGGAATCAAAATCAATATAATTATCACCTGTGCTGCTGGGATGCAGATCGATGTGGTAATATCCGACACCTACACTGTCTTCGAATGGATAATGCGTCATTCCTTTTTTCCCATATGTGTTTTCAAATTGTTCTTTCCCCACATGTTCTTCCTTCACGGTAAATATTGTTTTTGCTCTTCTCGATTCGCGGATATAGGGGTACTTGGCCAATCCGTCTGCTGTTCCCATGATATCCTTGCGCAATCGGAGTCCCGGCCATCCATTTCCACCATCCGGACGCTTGGCCTCTGTCTGCAGCCAATAAAGCAGGCTCAAGCTGAGTTGTTTGGCGCGGGCAACATGCTGATTGAATTCCGTTTCACTTACATCCACCAAATTCCCCAGCATATAATCGTTCATTGGCCAGTTGATCAAACTGATGTCGCTCTTATAAACACCCGGGAGAAAATTTTTGTGATAAATGATGCGGCGATAATTCCAGAGATTCAGTGTTTTGTTCACCGTGCTTCCATCCGGATTGAAATCCAATGTTCTTGGTTCGAGTGTAACGGGATGAGAATAGGTGAGGCTCAATAATTTTCCGGTCCAAGCTGGACGAAGATCAGGGATATAATTTTTCCAGAAGTCGTATTCACTTGGCTTTTCAATCAGATTGTTTTTGCCTTCCTCATGATCAATGGCAAAGCAACAGGTGAATGATTGCTGGTTCTTGGGATTCGCAACTTCAGCTGCATGCATTTCGCCTGTCTCTTTTTTTGACTCTGCACCCGTCACATAGCTTGTTTTGGTGAGGGGTAACAAATCACCCAATTCGGTTGCATCGACAAAATAATCTGCTGTTGCTTTGATGGAAGAATGGCTGAGTAAATTTTTGATTGTCACTTCAGAGACCTGCAGCTTGGTGGATGATGCTTCAACGACTTTGTGGTGAAGGAGCAAGTGCACATGTCCACTTTCAATGTATGGTTTGAGCATTTCATGCAATACCGCCAATGCAATTCTCGGTTCATGGCAAAGTCTGGATACCGCACCATCACCCGGATTCAGGAAGGGCCTCGCTTTTGCTTCTGCTGTAAGCGGATAGTATCTTTTATAATAATTACGCACCTCATTGCGAAACTTCATGTAGCTCGCAGGTGCACCATGTGTTTCAATCCACGGATGTTCATCCGGAGGAACGCCTTGTTGTGTCAATTGTCCACCGATCCAATCAGTCTCTTCCGTGAGAATGACTTTGTATCCATTTCTTGCAGCTGCAAGTGCTGCAGCGAATCCGCCGAGTCCACCTCCGCAAACAATGATATCTGCTTTCATAGCTTGATTGTATGATTAAATATATTAACTTAATGATTACAATTCTTCAAGTATGAGCAATAAGATTTCAACGGCAGGCAATGGATTGTTTGGCATTTCACTGACTGCTGCATTGGCGGGATTTATTTTTGGATTCGACATGGTGGTGATTTCAGGTGCTGACAAAGCCATTCAGTCTTTGTGGCAAACTTCACCATGGTTTCACGGATTCTTTATCATGTCGATGGCCTTGTGGGGAACAGTGATCGGATCTATTTTTGGTGGTGCGCCGACTGAAAAATACGGAAGGAAAAAGATCCTCATGTTGGTTGGAATTTTATTTACGGTTTCATCCATTGGATCGGCACTGGCCAATGATGCATATCTTTTTTCTTTTTTCCGTTTGCTTGGAGGCATTGGTATTGGCATTTCATCTGTTGCGGCACCTACCTATATTTCAGAAATCTCAACTGCTCAATCCAGAGGTCGTTTGGTTGCGATGTACCAGTTCAATATCGTATTTGGCATTCTCATTGCCTATCTCTCCAATTATTTTCTGGAAGGCATCGGTGGTGAAAATGACTGGCGTTTGATGCTGGGCGTGATGACCATTCCCTCATTGATTTACAGCCTCATGGTTTTCACCATCCCTGAGAGTCCACGCTGGCTGATTTCTAATAAGGGAGATCTGCAAGGAGCAAAGGCTGTGATGATGCAGTTGGGTTTGGAAGGGATTGATGCATTGTTGAAGGGAAATACAGTTGACGGTTCACAGTTGACAGATAACCGTCAACCGTCAACCGTCAACAATCAACCTTTCATATCAAAAAAACACTACCGCATCATTGGACTCGCTTTCATGATCGCTTTTTTCAATCAGGTTTCCGGAATCAATTTCATTTTATATTATGCACCGAGGATATTGGCAGCAGCTGGACTCGCAGAGCAGGAATCTCTCTTGAATTCCATTGCGATCGGAGGTACCAACCTGGTCTTCACTTTTGTTGGATTGTATTTGATTGACCGTTTGGGAAGAAAGACACTGCTGCTGATTGGATCGTTTGGATATGTGATCAGTCTTTGTATGGTGAGCTATGCCTTTTACGCGGGTGCTTCCCCTGCATTCCTGTTGTTCTTTTTATTGTTGTTCATTGCTTCACATGCAGTGGGACAAGGAGCCGTGATCTGGGTATTGATCT
>JACCDG010881529.1_pt1 | contig 12954 bp, 11 predicted proteins | sample 7442471 | NCBI WGS metagenome assembly JACCDG01 (sample SAMN15323444, study PRJNA562643) | freshwater metagenome | isolation source: river surface water | place: USA:Blue River Watershed | collected 2017-08-17 | reverse complement strand
CCGTTTGCATTAATATAATGGTTCAATTCCGTTTCACTACATTGCACCATAACATTAATAGCAACGGCATTTACCACTGTAAATATTTTATTTGGATTGGACCAAATAAAATATAACATTGGTATTATAATTGCGTTCCGGAGGTGTGAATGGAATTCCAATGTTAACGTAAATGATCCAAAGCCATTTCGAGTATTATACCAATGTTAAGGAGAAATAATCCGAAAACGATTTCGAGTATTACATTGGTAAAAACTACAGGGCTTCGGTCTTTTCATCAACAACAAATCAACAAAAACCACTTTATGTACCCTTTTTTTAGGATATTTGCAGGTTAGAAACTTAGAGGCTCAGAATTATGCAGTTAAAATACCACTCGAAAACAAAAGCAATACTTTTATTGGAAGACGGAAAAGTATTTGAAGGGAAAGCAGCCGGAAAGATTGGCACCACCACCGGTGAAATTTGCTTTAATACCGGAATGACAGGTTACCAGGAAATTTTCACTGATCCTTCTTATTATGGGCAAATTGTGGTGATGACCAACTCTCATGTTGGAAATTATGGTATCGAGGCCAATGAGATTGAAAGCGATAGCATAAAGATTTCGAGTATGGTATGCAAAAAGTTCAATGATGGTTTTTCGCGCAAACGGGCTGCCAAATCGCTGGAAGAGTATTTTAATGAGGCCGGAATTGTTTCTATATCCGATGTAGATACCCGGGCGCTGGTGCGTTACATCCGTAATAAAGGCGCCATGAATGCGATCATCTCCTCAGAAATTACAGATATTGAAGAATTAAAAAAACGGCTGTCCAAAGTACCGAATATGGAAGGTCTCGAACTTTCTTCCAAAGTAAGTACTACAAAAGCCTTTGAAGCCGGAAATCCTGAGGCATCATACCGGGTGGCTCTGCTGGATTTTGGTGTAAAGAAAAACATTATCCGTTGCCTGGTTGACCGTGGTTGTTTTGTAAAGGTATTTCCGATGAAAACTCCCTTAAAGGATCTGCTCGATTTTAAACCGGATGGCTTTATGATGAGTAATGGCCCTGGCGACCCTTCTGTGATGAAAGAAGAAATTGCCTTAATCAAAGAGATAATTGCAACCGATATTCCTGTGTTTGGCATTTGTCTTGGTCACCAGCTTATCTCCCTTTCGCAGGGTATTCCAACATATAAAATGCATAACGGGCATCGTGGCATTAACCATCCGGTAAAAAATCTGATTACCGGTCGTTGCGAAGTGACTTCTCAAAATCATGGATTTAGCGTAAAAGTGGAAGACATTCATAATATTCCTAACGTTGCCGTAAGCCATATTAATCTGAATGACAATACCATTGAAGGTATACGTCTGAAAGATAAAAAGGTATTTTCAGTACAATATCACCCCGAAGCCAATCCCGGACCTCATGACAGCCGTTACTTGTTTGACGAATTTGTGAAAAATATGGAGGAGGTTAAAAAAACTGTTCCGGTATATAATAATTAGTTGCCTGCGTTTTCTTTTCACCTTCTCTGGTAGGGTCTTGTTATACAAATGTTAACGGGAAATAGTTAAAAAACCATTTTCCAGGCTAAGCCGGATTAAATTGGGAAATGCCCATGAATAAATATGTTCAGGTCAAGCAACGGAAAGGAAAACTGAACTCATACGTATTTCAGTCGTTTATCTCTTAAGATTATTTGAATAACTTTATAATCAACCTGAAAGAAGAACCCCGACAGGTGCATTATACCTGTTAATGATATGGTGGAAACACTTGAACAGCTTGACCGCAGCCTTTTTTTATGGCTCAACAGTAAGCACAATGGCTTATTGGATGTGTTGATGCCTTATATTACTAATATACCCATGTGGGTTCCCTTCTATGCCTATTTATTAATCATACTCTATAAAGAACTGGGGAGAAAAATACTCATTGCTGTTCTGGCACTGGCTTTTCTGCTTACCTTCAGCGATCAGAGTTCCGGCTTTCTGAAAAAAAGTATAAAGCGCTACCGGCCAACCCACAATACAGAGATTTCCGGACAAGTACATACTGTAGATAACTACAAGGGTAGTAAATATGGTTTTGTATCCAGTCATGCGGCCAATGTATTTGCAGTGGCTTTTTTCTTTGTATTCCTGTTCGGAAAAAAAAGAAAAAAATTCTCCCTGGTGCTGTTAGGATGGGCGCTGCTGGTTTCCTACAGTCGTATTTACTTAGGGGTACATTATCCTTCCGATATTATTGGTGGCGCCTTATTGGGCATCCTGCTGGCTTTTATTGCATACCGGGCTTATCTTTATTTTGCTGATAGAACCGAAACAAAAACACCCGCCTGAAACAAACGGGTGTGGATTTTCACAATTATATTTACTTCACCGCCACTATACTTATTTCCACATTAGCATCTTTCGGTAATCGACGCGCCTCAATAGTTGCACGGGCTGGAAAGTCCTTTGTAAAAAAAGAAGCATATACCTCATTCACCTGCACAAAATTATTCATGTCGCTAAGGAAAATGCTTGTTTTTACCACATTGTCAAAAGTCATATCTGCAGCTTTTAAAATAGCCCTGATGTGCTCCATTACTAACTTTGTTTCATTTTTTATAGAGTCTTTTACCAATACTTTGGTATTCAAATCGAGTGCTATCTGGCCGGAAATATACAGGGTATCGCCGGCAAGCACAGCCTGACTGTAAGGCCCGATCGGAGCCGGAGCATCAGGGGTACAAATTATCTTCTTTGTCATAGGCATTAATGTTTGTTAGTTGTTGAATAAAAAAGATTTTAATCTGAAGGTACAAAATTATTAAAACTAAAGAGCCCACATGATACCTGTGCCTGAATATTATTCTTCCCGTTTATTCCCCATAAATTTCATAATAAGGTAAAGCAAACTGACGATTGTTCCCAATGCCGTTATAAAATAAGTGTAGGCTGCCCAGTTAAGCGCATCTTTGGCATGAGTATGTTCCTTACCCCTCGTAATCCCGACCCTATCCAGCCAAAGCAGCGCTCGTTTGCTGGCATCCACCTCTACCGGAAGAGTTACTACTGCAAATAACGTAATGATGGACTGACAGATAATAACCACCAGCAACATGGTATTGCCCATGCGTGGAAGACCATAAGCCACAAAAGCAAGCGCTATAAAAAGCATATTCATCAGGTTAGAGCTTACTTGCACCAACGGAACCATATTGGTGCGGAACTGCAACCACTTATATGCGCTGGCATGTTGTATGGCATGCCCGCATTCATGAGCAGCTACGGCGGCTGCGGCAACATTGCGACCATTATATACATCGGCGCTGAGATTTACAGTTTTATTGGCCGGGTTATAATGGTCGCTTAAAAAGCCCCCGGTACTGATTACCTGAACATCATAAATACCATTATCGCGCAACATTTTCTCAGCCACTTCTTTGCCCGAATAACCACTACTCATATTTTCCTGTGCATATTGCCGGAACTTGCTCTTCAGTCTGAAACTGACCAGAGCGCCAATGCCGGCAAAAATTAACCCTATTACTAATAAACCTGCATCCATATTTCTGTTTTTTCCGATGCTTCTTCAATACTCGTTCCATTCTCCGGTGTCTGACAAAGATGCAGAATCGTTTAGTTGAGAGTTAACAGTATGTTGTTGATGGAAAAACCGGGTAAAATAACCGCTTTCCGGTAAAAACTGGTACTTTTGAGGGATTATGAGAACCTCTGCCCTTATTCTGGTAACGAACGATGACGGTATTACGGCTCCGGGAATAGCCAGCCTTATTACTTCCGCAAAGCAAATGGGAGAGGTATTTATTGTGGCTCCGGATAAACCCCAAAGCGGAATGGGTCATGCTATAACCATTAACGCTACACTTCGCATCAACAAAACCAGTTATTATTCGGGTGTTAGCGGCGAGTATAGTTGCAGCGGCACCCCGGTTGATTGTGTAAAAATAGCCATCAACAAATTATTACCGCGCCGACCCGATTTGATCTTATCGGGCATTAACCACGGATCCAATTTGTCAATTAATGTAATATACTCCGGCACCATGAGTGCTGCAGTAGAAGGGGCGGTGGAAGGAATTCCTTCCTTAGGCTTTTCTTTGTGCGATTATGCACACGAGGCTGATTTCAGCCAGTCAGAGAAATTTGTTAAGCAAATTATTGAAGATATTCTCAAAAAGGGGCTAAAAAAAGGCGTGTGCCTGAACGTAAATATTCCGAAACTGAAACACGATGAACTAAAAGGCATTAAAATATGTCGTCAGGCTGGTGCAGTTTGGGAAGAAGAATTTGATGAACGCCTTGATCCTTATGGCCGGCCTTATTTCTGGTTAACCGGTAAATTTGTGAATTTTGAACCTGGCGCACAGGACACCGATGTCTGGGCCAATGAAAATGGTTATATCAGCGTGGTTCCTACTCATGCCGATATGACGGCTCATGAAACCATTGCAGAGTTAACACCGCGCTACCAATAATGAAAAAATTGACACTGGATAGTTTTACAATGGGCACGCTGTTGGGACTGCTCCTACCCCAGTTTTTCATTCTGCTATCATGGCTATATGAGTTCAATTTTCTTAGCTTCATTCCGGGCTTTTATAAGTTTATGATCCTGCGAAAAGTACTTTCGCCGCTTATCAGTTTGTGTGCTTTTCCAAATGTTGCACTTATGTTTCTGCTGATTAACAGGGCTTATTATAAAGCCGGTAAGGGCGTTATTCTGGCCACTATCGTTTACGGGTTTATTATTCTGTACTTAAAAATATGGGTTGAACATACTTTATTTTTTGATTAACGAAATGAAGTACTACATCATATCCGGCGAAGCCTCGGGCGATCTGCATGGCTCTAATCTTATAAAGGAGTTAAAGCGACACGATCCGGAGGCTGATATGCGCTGTTGGGGCGGCGACCTGATGGAAAAACAGGGGATTACACTCGTTAAGCACTACCGCGATTTAGCTTTTATGGGATTTGCTGAAGTGCTGATGAATATCCGCACTATTCTGCGCAACATAGCATTCTGCAAAAAAGACATTCTTGATTTCAAGCCCGATGTTCTTATTCTCATCGACTATCCCGGCTTTAACTTGCGTATAGCACGCTTTGCACACGAAGCAGGCTTTAAGGTCTTCTATTATATTTCTCCATCAGTCTGGGCATGGAAGGAGTCGCGGGTAAAATTGATAAAAAAAGTGGTAGACCGCATGTTTGTGATTTTACCCTTTGAAAAAGATTTTTATAAAAAACACCAATACGCTGTGGATTTTGCCGGGCATCCTCTGCTGGATGCACTTGAAGGCGAAGAAAAAAAGTTTGGCTCTTTTCGGGATTTTGTAAAAGATCAACATTTAACCGGAAAACCACTTATAGCTGTACTTCCTGGCAGTCGCAAACAAGAAATCAAGGCCATGCTGCCTACCATGCTTAGCCTCGTTACACGTTTTCCGCAGTACGAATTTGTAATTGGTGGTGCCCCTTCCCTGCAGGAAGTTTTTTACAGGCAATACATGAATGGACACGAGATCCGTATCTTGTTCGACCAAACCTATCCGCTTTTGCATCATGCGCAAGCCGGATTAATCAAGTCGGGCACTTCAACATTAGAAACTGCCTTACTTAATCTACCACAGGTGGTTTGTTATAAGGGCAATCCGATTTCCATCTGGATTGGCCGGAGGCTGGTAAAAATTCGCTTTTTTTCGCTGGTTAACCTTATTATGAACAGGGAAATTGTAAAGGAGCTGCTGCAGGAAGAAATGACAACAGAAATACTGGATGCCGAATTGAAAAAAATTGTGGAAGAGGGAAGTCACCGTACACAAATGCTCACGGAATACTCCAAACTAAGAATGCTGTTGGGCGGTAGTGGGGCTTCCAAACGATTGGCAGAATTAATGTATACGTATTTAACTACCTCCGGGAAATGAAAATTCGGTTGTTCATTCTTGCAATGTTATCTGCACTCTTGCTTACTGCCACTGCATTTTCAGTGTCTGAGAAGCAGTTGCCTCAACCATCATCTGGTCTGAGCACCATATTACCACGCTATTCGGCAGATGAAATTGTAAGCATTCGCATTTACAGTGCTGTAAAAATTCAATCGTTGCTGTTCGCCCCCACTTCCGGTAGTTACCAGGTAGTTGCCGATGGAAAAACGGTGTATCAGCTGGACAATAAAAATGTACTGAAGATAAGTCTGATCAGTGAAGATTCTATAGAGGTGAAAACAGTTGAAAGCCTGCTTGGAAAATTTAAACAGCTCAAAATTCAGTCAGACAATCTGGATAACGGATTTAAACTACGCCTGATGAATCCGGATAAAAAGCCCAGGTTTTACGACGGCAACCTTACTATATCCCCAGGTGAAAAACGCCTGGCTCTTATCAACCAAACCCGGCTCGATCATTACATAGCCGGGGTTACCGAAGCCGAGTCGGGACGAAGGTCGTCGCTTGAATTTTACAAAGTACAAGCTATACTGGCGCGTACATATGCGCTTGGTCATTTACATAAACATGCCGCAGAAGGCTATAATCTGTGCGATCAGGTTCACTGCCAGGTTTTTTATGGCAAAACGGGTGAGGGCAATATACTGGAAGCAGTAAAGTTAACCCGTGGGCAGGTGGTTGTGGACCAGGATCTGCAGCTAATTACAGCTGCTTTTCATTCCAACAGTGGCGGACAAACAGTAAACTCTGAAGATGTTTGGGGGACCAATACTTCTTACCTGCGCTCGGTCAGAGACAGTTTTTCGACTAAAATGCCGAATGCGCGATGGGAACGCAAACTGGCAACAGACGACTGGTTAAGTTATTTAAAAATACGTTACAACTATCCGGTCGAAGACAGTGCTGCAAAGGACTTTGCCCTTCATTTCAGTCAGGAGAACCGGAAGGTTAACCTGGAATATGGTGGTATAAAAGTGCCACTCAAAAATATTCGCTCCGACTTTCAGTTGAAATCTACTTTCTTTTCTATTGATCCACATGGGGATACATTAATACTAAGAGGACGAGGTTTCGGACATGGCATTGGCATGTGCCAGGAAGGCGCTATGTGTATGACCAAATGTGGTTATTCTTATAAAGATGTTCTAAGTTTTTACTATCAGAAAGTACACCTGGTCGATATCCAGGAAATGAATTTTTTCAGGGAAGAATAGCACTTCTCTCTCCAATATCTTGCATTTTTTCATAAAAACTGGTTGAAAGGTGTTTTCAAAGTGTTTTTGAGCAGAACCAGCCTAATCCCTAATTATCTGAAAATCGATGGTAGCAGCCAAAAGGTTGCCCTTACAACTTTGTACGGGATTCTTTATCGGGTCAGTTCGTTTGCTTCCTGAATAGAGATGAGTTCGCCTTTGAAAGTGGCTATTACGAAAGCATCCTTAAAGCCTTTTTGAACCAATGAATTCTTGAGTTTGAGCGCATCGTTATAATTACGGAAATCTCCGGCGGTATAGCGTAGAAGGCCAGTTATTGTTGTTTGTTTGTCTATGCCCTGCATGTTTTTAATTTTCTCATTAAACTCCGGATCACTGCCCTCGGTTCTAACCACACCTAATTGAACCTTATAACTGATAAGGTGTTTATCAACAGCACTTACCAAGTTCTTCGATTCATCCAATACCTCTTTCTTTTCTTCCTTCTTATTTTCAAAATGTGCACCCGCTTTAGCCAGCGATATACGTTTGCCATCTTTATAAGCAGATACAAAGGCATCAGGATAACCATCTGTTAATAACTCTGCCCGGTGTCTTACTGCTTCATCCAATGTTTTGTAACTGATGGTTACATATTTATAATAACCATCTTCCGTTTTCAACTCCAATATTTTACCGGCATTTTTAAAGAAAGTAGGGGAAAGTTTATTGCGATAAGCGCCCAATTGCACACGATAGATAATTCCTTCGTATTCATTATGAACTGGTGTTGCTGTAGCGGTGTTATTCGGGTTAGTATGGGCATTGGTATGTACATTGGTATGTGCCGCAACAGTATCTTTTGGTATATGGTTGTTTGTTACATGCAGGGCAGTATCTTTTGGAGTTACAGTGTTGGCTACATGATGCACCGTGTCTTTAGGTGATACAGTATTTGCTAATTGATGGGCGGTATCTTTGGGTGTTATAGTTGTTGTATGGGTTACCAATTGTGCGGTATCTTTTGGCATTACCGTATTTACACCATGCTGGGTGCTATCTTTTGGTGCTACAGTTATTGTATTATTTGCCACATGTGTTGCAGAAGAATCTTTAGGTAAATGGCCATACAGTTTAACAAGGCGTATGGAATCTTCCACTGCAATTTGCCTGGCCAATTCGGTTTGCTGCTTAACTTCATTTTGTAATTCTTCGTTACCCAGTATCACAAACTGATCTTTCAGGAAATAAGCAATTTTAGCGTCATCCACTCCGGCAGCAATAAATTCTTTCTGACGTTTTATTGCTTCATTAACATCCTCATAACTGCCCGCATTATACATAATTATTGAATCGCCCTCTTCCAGTGAAGATACGTCGTTGATACTTAAAAGGTATTCCATAACAAAGGAAGGTATACCACCCTTAAAGCGACCCAGTTCAACTGTGTAGTATTTTCTATCGAGTGATTTTACCTTAATGCCTCTTTCCACCATGGCCAGTGAGTCAACATTTATTACTTTGGAGAAAACTCCGGTAGAATCAAAATACCTGTCAAACCAATTCTGCGCCACAGGATCGGTAATTCCAACCCCTTTTCCGTCGGCTAACATATTGGAGGGTGTAGTCGATTCCTCATCACGATAATCAGGAATCCAGTCACCATCACTATCTACCGGACGCCCCTTTTCATCAACCGTAACGCCTGCAGGTGTTTTATGCGATTCGTCATTAAAATCACTTACACCATCCCCGTCTTCATCTTCCACATCCATCGCCAGAAAGTCAACCTCCTCATAACTGTGTCCGTTAAGTCCGGTTGTATCCTCTTTCTTCGTCACAAGATCATACTGCAAGGAGAAAGAAGTCATCACAAATTTGTCATTGGCTTTATTTCCTGCTCTGTCGCCTTTGCTTTTATCAGAAATGCCATCAATATAATCCGTAAAACTCATGTGCAGCGTAGTTCCCATTTTAAAATCGAAACGTTTATTGAGCCTGTACATAAAACCAATCCCCATAGGAATAGCCCAGGAACGCTCAGGGTACTTGCCAAATCCGTCCTTATTCAATTCACGAATATCACTTTCATAAGTATAATCCCGAACCAGGTCAATGGCATTTTGTGAACCGGTCGTTCCCTCTGCCATATTTTTTACAGAGCCGTCATTCCAATAATAGTATTTTCTACCATATCTGTCGTAAAGATCTGTTTTAGAAAGGTATTCAAATCCTTCAATTCCTAAAGACAGCCAGGGACGGCAACGGTATTTTTTAGCGGGAATAAAATTGGAGAAGTCATACATCAGGTTTATTCCGCCTAAGCGTATTTCTGATTCAAAATTTTCGTTTCGTACCCCGGAACGTTCATTCATGCCCAGTTTGCCAAACAACACATAAAAATCAAGAAAGAGATAATGGTTTAAAGGCTGTGAAAGGGTGAGGTCGTAGGCTATACGTGAAGTCCAGGGAGATTGAGCTTTACCCCCATTTAAATCTCCCCAAAACGAAAGCACTCCGGTTCCAAGGCCGATGGTTGGTTTAAACGCTTCACCCAATGCCGGAGGTAAGGGCTCCCCGGAATCATTATGAGGCAACGAATCGCGCTGTGCTTTAACAGCCATGCCTGTAATGATGCAGAGAAGGAGAAGTAATCGTTTGATCATATAAGGGCGATTCCTCTGAATAATATTTAAAGATAAGATTTTTATACGTAAAAAAATCACACTGGTTACAAATTACCGGAACCATTTCTGATTACTGATCATTAAAGCTTCCTGCACGGTAATGCGCTTTCCGGAATTGTAGGCAGTAACGAAGGCGCCGGAAATTCCTTTGCCCCGCATATCTTCCCGACGGTCGCGGGCATTTTTGTATTCGCCAAAATTGCCAATTATACATTTAGTAAACCCTTCGTGCATGTCAGTACGGATTGGTTCGGTAATGGCATATTTTTTCACGTAGTACTGCATATTCACCTGAGTTTTGTATGCACCAATCTGTACACCATAATTAACATTTCCCTGTTGTACGGTATTGTTTCCTGCAAAACCCGCATCCTGTTTTGCTATATTGTTATCTTTAACAGGATTCGTTACTGCCACATTACTGTTGGTATCATTTGTTGTAACTTGTTTTGTTTTAGAAGTGTCAACAGGTGTAACTGTATTTGTATTCGTAGTTACCGGAGTATTGCCCGCAACGTTATCCATACGGGTAGTTTCCGGGTTTACGGCTTGCTTGTTTGTAGTATCTGGCGGTGTACTAACAATAGGATTGTTATTGGTAACCGGGGCACTTGCATTTGGGTTAACGGTTTCCTGACCGCTTATTTTTAACTTCTTTGACTGGTCATCTTCCAGATAAGAAAGCTCGCCGGTTATTTTTTGATCGGAGGTTACCGCCTGACTGAATGTCAACTCGTACTCCAATTGCAACACCTCATCTTTTGGTAATGATACCCACACGAATTTAGCATTATGATCCACTACTGAAAAAGAGGCACCACTGGTTTTTAGTGCCGTTGCCTTGGCCGTATATGGAAGTGCTTCTACTAATTTGGCAAAGCCTTTAATATCCTGTTTATTAATGGTTATACTTACTTTGTAATGTCCGGCAGTAGTTTCAGGCGTAATGGTACGGGTAGCCAAAACGCCTCCAGGTGTTGCCGGCTTGGCTGTTGTTGCGCTGTCTTTTGAGGCAACGGCAGCCGAATCAGGCATAGTGGTGGTAGTGGTGGTAACAGTTCCGGCTGCATCGTTTTCTACTTTAATAGTAATCGGATCCATATCCAACTGTTGCTTTACATTATTGGTAATGTATGAGAATTTGCCGGTGATTTGTTTAGGGCCATTTTGAGAGGCGTCTACAGCCACATTGAATTTAACTATGATCTCTTGTTCAGCAGGCAGTGCAGTCCAGATATATTTCACTACATGGTTCTCAAAAGTAAAGGTGCCGCCTTTGCTTTCTAATTCTTTAGCCGTAAAACCATCAGGCAGGGTAATTTGCAGTTTGGCAAATCCATTGACAGTGCCTTTTTTTATACTTAATTCTGCCACAAATTCACCGCCTGGCTTAACAGCGTCTGGAAGTTTTGCGCTAATGATGACACCATCGGCTGTAAACAAACCCAAAAAAAACAAGGCTAACGAATTGATAAGCAAAATGAGATATTTAAGCATAATTATTCTATTAAGTATCTACTGCTCAAAGAAGAAGTCGATGAGCCTGTTAATTTTTTCTACGGTATAATCATTAGAGCCTTCAAAGAACCCATCTATTGTTCTTGTGATTTCGGTAGCGGAAATGTAACCATCAGCGTTCAAATCGGCAGATTGAAACTCCTCAGGAATTTTATTACTCTTACCCTGACCCAATTCCTTACTTTGACTTTCTACTTCCTTCAGATAATCCATACTTGGGGCTTCATTAAACCGGTCGCTACGAACGTCAGCCAGTGAATCCCATTCCAACTGACGTTTTCCAATTTCCAACTCATTCAATGTTACACCAGAACCATCTACTTTAGCGCCTTTTTTACTTTTGGGTTCTTTATCCAGATAATCCGGAACCCCATCTTCATCCTTATCGAAAGGACAACCATGGTTATCAACCAGAATTCCTTTTGGTGTACCCAGGCAGTTGTCTTTATTGTCATTTACCCCATCGCCATCGGTATCGAGATTGTCGACCAGATCAAAATTAACCGTATCAGAAACAGTTTTCAATTTTCTCCTGAACTCAAATTGAATACCTGCATTGGCCTGGAAGTAGGAGTCGTTACCTCCTGCTTTTTTATTATCCACATAATCGCTGAGCAATAATACATAGTTAACGCCAACAGTGGCTGTCCACCGAAGCCCCATGTGGAAATTAAGCCCTCCGCCAAGCGGGACAGCTAATGTATTCCTGGCATAATTCACTACACTGTCCTTTAGTTCTGTTTCATACGTATAATCCCGTTTAATTATATTAGCAAAAATCTGATTGGCTGGTGTTTCCGGAAGATCACGTATAGAACCGTCGCTCCAGTAATTATATTTCACATTGCCGTTTTTCAAATCGCCTTTAGAATTGAAAAGCAGGTATCCGATGCCGCCATTAAAAAATGGCGAAACAGCCGGGTTTCTTTTCAGAACTTTATCAAAATTTGCGGTTAACAATACCTCACCCTGAACAATGGTAGACAAAAAATTAAGGTGCGAGCTTTTGGAATTATCTGTACCGGCCAGTTTTCCATACATGCCACCAAGAGAAATCCCGAGTACCTTACCAAAACGTTGTTCCAATGCCATATAATACCCAAAACGGGTATCGAGAAGTGGGTTCACATCGGTTTGTTTACCCACATCTCCGTTAAATTTGAGAGCACTCAGCCCGAAAGTCAATGAAGGTTTGTGCTTCAGCGAATCGTTTTGCGCATGAGCGGGGGTAATACAACTGATTAAAACGAGACAAAAAAGAAGACGAATACCTTTTTTAATCATAGTTAAATTTTTCATAAAATGCACTTTTTAGATAAGCATATAGTTATGCATTTTAATGAGTATAGCAAAGCTATTTGAAAAATAAAGCATATTCGGATAAGTGGGCATTATTTGTAAACAGTATCTTGTTAATATCCGCCGTTTTAGCATCATAGCCTATGTAAATGGGTAATTTTCCTCCCGGATTCTTTTCTTATACCAATGTTATATTTTATTTGGTTCAATCCAAATAAAATATTTACAGTGGTAAATGCCGTTGCTATTAATGTTATGGTGCAATGTAGTGAAACGGAATTGAACCATTATATTAATGCAAACGG
>JACCDG010277798.1_pt1 | contig 12955 bp, 27 predicted proteins | sample 7442471 | NCBI WGS metagenome assembly JACCDG01 (sample SAMN15323444, study PRJNA562643) | freshwater metagenome | isolation source: river surface water | place: USA:Blue River Watershed | collected 2017-08-17 | reverse complement strand
CGGATTCAGGGTCAGCAAGAAGCCGGGCCAACACATCCAGTTCATGCCGCCTGATACCAGTAAGCCCATCGTGATGGGTCCTTGCACTCCATCAGATACCCGAAGCGTGGACAACCTCCATGCCAACCTGAGAAGGTCTGGTATGCCAAGACTAGAGAACTTCTAGTCACACCAATATTACAAGTCATGACAGCGGTAAAGTATGTGGATCAACAAAGAGCTTTGGGCTCAATTGGGCTGTCGGATATCACACTGTACTTGTAATCAACCACAACCAAAGGAATAAAGAAATATGACGACTTAAGAGCTTTTTGCGTGGATTACCGCAATCGTTGTGATTGCTGCGGTCTTTTTCATCGCTTATGCGATTCTCATCTTCAAGCGAGTTGAGTTTCGTAAGGGACAAGACCTGACCAACCACGGTGTGTACCTCTTCATCGGAGGTTTCATCACTCTACTGGCAGCTCTCATCGTGATTGCTGTTATGGCTACCAACGTTGGCAATCAGCAGAACCGCGCATGTGCCGATAAGGCAATGGAATTCATTGCTGATGAGGTTCAGCAGATGGACAGTCTGGAAATCAAGGCTTACATCAACGCGTCCTGCTGACAAGGTTTGCGCCTCTAGCTCAATGGCAGAGCAGTAGACTTTTAATCTATTGGTTGAGGGTTCGAGTCCCTCGGGGCGCACTACATAATAATCATCTCGAAAGAGGGGTTATAACGAGATCGAGGTGAAATATGTTAGGCCGTCGTAAGAACAAAAATCAAGATCCTTCATGGCTTGCCAACCTTTTGATTGGTGATTTAAATATCACTGGTGAGCTTCGTATTGAAGTCCCCCGTGCCACAAACAAAGTGATCATCATCAATATCAATACTGTTAACAAAGCAGATCAAAGAACTGAAAAACTAGTAAAAGAGCTAGCAGACCTAGATGCGATGTTAAATCCTGTTTAACATGATATAATTAATGAATGGATGATATTTTTGATAATTTGCGCAATTTAACTCCAAATTCTGAACGTCCTTGTTCAAAATGCGGACTACCGCGAAATCGCGATAAAGGTTCTTATTGTCGTGGTTGTGCAACTTTAGCTGCAAAAGAATCTAGAGACCGCAAAAAATTATCCTTAGTCACAGAAAACATTTTAACTAATAATCAGAAACAATGTTCTCGTTGTGATAATTTTAGAACAAGTTATGATAGATATTGTCGAGAATGTCGACGGGAATATTCTCGACAATGGCGCAAAAATCATCCTTTAACTCCAGAACAACGTAAAAGAGATAGCGCTAGATCTTATACCAAGGAACTAGTCAAACGAGGAAAGATAGCCAAAGAGCCTTGTCAGAATTGCGACTCTTTAATATCAGAAGCTCATCATCCTGATTATAATAACCCTTGGAATGTTATATGGTTATGTAGATCATGCCATATGAAACATCACAAAATGTTAAAATAAGTTTCACGATAATCTTTGTATTACACATATTTGTGAAACACCTGGTAAATATACATGTATAAATATTCATGAAAATGAATAATATGTAACAAACATTTACATAAAATAAACTATATATGTATATATAACTATATAAAACAACTCGACTAAGCGAGTATAAACCGAGTTAAGCTTAGTGCGTCCCCGGATTATTCGGGGGGTCTCCCTATTGTGTCATGCGAGTGAGATTGCGTTTGACCTATGGGGCCGTGTAATACTAACGGTAACATAATTATGTAAAGAAATAAACACTTTTGAGGTTGTCTAGTAGTTCAATCTCCCACCTCTGAAAGTGTAGGGCCGAGGCTGACTGAAGGCCCTACACATAAGTCTCTTAGAAATTACTGGAACTATGATTGTAGAAGTAACTCGTAATCAGGGTAGAACTTGGAATCGTATGAGTATGAATCCAAATTCACCATTAGCAAACAGGATGCGCAAAGAGTCTCCTGATGAGAATGGGCAATACTACGACGAAGCTTCTGGATTCATATATCGTATTATCGAGGATTGATTATGGCAGCTTCAGCAGAAGATATCAAGACGTGGTTTGAGACCGCCGAACAAAACAATTCTTCTCATATGATTATTGTGTGTGACACATTTGAATGGGAAGATTATCCAGTCTATGTGTCTGCCGACCAGAGTATCATTGATGAGATGGCCAAGTATGACGATGTAAACATGCAGCGCATCATGGAAGTCTACAGAATTGATTTGGGTTGGGATGTTCAGTCTCAAGGAAGAGTTAGGAACATCTAATGAAGCGTAAATTCTTAGGTCAAGATGCTCCTGGTCGTCATTGGACTGACAGGCGACGTGCTGCTGATGCTCCTATGGAGATCATGCCCGATGAAGCATCTGTTTGGGCTGCCGGATGGAATGCTGCAGTTCAGGCGTATTATAATTCTAAGCCCACTACAGAGGTGAGTTAAAATGCCTAGGTATCCATTGCCCTGGGAGGAGGGCGGTGATACCCAGTATTCACAGTCCGATCCTCCTGTATTTGTCTATCCTGATAGTTTTCAAGATAGAGTAAAGTCTCGCTTTAACGGTATTCGCTACAGTTCAAATTTTGGTCCAGTTCTTGGAATCATTGGGATTGTCATTGCATTTTGCGTGATCATTTGGTTCTTTTGGTTCATGTTTTTTCGTACTGTAGAACATGATGCTTCTATTGGCCAAATGCGTTGGGAGCGCCAGATCGAAATTGAACAGTTTCGTACGATTCAAGATCGAGATTGGCGTGGACAAGAACCTGATGATGCCCGTATTTATGATGAGCGTCGTGAAATTCACCACTACGACCGTGTTTTGAGTCATTATAGACCTGAATCCTATAGCTGTGGAACTTACGATAAACCTCAGACTTGTTATCGACAGGTTGCAGTTTATCGTGATGAGCCAGTATATCGTACTCGTTATTATTACGAGGTAGATCGTTGGGTAACAGACTACTGGGTGACCGCAAAAAGTGTTGAACTTCAACCATTTTGGCCAGAACTTCCAGATGGACTAGACACTCGTAAGATTCTTGGTAATCGTCGTCAGGGCGACGCAAAGAAGCAGCATTACGAGATGGATGTTCATTGTCATGAGTGTGATCCTTCAGTCATTGAACTGAATCATAACTCATGGAATGATTATAAGCCCGGTCAAAAAGTCATTGCATATGTAACCGTTACTGGTCATGTGCGTGGTGTGAGTATTATTAATCCGGTACCATGAGAAACCAAGTTGAAATTGACCTTGGCCTTTGGCGTCTTCCATATAGTACGTGGAGACGTTCAACCCACTATTCAATGTATCGTCGTAAGTGTATTCGCATCATTCAAATGGGTCATATCGAATTACCAATAGCACAAGATCAAAAAAAGATGGGTGATTGATCTTTTTAGATTATATCATCTACATTGGGATGCGCCGTATCGAGAGGTATGGTGGCTGAAGCAATATCCTCCCCCTAATGTGAATAAGGATTGCGTCAAAACAGTAAGTATTCTCCGTCCCTTCCAATCGCTTAAAGGATAATTATGGAACTTCTCGAATATCAGGGTGACCTTCTCGAAGCACCAGTTGATGCTATTGTACATCAAACGAATTGCGTAAGTCATGGCGCAGCAGGTTTAGCTGCAGCCGTATTCGGAAAGCATCCTGAAGCAAATACGTATCACTTAAATCGTCGAGTATACTTGTTTGGTTCATATGAAGCATTCATTGTTGATAATGCTCCCTACCGTATGGTAGTGAATTGTTTTTCCCAGGTAAATACTGGACCGCCATCTGAGGATCTTTTCCTTGGTCTACGTGATAATGCTACAACTCGCTTAGAAGCAGTACGAGTTGCTGTACAAGCATTTGTACAAAATCATCCAGGTGTCAAGTCTATTGCATTTCCTCGTTATTTTGGATGTGCATTAGCTGGCGGCAAGTGGGATGATTATTATTTCAAGATGAAGGAATTTGCCCGGACTTATCCTCACGTTCAGTTTCACATCATTGAGAAGGTATGATATGAGTGAGAGACTGACAGAAGTATCTGCTGTAACTCAATATCTTGAGGCTATTCGCGGCATTCCAAATTCACCTGTGTCTAGGCGTTCACGCCAGATGATCATCAATGATATTACAATCACTGAAGCTGAATTGGGTAATCCTCTCAATGGATTAACTGCAATTGGTGAACTTCATCTACGAGAGAAACTCGAAATGCTGCGCGCTAGCCTTCAAGAAATTGTTGGTGAAATTGATTTGCGCGAAGCAGAAGGGAATTTCATCAAATATGCAAAAGCCTATGCTGTACGTCATAAGATCAGCTATAAGGCTTGGCGTGGTTATGGTGTGAAAGCTGATATATTAACCAAAGCTGGTATTCACCAGTAATCTTAGAAAGATAAAATATGAATAAGTTACGTTTTGCCCTGGCAGCCACTATGCTTGCAATTGGCGTTGCTGCAACTGACTCAAACCCAGTGAGCGCAGATGTTTCAGATTACTGCGGTCATGGTACTTCTCGCAACTACACGTGGTTGACGGAGTTTAACTACGAATACACTCGACCGAGGACTTCGTTCCCGTACCTCGAGACGGTGCATGTGTACAATGTCTATCGACAGAGTGGTAAGCGTGGTACTGGTTGGACGCTAGATCACATTGAGATTCGAATCTGCCACGTTCCTTGATCAATTTCATAAAGAACAGGGACAAATAAACAAACCCTGGATGCCCAAGTGGACGCTCTATCTACGTGCGTGATAGAGAATATAATAGATCGCTTAGGAACATCGGTACATTAGTATCGACGGGAGAGTGTAGTGCATCTAGACCGGCATTCCGGGTGCTACACTCTCCTGTAATATCTCTAAGGAAAATACATGCAACCTGGTTTTGAAGACATCACTAGCCTTATTAATCAAGAACCACAATGGTATATGCCAGATGGTTATCCTCGGTATTGTGAATTTGACGCCAAGGAAGTAAATATTTACGCCCGTTATGGTGTCTTATACGAGATCGGCTGTCAAGGCTGTCCTACTACGTTTAAGGTAGGACAAGCATATGATAAGATGTCTAATATGCTATTAGTTCGTCTTGATCATAACAGACTTGACCCAGATAGCCTTAGGTATCGGGAAGATCCAACCGAGATCTGGGTTCCATTACGGATAGGTGTTTATTGTCCTCGTTATAAGGATGAGGAAGGCAATAATCAATACCGTACACTAACGATCGAAGAATGCATTCGTCAATTTAGCTATGGTGATGCACCTGGTCACAGGTATGATTTTGGTCAAGGACCTGAATGGTGTGCCGGTACAACAATGGGTACTTTTCCTATTAAGACTCTTGTGGTTCTTGACCATAATTTCGGCCAAGAAACTGGTAAGAATAAGTTTGGTCACGATGTAATTACCAAGTGGGGTGAAACACAACGTTTGACCGAGCTTGAAGGCTTAGACTTGATGCCTGACTGGATGTTACCAGTCGAAAATGTAGTAGCTACACCAGTTGAAGATATCATCGACTGGTAAGTTCTCCTAACAACAGCTATAAATAGACCGTCAACCCTATTTATAGTTTTTCTGACGTATTCCACAAATACATATATTTGTTGTTAGGATGTTGGCGGCACCGCCTTTGCGGTAGCCGAAATCTCCACTAACATACTGGACCCAACACGTATGTCCCCTATGGTGGTGCAGCTCCGCTATGCCACGGATTGATCTGGTGAGAGACAGATCATCACCATAGGTAAAATCTCTAATAGGAAAACAACATGTTTGATTTATCGTCATATTGGCCTGCATTTGAAACTGGATGGTTTTGGCTTTTCTATATCATCTTTGGGTTGATTTCTTTTACGATCCATTTGTATATAGCAGAATCTGATATTGATGTAAACACAGTGTACATCACTTCTTTATTCTTTGGTCATGTTATTTGGCCTGTTCTTGTTGCACTGGAATTAGCTATTATTCTTGGTTTCCTTTTTGTACGATTCTTTTACAAATTGATCTTCTTGTTTGATGTATTCGTACTAAATAGAAAGCAATAGTCCATGCTACAATGGTTTATCGACTTAGCAACTCCATTCCAAGTTATCATTATCATTGTAGTCCTTGTTATTTTTTGGTTGGTGTTTGCTGATGAGACTTAGTCGTGGTTGTTATGATAAATTTCATCGTTGTCCTGGTTGGGCTGGCGGCGGATTAAAATACGCTAAAGAAGATCGTTGTCTGCATGGTGGTTTAATGCTTAGTAAAAGCCAAGGCGATCCTAAATATAAGCGACTTTGGAAGTTTCGCTTTATGCGCTGCGATACATGCGATGTAATCGTTCTGCCATACTACTCAAAATACCTGAGTGTATTCTGGTTATGGACTATCTTTAAGTCGCGTCGTGAATGGCGTAAAATTAATAAGGATTAACAATGAGTTGGTTTATTACCATTATATGGATTGTTTCTGGTCTCATCGTATTCTTCAGCACTGTTATTTTCCTAGCTTTTCTATCTAATAGAAATGGCATTAAGTATATATTGCTAACAACGACAGTACTGTTTGCCTTGCTTATGGCAACTATGAGTAGCATTTTCATTTTTATGGAAGCATGGGATGATGAAGATTATCTGACTTGCTACAGGACTGAAACGATAACAGGACCGAACTATACTATCTCAATTGATGATGAAATTGATTGTGATCTTATCCAAAAATCTCAAGGATAATAATGCCATTAGTAACACCTCAACGACGCACAGTTGTCGATCCCGTAGACGCTATTCTTGGTGCTTTAGGGCAAAATAGTAATATACAAGAACTCGAACCTGGTATATTGTTGACTGGAACTTTCAGTCTCCAGTTATCATATGAAGTATACGATCTTTTTGATTATCATAATGACAGTGAATGGGGTAAAGGTTTTATACCCGGCACTGAAACTTGGTATAAAAATCATCATGGATTTGATTATCCAGTTCAAAATGATTCTATAGCTAAAAGGTTTGCAAACATTCCTTCTTACGGTGTTGTAGATTCTCCAGAACAATTTCTTGATGATTATAAGAAATATCTTGTTGATCATGCTGATGACATCTGTGTAGCTTTTGTCCACATTGCAAAGAATCCTGAAAATCGTGGAAAAGGTGGGGGCTGGAGATGGCATAAGTGGGGTTTTTACTTAGGTCATGGAGAGCCTCAATATGAATACTTAGATGATGAAGATGGTTTCGATGATGGCGTCTATGTATTTCATGTTCACAAACTTTCTGCAACCATTCATTGATTATTTTCAATATGCATGGTGGAATATCCAATTTCCCTTTCCACATTTTGCAATAGGAACATTAGCGTTTCTACTTTATAAACAAAATCGCACGTTTAAGTATCCAGAACAAGCGCTCATGCTATATGCAGTATTGTGGCCTATCGTACCGATATTCCATTTACTAGCGTACTTAGAACGCGATAATACTTCTATCATTCGAGACATCAAAAATAAATACTACAAACAAAAGTTATTGATGTACATGCGTGTACATCGTAAAAAGCTCTACATTCTTGTTGATCACTAAACCTCCCCCGGTTTAATCCGAGAATGTATGATAGGGAGCCCCAGTCCCCTGGTTGCCGCCAAAGAAATGAAGGAAACGCCCCGCACCCTTCATCAACTGGAAGATCGCTCATTGTTACGTAAAGGATTGACATGGATTTTAACGCTGCTAGTGACATTCTTTCAAAAGCTACTCGTAACGAGTCACGGGATAATTCTTTCGGTGATGTCGAGATTTCCTGGATTGATGACAAGGGTAATGAAGTTGCCTTTGGTTATTTTTCTGGAAGTGTAGCCGAAGTTGGTATCCATGAAGATCGTACTAAGTTTGAAAATGATAAAGCTCGGCATCTGCGTAAGCTCGGACACGAAGGAATCATCAGTCGTAACGATGAAACAGGTCCCGATGATTTTGTTCTTGGGCGGATTCAATCAGGTCTGTCTTTAGAAGATGTTCGCAGAGAGTTTTGCTGACTCTGGTCAGTAAAAGACGGGAATTGTTCATATCATAGAAAGGGACAAGATGACCGATACTGCAACATTGTCACCACCATCCATGGTGAGTCAGCAAGATGCTCTCAAGTTTGTCAGTGAACTTGATCCTCACAGTCGAGCAGATATTCTTACTGAAGCTGCTCGACTTGCTAAGGCTCACAGGAAGCAGTCTACGACTGTTTTCCAGCGCACTGCAGATCGTGTACGTAAGGTTGCTTACGATGTTCGCAACACCGTATGTCGATTTGTTGACTGGCTGATCAACCGAACTGGAGCTTTTTTCGAAAAGCATCCTTGGGTTCACGCTTTTGCTGAATTCACTTTTGGCTTTGTCATTGGCGTTGTTATGACATTAGTCGCTTATGTTTTTATTATGTATGCTGTTGCAGGAGCATTAATTCTTCTCGGCGTTTAATTCCATACATCTCATCAAGAAAGATGGGATGTATGTCCATTTTCACAGAAAGTTTAAGTATGTCTAACGATTATAATGATGACACCGCCGTTCTGACCGACACCGACAACGGTACTGATACGGTCGATACGACCCAGACCACCACAGTTGCTCCAGTTCAGAATACTGGTGCTACCATCAATCTTCAGGTCTGGGATCCCAAGACCCAGATTTGCGATCTTCCTCCTCGTGAGCTGATCGAGGCGACGAAGCTCCCGGTTCTTCTTCCCGGTCGCAATCCTGGAGAAGGCCATGAGTTAAGCGCTCTGCAAGCTGGTGTGGTCTTTGCTTATATCGAGCAGCAGATCAAGGATCCTGCAGAGGTCACAGCTGATAATGGCTTGTGGTCTGCAACTGACACTTACGAGCATGTGGTGGCTATTCTCCGCCGCAAGTTCGTCAAGGGCCGTCAGATGGACTGGAACATCGTCCAGGGTATCGCTGACGAGTCGCGCGAGGCTACTGCCCACCTGGGCATGACTGGCCCGCAGATGGCGATGCTGTACAATGCCATCCTTCCGGCTCTCAGTGGCGAGCGTCCTCACTTCGATGAGGTCATTTGGCGCAACATCTGCTCCAAGAGCCAGGAAGCTCGTAATACTCTTATGAATGAGATCCTGAAGCTCAGCTCTCGTGGCGATGTCCGCCTGTTCATGATGAAGTTCAACGCCATGTATGGCCTCCCCAAGGGCCAGCGTCGTAGCGAGGCCGAAGGCACTGGCTACGTCAACGCGACCGCCGTTGATACTGGTGGCGAAGAGCCGTTCTGAGTTCATCGCTTAGGGTGTGATTGGGGCCTCTAGTCTCTCGTAGACTAGAGGCCCTGATCATTTGAAAGATCTCGTATGTATTGGATTACTGGAAGTCTTGTGGGCGTTGCCTGTATCGTCATCCCGATGATTATTATTATCATCGTTGTGAATCGATTCAGCAAGGACTAAAACAAACGGGGTGGTAGCTCAGTGGTTAGAGCGTGGCACTCATAATGCCTTGGTCGTGGGTTCGATCCCCACCCGCCCCACAATATTAACAATTGAAGTAGAATAGAGCATTTGCGTGTTGAGAAAAATCATACTCACTTTAGGCTGTACTGTCAGCACAGTGTGTTTAAGTCTAGGTATTGCTTTTTCTGATAATATCTATTTTCGGATCACTTTGGCTCTTTGGCTTTTTATTTCCTTGTTACTTTACATTCCATTATTATTGATGGAGTGGAACATCATTGTTCCATTAGCGCAGCAATATGGCTATCATCGACCAGTGAACCTTTCTGCTCCTGAAGTAGAAGAAACTGATTTGTATGCCTACAAGATTTTTCAACTAGAACAGCAAGATGACGGATCTTTTTGTGCTCTTCCTTTAGCAATGACAGGTTTTGGTCAATATAATATTATTGGTCCAAATTATTATTGGAAAGAAAAAACTGCAAGAAAATTACTAACTGATCATCTTTTTGTCGATGTAACCCCATACACAGATAAGCTACCAGACCTTCCTACATGGAGTAAGGGTGGGTACATGCTGAATCGTGTTGGTTTTTATTCTTTCAAAAAGCCAACACAAGCAATTGCTGATTTGCATATGGTTGGTGGTATTCCTGTTATTGCTAAGATCAGGATTTGGGGAGATGTTATTGAGGCATCTCGTGGTTTTCAATCTGAGTATTTTGAGTTTGTCGAATTCTATAGACTTCCTAAGAAACTTGAAGCTATCAATACCGAATCGAAAATGAACTTCCCTTATACCAACGAACAGCTTGCAGATCTGTTGGGATGGCCCGGCAAAATCAAAAATATAACTTCCTCAGGAAAGGTTAAGAAATAATTATGGCTCAGATTGGACAGCCACAGAGAATCCGTCGTATCGAGCGTCCTAGCATCCCCGATACGACTCCCGCCCCAGCTCAGCCTGCTACTGAGCCAGCTCCGGCTAAAGAGCCAGTACCCGCCTGATCATCATGAGAAAGACCACAGTACTTATTCTGGCTCTCATTGTTTTAGCAACATCAGCGATTACAGTTTCTGTTGTTGCTGAAATGAATGAGCAGCCATTACCCAAGCAAGCTACTTTTTATGGCCCAGCAGAAGCTTCAGTGACTTATCCAGTCAACTGTCACCCCGTTGCTCAGGAAAAGCAGGTGCTTTTTCAGTTCTTGCCTCGCAAGGCACGAGGCCGTTGTTGGGGATCATCGTATACCGGTCAACATAGGATTCAAGGTTACTGTAGTAATAAGTCAGGAACTACCATTAAATTAGTATATGGTAATTGGGCTTATGGTTCATCTCAATGGTCGACTATGACATGCCCTAAACCTGATGCATTTGATCGTTGGTATCTTGTTCTTTCTGATGGTATCTATGGTTCCAAAACAGACAAGCTTGTTATGAAAATGTAATCATGGAAACTTTTCTTTGGATTTATTTAGTATCTACTAGTGTTCTTGGTTTTCTATTTGCTTTAGGCTTGTTCGTTATATTTGGAACAATTTCTGAGACAGGTTGCGGTACCGTTATTGCGTATCCCATTGGCGTGTTGTTAAGTATTATTCTTTACAATGGCTTGTGGAAACATACACCATATGGGTCTTTGTACATCGTAAGTATTATTTTTGGTGCAATTTACTTTTTCTATATCGTAGTCACCGGCCGCACAAGAAAATTGCTGTTGACTTTGATGGACATCTAATTGATGTGCCTTTTAGGGGAGACAGCATTACTGCTGGAGAAATTCGTCAGTATGTAAGAAAGAATCACTGTGCGAATCGTAATCATTTGTTTGATTTAAGCGTTCGTTACAGATCAGACCGTACGATTATTCGCGTAGCAAATCCTGCAGATGATTATAGATATAGTTTAGGATTTGATAACGATTATATCGTATGTCTGAATAGCTGGAAAGGATATTATCCTTATCAGCCAGAAGACGTTAAGTCTGGAACAGTTATTCTTGAACAACGAGTCTCTGTTAATGAGCTTCGCCCTATGTTGTCAAACAAGCGAATGCTGGAAAACATCTCACCTGAAAATTATACAGCAATCATTAACCACAATTACAAAGAAAATTTAAAGGAATTAAAGGACAATACAATGACCCCTGTTAACACTAGCACCAACTTCACTACCCTTGCTCGTCAGGCAGCAACAGAGATTGTCGCTGAGCGTGACAAGGAAGCAGCAAAGGCTTATAGCGATGCTGTTATCGCCAAGCTTGACGGCATGAAGGTTGGTGAAGTTGCTCGCATCGGTGACGATGGCGCACTCATTCTTCGTACTAGCGAAACGAACTTCACGTTCATTAATGTGAATGGTGGCGAATACAACGATCGCGGCGATCTTGCCAAGATGGTTGAGATCTTCGCTATGGCGAAGATCGACACCGACGATTTCCGTATGATCGACACTTGGGACTGACTATGATTAAGAAGTTCATTGGTGTTGTCCTGATCATCGCTGGTCTTGTTCTTGGTGTCTACCTTGGCCTTTGGGTCATGTTTGTTGGCGGCATTGAGCAGATCATCGATGGCGTTCAGGCTGAGCCTGATGCTAATGGTGGCGATATCGCCTGGGGCATCGTTCGAATCTTCTTCGCTGGAGCAATTGGCACGATTACAGCTGTGATTATCGGTGGTATCGGTGGCCTTTTCCTTAGCGACGATTGATCTAGAAGTCTAGTTACTCATAAAAAGATAGGAGTAAATAATGACAGTAATTGAGGATTATCGACTCCGTGATCTTGTTCGCGATGACACCGGTAATCTTGATGAGGATATCCGTAAGCTTTACGAAGATGCGGGTTTTCACCGAGTTGTCGAAGCTGCTGAAGTGCAGTCTCAGCTCGATACTGCTCGCCTGTTTTTCACCGAATTGACAGGCGCAGATCTTCGAGCTTGGAAGACGTTTTTGCCAACTGATTGCCGACGTAACTCGTACAACTACGACGTTCCTCCGATTGAAGTTGCAAAGACGATCAGCGATGCTGTTGCTTTGAATGTTTTCGATCGAGTTGAGATCTGGACTCCTGAAGGCAATTCGTTCAAGGGACATCTGGCCAAGAAGCTCGGTGCTTTCAAGGACAAGATGAAAAACTTTGTTGCTCATCTTGACCCGATGGCAGTGGGCGTCGTCATGCAAAATGGAGAAAATCACTATTTCCCCATTGTTCGATGGGGTGAGTCTCTTCTTCCCATGGACAAGGTCAAGAGCCATCATCGCAAGATCAGCTCGATGATGTTCCTTGTGACCTGGATTCTGCCGATCATTTGTACTGCTGCTATTGTGGTAGGCATGATCGCTGGATTCATGGCTTGGGGTGAAACTTTCGGTCTGTTTTTCATCTGGGCAGTATTAATGGCTATAGTCATGATCGTACTCGGAGCTTTGACCTTCGACACGTAGTCGTTGAGTGAATGAAATACGGTAGAAGGGGAGATGAGAAATGACTGAAACACATG
>JACCDG012093279.1_pt1 | contig 12958 bp, 10 predicted proteins | sample 7442471 | NCBI WGS metagenome assembly JACCDG01 (sample SAMN15323444, study PRJNA562643) | freshwater metagenome | isolation source: river surface water | place: USA:Blue River Watershed | collected 2017-08-17 | reverse complement strand
CGGACCGTTTCCTCCTCAAAATTTTAGTTGGCTATCCTAATCCGAAGGATGAACTTGAGATCGTGAATCAACTAACAAGTGCCAATCCACCGCAGCAAGTACAAACACTGCTTGGCAAAAACAGTATCCTCTTGCTGCAGAAACTCGCGCGGCAAGTTCCCATTGCAGAAGACATAAAGAAGCGAGCGATTGACTTAGTGATGCTCACACGCACGCGAAAAGATGTTATTGAATGGGGAGCGTCGCCGCGTGCAAGCATTGGTCTCATCATGGCATCCAAAGCTCGCGCGCTGATCCAAGGTCGCAAGTATGTGAGCGCAGCTGACATTGACTATGTCGCTCTCCCAATCCTTCGACACCGCATAATCCTTTCTTTCAAAGCTGAGCGAGAAGGCAAGTCAGCCGACGACGTCGTGAAGGAGCTGCTTAAGCAGCTGAAGTAGGTTTGTATGGCAATAAGCACCGATTTTCTTCGGGAGCTCGACCGTTTTGAATTAATCCTCAAGAAGCGAGTGCACGCACAGTATCAGGGAAATCGTGAGACTCGTTTTGCAGGCAGTGGTTTGACCTTTAAGGATTACAAAGAATATGCTGATGGCGATGATTTTCGTCAGATTGATTGGAAGATTTACAGCAGAACTGACAAGCTCTATGTGAAGCGCTACGAAGAAGAGCGCAACATGACGGTGCACATCATCGTTGATGCCAGCGCATCCATGGACTTTGGAAAGAAAACAACCAAGTTTGAATTTGCCGCAATGCTCGGACTTGGTTTTGCTTATCTTGCACTCAAGAACAACGAGCGATTCGAATTCTCAACTTTTAGCGAAGAACTAAACCCATTCAAAGCGCGCAAAGGAATGGCGAATTTGTTGCAAATTGTGTCTCGCCTGCAAGAAACCAAAGTGAGTGGTAAGAGTCAATTCGCGCAAAGCCTTGAATCATACAAGAAGCTTATCACCAGTAAATCGCTCATTATTGTGATCTCTGACTTCCTCTATCCTGTTGCGGAAATACAGAATACGCTTCTGCGATTCAAGAATAGTGAAGTCATTGCACTCCAGGTGCTTGACCCTCTCGAGCAAAGCTTTGCTGTGGAAGGAGATCTGATTTTGCGCGACGCTGAAACGAATGTGAAAATGCGCACGTACGTAACACGCAGAGTGCAACAACAGTACCGTGCGCAAATGGATGAACACAGTGCGAAGATTGCCGAGCTCGCTGCAAGTGGTGGCTTTCGATTCCTCACCGTTACGACCGATAAGCCGGTTTTTGACGCCTTCTTTGAAGCGTTCTACCAGAACGGGTAGCACGTGTACCACGATCTCTGGTCAGCAGTGTATGCGCATACTGATGAGCGATTAGCAGAAGCAATTGTAGCTGCAGCGCATAGATTGCTTGTCAAAGAAGGGGGAGATCCTGCAGTAGTGCTTGCAGCTGCGATGCTTGCAACCGTGCCGAAGGACCATCGAGCAGGTCTGCTCAAAGAGTATGTAGACACAGAATTACATGCTGAAGTGCTCGGAATTCTTCAGAGTGATCCAGGGAACAAAAATACTGCGCTTGTACATGATGCTATTCTGCTTGCGCAGTATACAAAACGAGGTTGGAATGGAGATCTTGAAGGATCGCGCGACCTCCTGCAGCATTTTCGCACTGCAAGTGCTCGCGCCGATGCACGGCACTACTTGAGTGAACGTGAACGCGATGTTCGCGGCAGTATCCTGCCAAGCGCCACACCATTGCATGCACGTTCGCATTGGGTGCGAAGTACTGTTGCCTCGCTGCCAAAGCATGCTCACTTGGTTGCGATTGTCGAGCCGCACGAATTATTCTCTTTGCAAGCTCTGCGCGTTGCAATCACTTTGAGCGCGCTCGCGCAGGCAGGGCATGCACAAACGCAGAAAATAAGAGTTCTCGATATGCTTCCCATGCGCGAGATTCCCAAAGGGTTACCAAAACCCGAAGTGCTTGCAAAGTATCAAGACCAACCCTGGGTTGATGTTGTCAGCACATTTTCCCAAGCGAGCGCAGCAGGCCGATCTGCACTCATTAGTGATGCGTTGGTATCATTCGAAGAGTTGCTCCTTCTCACGCATGTGTTTGCATCGATTGATCGTTCAGCGCAAGCGCATCGTACAGGAGAGCGAAGCGAAGAGTTAGTGAAATTGCTCGCGCGAGCACCACAATTACGTGCAGCGCTCAATGTGCCTGCAGAGAAGGAGTGGCAGCCACTCAAAGTATACTGCGAGGCATGTCTCAAAGATACAAGAACGAGGCTTGCAGCTTGGGATGCGAAAGAGAAAATAACTTATACTTGTGCATGCGGCTATAAAAACTCAATAGATTTGCGTAAACATGGTGTAGCTTACGCGCAACAACCTCTCGCGAGTATTCTGGAAGCGACGAATTCTCACGTAGTGCTGAGCAGCTGCGAAATACCTTCGGATGGAGTCCTTTGGCATGGACGTACGCTGTCACAGATACTCCAAGTAGCACCTATCGATGCAAAGCTTGATGCGCGCGATGCGGTCTCACTCTTAGGCCCTGATGTACTGCGCTATGCAGTGCTGCGTGAAGTATCGAGTGAACCGCTGCGCATTCCGCATGATCAAGGAATCCTTGCCCTCTATGATGATTTTGATGCGCTCGAAAAAGACTATTTCCATGGAAGTGCCACGCAGGCGAACAGGGAATTATATGAAGCGAGCGTCGTAACGCCTGCAGCACAGCAAATATTCCAGCCACGTTTTCGCACCATAGTGACGTATGTGCAACTCACGCAAGGCTCGCACGATCGAATCAACAAAGTATTTGCGCATGAAATATCAAGCGAACAAGACGAAGCACGCTTGAGGAATCGCATTGAGGCAGCGAAGTACTGGCTGCGGGTGCATGCTCCAGACACATATCGTTTTACCCTCACTCCAACCGCTCATGCAACGGCGCTCGATGACTCGGTGCGCGAAGCAGTGTTGTCGCTTGCGCGGACTCTTGCTGCCCAAGACGAGCGTGAGCTTGAAGATTTGTTCGAAGCCATCGCCCGCAAACATGGCATCATGCTCAGTGAATTCTTCCATGGGGTCTATCATGTTTTACTTGGAAGAACGCATGGTCCTCCGCTTTCACACCTCATAACCATTGCAGGTCACGAGGTCATAGCAGGTATCTTGCTGCAAGTTGAGAAACAACGTCAGTGAGTTTTCTGCGGGCAGAAAGCTTGAATTGCTCTCACTCAGAGTACTATTGGTGCTTATGATGCACGAATTTTTGGCAATTCTTCTAGGAAAAATCGGACAAGATCATCTTCGTAGCAACGTGGAATGGTGTTGCTGAGTAACAACTGGAGCCACTTGATGAACTCATCACTATAGCCGCGTTGCGCATCTGCCGCATCCGCATCAATGAGTCTGCTTGCCTCCATAACAATATGCGGTTCAAGGCGCGCGATTCGAGCCGCCCGGTATAGTTGTTGCTTGAGCATGAGTTTCTTGTCTTCGGCAGCTGCCTGTTCTGTTTTTGCTTGTTCTTCCCAATGCTTCTCATAATTGAACTCGCCACTCGCTTCTGATGCGTTTGCAAGGGTTACACCAATGCTTTGCTTTTCTTGTGTGCCTCCAGCAATCTTATTGAGAACTTGCTGGTGCATACGTTGTAAGAACAGTTGCCTATCTTCTACTTTGAGAACGTCGCTGTATCCTTGTAATACTATTGAGAAACTAAATGGGCTAGGCATGTCGAGAAAATTTTCTTCAACACTTACTGCTCCGGTTTCAATGTTTTCAAGTACTTCTCGTGCATGGGGTGCATCCATGAGGTCTTCAAGCACCTCTCGTCGCGCTTCTTTGAGAATGGGAAAGTCGTTTCCAAGGCGTCGCACGGCTGCGAGCAACGTTTGTGACGATACTTGTTGCTTGCCTACGCTCTTGCGCTGTCCTTTGTAGTTGCGCAGTATCATGAGGCTACGCCCAGCACAGTGACGAAAACGCCTTCGAAGTACTTCACTGTTTGCAAGAGCGTGTTCGAGCACTATTTGTAAGTCACTCGCCTTGAGCAGTGCAAGCGCTCTTCTGGCAAGTAAGGACTGTCGCGCCATCACAAAGAAACCGTTGTCTGTAATGCCGATTTCAACATCCGTGTGGTAGAGTTTGCCAAGCGTGAAGCCGATTGAGCGTGAAAGTGCGTCGTTGACGCGCCTTCCATACAACGTATGGAAGACAGCATAATGCTTGCTTCCTTCCTTGAACTGTTCTATGAGTATGCGTTTCTGGTGGGGGATCTTACTGAATTTATACTGTTCAAGAAAATAATGGTAGATGCTCGAGCACGCTTTCTCATCAACATACACATAGTTCTTAATGTAATCAAGAATGAATGCTTCATCGCGCTCAGCCGCGAATAACTCAGCAAGATACTGTCGGAACTTTCCTATTTCACGCGCAAGATCAAAACTCAGAGGAAGCATTTCACTATACCAGCTTGGAACGGTAGGTAATCTTCCCGCTGATGCTTTCACTTGTGCGACCATTCCTCGCGCAAACTGGAATTCGTACGTATCGCCTCCGAGCACAAAGACATCGCCGCGCTTGAGGCGTTCAAGGAATGGCTCCGCAATCGCTCCTATCGGTACTTCGCCGACTTTTACTATGACGTTCGTTTCATCTGGTATTGTGCCCGTGTTTGTCATGAAAAGCAGACGCGCCAGCTTTCCGCGTCGCCCAATTGTATTTGTTTCACGATCCCACCAGATCTTTGCGTACGTGTTGCGATCTTCAAGAGCGGTAAACTCTCCTGCCAGATACTTCAAGGTGGAATCAAAATCTTCGCGGCTCAGTGTGTGGTAGCACGAACTGGAGCGCACCGCTTTGAAAAGATCTTCGTATGCCATGGTTTCAACGATTACCATGCCATAAATTGTTTGTGCAAGCACGTCTAAGCAATTACTGGGGATGGTGAGCTTGTCAATTTTTTTTTCAATCGCGTCTTTGAGCAAGACTGCACACTCTACTAAGTCATCGCGATCTTGCACAATGATTCTCCCCTTGCTCACATCGTGCAACTTGTGGCCTGCACGTCCAATGCGTTGCAGTGCTCGACTAATACTTTTTGGACTGCCAAGAAGAATAACCAGGTCGATACTTCCAATGTCGATGCCAAGTTCAAGGCTGGTGCTTGAAACAACGACGCGCAGTTCGCCGCGTTTGAGTTGCTCTTCGACGCGCAAGCGGTGTTCTTTGCTCAGACTTGAGTGGTGTGCTGCAATCACACTTCTGACTGCACCTGGATTCGCTTCGACCACTGCGCGAGTCAGCTCGGAGCGCGTTTCTTGCATATCAGGTATGCCTGCTTGCGTTGCAGTTACTTGCGCTTTCTTCTTTTCTTCCTGATATGTTTTTTCATCTATTGTGACATAGAATTTATTGTACCGTTCTTTGAGTTGGTGTACAACGCGTTCAGTGGCACTTCGCGTATTGGTAAAAATTACTGTTGTGTGGTGTGCTTGCACCATGGAGTGCACTTGTTCGAACATCGCATCTTGCAATTGCGCGTGGGTTGCGGTGATGAGATTTGCAACCGGGCTGAGCACTTGCAAGTCGAGTTGTTTGACATAATTGACATCGACAATTTGACAGCCTCGGCATTTTCCATCTACATCGTACCCTACAAGATACTCTGCAAATTGCTCAAGTGGAGCAACTGTTGCGGAAAGTCCAATGCGAGTGAACCATGCATTGCGCTGTAGTCGTTCTAGGTTTAAGCTCAAGTAGACTCCTCGCTTACTTGCAGCTAGACTGTGGATCTCATCAATGACTGTCCATTGCACGCCTTGGAGGAGTGTTGCAAATCGAGGGCTGGTGAGCATAATGCTCAAACTCTCAGGTGTCGTAATGAGAATGTGCGGTGTATGCTTGAGCATGCGTGCTTTTTCGTAGTCGGTCGTATCGCCTGTGCGCGTCGCAACGCGTATGTCAAGTTCTTTGCCGTGCGATCTCGCAATTGCTTTTATTTGCTCGAGTGGTTCATTGAGGTTACGCTCAATATCGTTGCCGAGCGCTTTGAGCGGGCTGATGTAGACGCAGTAGACACGATTTTCCAGCACGTTACTGTCCGCGTACATGACGAGCTCATTGAGCACGGCAAGAAATGCCGACAGTGTTTTTCCTGATCCTGTGGGTGAGCTGATCAGGGTATTGATTCTGCGCTGAATATTTCCGATGCTGTAGTATTGTGGCGGAGAGAAATCTTTGAAGCGGGCAAGGAACCATTCTCGAACAAACGGGTGTAAACTATCAAGAAGCTCCTGCCTGCCGTATGGCGCAGCCATGAATTCGATACCTTGCATAGGTTTGTCTGTATCGCATACGCGATAGGTCTGAGTATAAGAGCCTTACGCATGTCCACTGTGTCTTGTGAGTGAAAATGAACGGTTGCTGCGCTGCCAGTAAGCGTTTTCTGAGCCCTTGGGAGGAAAAGGGCGAAGTGTAAACTGACGAACGCAGTGAGTCATACAGTTGACAGCGCAGAATTGGGTGAGCTTGCCGGCGACTTCTGTGTATGCAAAGGGTCACAAGCCAATACGAATCACTGACATAGAAAACCTCATAAGGAAACAGAAATCACTCTGTTTGATGGTACAAAACAACTTGCAATCCAACGGGCGCGCTGATTCCCGCATAAGACACGACGAGAACGACGATTCGTCGCAGCGAATAAAGCGCGTGGCAAGAGCGGCAAATATTACGCTACCAGCGGTAACTGATTATAGCACTCTTGGGCGCGGCTTGCGCCAGGCTCCACGTCCTCGATGGACCATGAGCGATATAGGAGAAAGCTTACCGCTCGTGTATGATGGTCGCTATGGCAGCATGTGGCAAAACGACGAGATTGTCTATAATAATGCAATGCAGCTCGCAAAGGGTGCGGGGCTCGCAGCAACCCAACAGGCCTACTTAGACCTTGCAGGCAACACTCTCAGACCATACCTCGAGTCGCATGAGCGTCAAGCGCGCGAGCGGAGCGGATAAACTTTCTCTTTTCTTTTTTCTCTGCTTCCTTCTGAGGGTCCCTCTGGTTTTTTGAAAGCACCCGCAAGCTTTATAAATAAATCACTTGTCCGGCTGTTTATGGCACGATTGCGTAAATTCGTCGCGTACCGCAGGCTCGAACGCCCGTACACGAGAAAATCCAAGTATCGCACGCAGAATTTTATCCGTGCATTTCCGCACAACACAATCGTACGCTATGTTATGGGTGCAAACCCGACAAAGAAGTTTGCGCACGCATTTGAACTGCAAGCAAAGCAGCCATTACAGGTTCGCCACAACGCTTTGGAAAGTGCTCGTCGTGTCGCAGTTGCCTATCTCGAAGGCAAGCTTGGCAAGACTGGATTCTTCCTTCGACTCAACAAATTCCCGCACCACGTCCTTCGTGAGAACCCACTTGCAAGCGGTGCAGGTGCAGACCGTCTTTCGACAGGTATGAAGATGAGCTTCGGTAAGCCAATTGGCATTGCTGCGCAGGTGCATGAAGGCGATCCTCTCTTTGAGGTGCGCGCAGAAAGCCTCGCAGATGCAAAGAAGGCATTGACGTTCATCAAATGCAAGTTGCCTGGTGGCTGGCGCATTGTTGAGAAGCAGCAAGTTGTTGTTGCGTAAGTTCTCAGAACTTTGAACTTGATCTCTTGTTGCTTCTAGTGCGATTTCGAGATTTTATCAGCACTCTTTATGCTATTGGGAAATCTTTCTGCGTTTTTGCGTGCGCACTTACCAGCGGCTCAATCCAAGCAACTATTTCCTCAGCTTTTGTAAAAACGGCGAGTTTCTTCTTTTTTGCTTGTGCAAAGACGGGAATATCCGGAATAATGTCTTGCTTGCTTGCGTAAATTGCAAGGGGCACTTTGTACTTGAAGAGCGTTTCAAAGAGTTGCTCTTGTTCTTCGGCCGGTCGCATCGGATCATAGACAAACACAATCGCCTTGGCCAAATGGTGGAGTGCAAGAAGAGCTTGTTTTTCGATCGGATTTGCTTTTGCCCGATTCAAAGTACCTGGAGTATCAACTATTTGCACGGGTTGGTAGCGTATTTCCATGGTGCCATAGTTGAGTGATTTTGTTGTGAATTCATACGCTGCGATCTCAACCTTTGCTCCAGTGAGCTTCTTGATGAGTGTGCTTTTGCCTGCGTTTGGAAAGCCTGCAAGGCACACGGTATAGCCAACCGTAGGATCGGGAATGCGCCGCAGAATAAGCGACGCTGTGTGCAGTTGTTCAAGGGGTTTTTCGAGTTTTTTAAGCAAACTCTTCAATCTTCCAAGAAACTCGCGCTTGGGAAGGTGAGCAAAGCGCGAAAGCGTCTTTTGGACACCATGCAGGCGCGCGAGCGATTGCTTGAGCGAGTCATTGTCTAGGAGCTCCCCAACCATTGCTTTGGTAAAGGGATCGAGGGCATCAAAATTCGGAAATCCTACCACGACCTCGGTGAGCCGACTCGTAATGTAGAGCGATGCCTGGCCGGGCGTGCGCTGCGTGGCGTAATCGAGGAGGCGCTCAGCGCGTGGGACAGGAGGAATTTTCATTGTAACGATACCAGGACTACAATAGGTTTAAAAATATACGGACTGCCAAGCCCCTTATGGCTGAAAATGCAACGATTGCGCTAGCAGAAGAGTTGTTTAATCACTTGAATAACAATGTGCTGCAATCAAACAACTCTTTGGTGCATACCATTGCAACACACGAGTGGCTGCTTTTCCTCAGCCTCGTCGTTGGTGGATTTCTTGCAAGCTACGCCATCGTATTTGTATCCAAGACCATAATTCATTGGTTTACGCGTCGCACTGAAACCGACCTTGATGATAAACTACTCAGTGCGCTCCAACACCCAGTTGCCTTTTCCATTTTCTTACTTGCCCTCTCTATCGCATTTGTACCACTCAGCCTCTCCAGTCGCTTTGCTTGGCTGATTGGCAAGCTCATTTTAAGTGGAAATATCCTGCTCATTGCAACGATCATCAATCGCATCTTGCGTATAATTATCGAGCATGCAGGCGAGAAAATAACCAAACACACCGAATCGCGCATCGACGATAGCGCGCTCCCACTCGTGCGCCGCATGATAACAGTTATTGTGTATGTCCTCGCATCCCTTGTTGTACTCGCAGCTTGGGGCGTTGAAATTGGTCCCTTGCTCGCAGGAGCAGGAATTGCTGGTATTGCAATTGCATTTTCGCTCCAAGAATCCTTGAAGAACATTTTTGGCGGTGTCTCACTTGCATTTGATAATGCTTTTAGCGTGGGGGACCGAGTAAAGCTCAGCGATGGTACTGTTGGAACAGTGCTGGACGTTAGCCTGCGAAGCACCAAGATTAAGACTTTCACTGGCGATCTCATTGTCGTTCCGAATGGCAAGATTGCAAACGAAAACTTCCAAACGTACGCGCAACCAACGCATCAGACGCGTGTTGTAATTCCCTTTGGCGTGGTGTACGGAACAGATATTGACCAGGTGAGAAACCTCTTGCTCCCTATTCTCAAAGATGCGCCACATCAATACCTTAATCAAGCAGAGGAAAAAATCCCCGTTGTCGAGTTTATCGAAATGGGAACTTACAGCTTGAACTTTCGCGCTGCGTACTGGGTTTCAGATTATACCAAAAGTTGGGAGTCGAAGCTTGTTGTGAATGAACAGATTTACAAGGCCCTGACAAAGGCAAAGATCGAACTTGCATTCCCGACGCAAACCCTTCATGTAAGGAAGGATTGAGCACGAGTGCTTGAAGGCAGATCTCTGTGTGGTCAACTCGATCTTCACTGACAATATTTAAATAAATTAGCCCATTTGCCTCAACATGAAAAAAGCTATTTTCGTCGTACTAGCGCTTTTGGTCGCTGCATGCGCACCGCAGGCGCAGGAACCAGCAGCTCCAATCGAGCCAACGCCGCTTCCACCAACCACTGAAACGCCACCGCCTCTTGAAGCTCCGGCGGGCACTGTTTCGGGAGAGCCGACAGTTCCAGCAGAGAAGACGGGAAAGATATACGAAACAACCAACCCGACTGATCGTTTAGTTTTTACGACGTTGCCCGATGATGTTGAAAGCATCATCGAGCGTGCTCCGGATAAAAGTGCTGGAGGGATTCAGTACACGTATCGCGAAGTTGTGGACGGTATGCTCATTACAGCACCTTACAACCAGGCGCGTGTGTTCGAGCGCGATGGAACCCGAAAGCTTGCGCTCTGGACGAAGCAATTCACCCTTGCTGCCGACTACCTCGACAGCGTAGTGTTGAGTGAAGAACTTGCGCAGGGCTACTGTAAGGATTTCCGTCGCTGTGGAGGAGACCTTGTCAAGAAGCCAGTACAGGAGAGCGACTACGCATTCATGGGTCCACTTGACTGGCTGTACGCTATGGAATCACCAACGCAAGTGGGCGATGCTATGGTAGAAGGCCGAAAGACTGTGCGACTCCAAACCACTATTGCTGGCGTTGAGACATTCCTCAATGTGGACCGCTACAGTGGCTTACCTGTTGTCATTGAGCAAGGCGATCGGAAGATCACTTTCGAAGAGCTTGCTCTTGGCGTGACAGACGCGAATATGGAGCCATAATTTTTTCCTGTATTTTTTTCATTTTTCTTTCTTTGTTCTCTTCTGTGATTTCTTCTCTTCTGTGATTTCTTCTCTTCCTTGGTATGTGCTTCGCCTATTCTACGCTCGTAGTCTTGCATGCGCTGCCAGTTCTGTGCTTCCTTGCAGTCAGGCAGTTTTGCTTCGGCCTTCTCCTCCCAAGGCCTCAGAAATCGCTATTTGGCAGCGCCCGCGCACTTTTTCTTCCTCTCACCACCCAAACTCTTTTAAAAGGGAAGCCTTTTCGCATTCTTGCTGTACTGAGGCAACAGACCTCTGGGAGGCACCATGGAAATCAAAGTAAACATCGGAGACACAAAGACTGGCAAAACGGTCCGCAAGACCATTGCAGAAGATGATGCAAAGCTCTTTTTTGGAAAGAAGCTTGGCGATACCCTCAAAGGCGAGCTTCTTCAAGCTCCTGGCTACGAATTTCTCATTGCTGGTGGAAGCGACTATTGCGGCTTCCCAATGCGCCGCGACGTGGAAGGAACACTTCGCAAGCGAATATTGATCGTTTCGGGTACGGGCTTGCGCGAGAACCGCGAAGGTCGCCGTGTACGAAAGACAGTAGCGGGTAACACCGTGTTTGCACGAACCGCTCAGCTCAATCTCAAAGTTGTCAAGTACGGCACTCACTCACTCGAACCTGCAGCCGAAGCCGCTGCTGAGTCGGCGGAGTAGCGTTTCCTGTATGGCCAAAAAGCCCGATCAACTACCTTGCGTGAACATTGGACTCGTCGGTCACGTAGACCACGGCAAGACAACACTCACAGAACGCCTATCGGGGAAGTGGACTGATACGCATTCAGAAGAACTCAAACGCGGTATCACTATCCGTTTGGGCTATGCTGACACTGTCATACGCAAAGATCCGAATTTAGAACCGCCGCTGTGCTACACGACACTCGAAGAACATCCAACCTCGGGCAAAAAAACTGAGGCGGTGCGACGCATAAGCTTCCTTGATGCGCCTGGCCACGAAAGTCTCATGGCAACTATGCTCGCAGGTACATCCATCATGGATGGAGCGCTATTGCTGGTCGCTGCAAACGAGCAAGTGCCGCAAGCACAGACGGCAGAGCACCTCAAAGCGCTCGAAATAGTTGGTCTTAAGCACATTGTGATAGTGCAAAACAAGATTGATCTTGTTGACGCGGAACGCGCTACAAGAAATTACCATCAAATCAGAGATTTCCTCAAAGGCACGCCGTACGAGAATGCACCTATCATTCCTGTTTCTGCAGCGCACAACGCAAACATAGATTTGCTCCTAGCCGCAATCGAGGAGCACATTCCAACGCCACAGCGTGAGGATGACGCTTCTTCGGTATTTTATGTTGCAAGAAGTTTCGACGTGAATAAGCCAGGTACTGCGCCTGCAAAGTTGCGTGGAGGCATCCTTGGTGGTGCTGTACGGCAGGGAGTTTTCAGAATAGGCGATCAAATCGAAATCCGTCCAGGCCGCGTGACTGATGTGGCGAACCAAAAAGTGGCTCAACCTATTCTTACCAGCGTGGTAAGCTTGAACCGTGGCGGGGCAAACGCAGAAGAAATTCGCCCTGGCGGATCAGCAGGTATTATGACGCAGCTTGATCCGAGCGTCGTGAAGGCAGATGCATTAACAGGAAGCGTCGTTGGGAAGCCAGGAACTTTGCCACCAGTTCGAAGCGAGTTAATTCTTGGAGTCCATCTTCTTGAGCGCGTTGTAGGTTCTGCTGAAGAGCTCAAAGTGGAGCCGCTCAAGCTCGGGGAGCCATTACTGCTCAACGTCCATGCGGCAGCCACTGTTGGCGTCGTAACTGAATTAGGAAAAGAGAAGGGTAAAGACACCCTCAAACTCAAACTGAAACTTAAGCTGCCTGTGTGCGCAGAAGACACTGCTCGCGTTACTATTTCACGTCGTGTCGGAACTCGCTTTCGCCTCGTTGGCTATGGCGTCATTCAGTGAGTGGTTGTTGTTTCTGTTGTCAACTTTTCATGCTTTTCAGATCAGAACATACATAAATTAAGCTGAATCTGAATCGCGTATGGATCTCGTTTGGATCTTCCATCTCGTTGTTGCTTCCTTCTTTACAGGGACGCTCTGGTTTGCGTTGCTCATCCACTACCCGCTCCTTGCAAGGGCACCAAAAGAGTGGTACCCGCAAGCGCAACAGTTTCACATCAAACGAACAATGTTTCTTGCATATGGCATGCTCGTTCTAGAGGCAGCAAGCGGCCTGTGGCTCTTGGTAAGCACACCACAATCATCTCAGGGTTACTGGTTGTTGCTGAGCATGTTCCTTTTGGTGTGCGGCTGGGTAGTTACTTGGTCGCGTTGTCTTCCTGG
>JACCDG010353308.1_pt1 | contig 12958 bp, 7 predicted proteins | sample 7442471 | NCBI WGS metagenome assembly JACCDG01 (sample SAMN15323444, study PRJNA562643) | freshwater metagenome | isolation source: river surface water | place: USA:Blue River Watershed | collected 2017-08-17 | reverse complement strand
GCCGCGTCTCGGTGCACCCGAACGCGGGGCTCCCGAATGAGATGGGAGGCTACGACGAGACGCCGGCCTACACGGCGTCAATCCTTCGGGAGTTCGCCGAGTCCGGACTGGTGAACCTCGTCGGCGGCTGCTGCGGGACCACGCCGGACCACATTCGAGCGATCGCGGAGGCAGTGCGCGGGCTCGCGCCGCGCGTGATCCCCGAGGTCCCGAAGCGGCTGCGGCTCTCGGGGCTCGAGCCGCTCGTCATCGGGCCGGACTCGAACTTCGTGAACGTCGGCGAGCGCACTAACGTCACGGGCTCACGGAAGTTCGCCGAACTGATCATCGGCGGCCGCCACGACGAGGCGCTCGAGGTCGCGCGCCAGCAGGTCGATGCGGGCGCGGTCATCATCGACATCAACTTCGACGAGGGAATGCTCGACGCAGAGGCGGCGATGACGCGCTTCCTCAACCTCGTCGCCGGCGAGCCCGGGATCTCGAAGGTCCCGCTGATGCTGGACTCGTCAAAGTGGGCGGTGATCGAGGCCGGTCTCCGCTGCGTACAGGGGAAGTCGATCGTGAACTCGATCTCCCTCAAGGAGGGGGAGGCGGAGTTCCTCCGTCAGGCGCGGCTCGTGCGCCGCTACGGCGCCGCCGTGATCGTGATGGCGTTCGACGAGCAGGGACAGGCCGACACCGTCGAGCGGAAGGTCGCGATCTGCGAGCGGGCGTACCGCCTCCTCGTCGACGTCGTCGGCTTTCCGCCCGAGGACATCATCTTCGACCCGAACATCTTCGCCGTCGCCACCGGCATCGAGGAGCACGACCGCTACGCGCTCGCCTTCATCGAGGCGACACGCGAAATCAAGGCGCGCTGCCCGCACGCCCGCATCTCGGGCGGAGTGAGCAACGTCTCGTTCTCCTTCCGCGGGAACAACGCCGTCCGCGAGGCAATCCACTCGGTCTTCCTGTACCACGCCGTCAAGGCCGGGATGGATATGGGGATCGTGAACGCGGGGGCGCTCGTCCTCTACGAGGACATCCCCGCCGACCTGCGGGAGCGGGTCGAGGACGTGATCCTCGCCCGGCGCCCCGATGCGACCGAGCGGCTCCTCGCCGTCGCCGATGATGCCAAGGGCCAGGCGCAGCGCAAAAAGGCCGACCTCGGCTGGCGCGAAGGGCCCGTCACCGAGCGGCTCGTCCACGCGCTCGTGCACGGCGTCGCGGACTTCGTCGTCGATGACACCGAGGAGGCGCGCCGGCTCTACGACCGGCCGATCGAGGTGATCGAGGGCCCGCTGATGCAGGGGATGAATGTGGTCGGCGACCTCTTCGGTGCCGGCAAGATGTTCCTCCCGCAGGTCGTGAAGTCCGCGCGCGTGATGAAGCGGGCGGTCGCCCATCTGATCCCGTACATCGAGGCCGAGCAGGCCGCGGGCGGCGGCGAGCGCCAGGCGAAGGGGAAGGTCCTGCTCGCCACCGTGAAGGGGGACGTGCACGACATCGGCAAGAACATCGTGGGCGTCGTCCTGCAGTGCAACAACTTCGAGGTGATCGACCTCGGTGTGATGGTGCCCGCCGCGAAGATCCTCGAGGCGGCTCGCGCGCACGATGTCGACATCATCGGCCTCTCGGGACTGATTACCCCCTCGCTCGAGGAGATGGCCTTCCTCGCGAGCGAGCTCGAGCGCGAAGGGTGGACGGTTCCGCTCCTCATCGGCGGGGCGACGACCTCCAAGGTGCATACTGCGGTGAAAATCGCGCCGAACTATTCGTCTCCGGTCGTGCATGTCCTCGACGCCTCGCGCGCGGTGGGCGTCGCCGGCAGCCTGCTGAGCGAGCAACTCCGCGACCCGTTCGTGGCCGACCTGCGCGCCGAGTACGAGGAGGTCCGCGTGGCACGGGCGGCCCGGCAGCGCGACGTGCCCCGCCAGACGCTCGCCGATGCGCGCGCCAACAAGCTCCGCATCGACTGGACCTCCGCTTCCCCGCCACAGCCGACCTTCGAGGGGGTTCGCGTGTTCGAGGACGTCCCGCTCGAGGAGCTCGTGCCGCGCATCGACTGGACGCCGTTCTTCCAGACGTGGGAGCTGGCGGGCTCGTATCCCGCGATCCTCGAGGACCCGGTGGTCGGCGAGGCGGCGCAGAACCTCTGGCGTGACGCGCAGGCGATGCTGACCAGAATCGTCGAGGAAAAGTGGCTCACGGCGCGCGCCGTGGTCGGTTTCTTCCCCGCCCACTCCGACGGCGCAGAGGACATCGTGCTCCCGACCGTGGGGCGCACGGTGCACACCATCCGTCAGCAGATGGTGAAGAAGGACGGTCGCCCGAACCTCGCCCTCGCCGACTTCATCGCCCCGGCGCAGACCGGCGTTCCCGATTGGCTCGGTGCGTTCGTCGTCACCACCGGCATCGGGCTCGACGAGCGCGTCGCCGCGTACGAGGCGGCGCACGACGATTATTCGTCGATCCTCCTCAAGGCGCTCGCCGACCGGCTCGCCGAGGCGTTCGCGGAGCGGATGCACGAGCGGGTGCGGCGCGAGCTCTGGGCGTACGCGCCCGATGAGGCGCTCGACAACCAGGCGATCATCCGGGAGCAGTACCAGGGGATCCGGCCGGCGCCCGGATATCCAGCCTGCCCGGACCACACCGAGAAGCGGACGTTATTCGATCTCCTCGATGCGGAGCGGGCTGTCGGCGTGCATCTGACCGAGAGCTACGCGATGCTCCCCGCCTCGGCGGTCTCGGGGTGGTACTTCTCGCATCCGCAGGCCCAGTACTTCGGCGTCGGAAAGATTGAGCGGGACCAGGTGGAGGCCTACGCGACGCGGAAGGGGATGGAGCTCGCGGTCGCCGAGCGGTGGCTCGCACCGATCCTGAACTACGACGTGGTCCGCCGCTAGATTGTGGGGGTCTTCCCCCCACCGGTGGTGTCCGATGTCCCGTCCGACCGTCGCTCCCGAACTCGTCCGCCCCGCGCTGACCACGCTCTCCGATGACGAACTCGCCTTCCGCGATGCGGTGGCGGAGTTCGCGCGTGGAGAGGTCGCACCTCGCGTTCAGGCGATGGAGGAGGCGAGCCAGCTCGATCCGGCCCTGATCTCCGCCTACTTCGAGATGGGGCTGATGGGGATCCAGGCCCCTGAGGCACACGGTGGGGCCGCCGGCTCCGTGATGATGGTGACCCTCGCGGTCGAGGAGATCAGCAAGATCGACGCCGCCGCGGCGATCATGGTCGATGTGCAGAACACCCTCGTGGCGCACCCGCTGCTCTCCGCGGGGACCGAGGAGCAGCTCGCCCGCTGGATGCCGCGGCTGTGCACGGATACCGTGGGCGCCTACGCCCTCTCCGAGGCGGGGAGCGGCTCCGACGCCTTCGCCCTGCAGACGCGTGCGACGAAGGTTGAGGGTGGGTGGTCGCTGACCGGCCGGAAGCTCTGGATCACCAATGGTGCGGAGGCGGGGCTGTACATCGTCTTCGCGACGGTCGACCCGAGCAAGGGCTACAAGGGGATCACCGCCTTCGTCGTGGAGCGCACCGCGAAGGGCTTCTCCATCGGGAAGAAGGAGCGGAAGCTCGGCATCCGCGCCTCGAGCACGACGGAGCTCATTCTCGATGGGGTCTTCGTCCCTGACGCCGACGTGCTGGGGCCCGTCGGTCAGGGATACAAGATCGCGATCGAGACGCTGAACGAGGGGCGGATCGGGATCGGCGCGCAGATGATCGGCAACGCGCAGGGCGCGCTCGATGCGGCGGTGGCCTACCTGAAGGAGCGGACGCAGTTCGGGAAACCGCTCGCCGAGTTCCAGGGGATCCAGTTCCAGGTGGCGCAGGCGGCGACGGAGCTCGAGGCGGCGCGCCTGATGGTCTACAACGCGGCGCGGCTCCGGGATGCGGGGCACGACATCGCGCAGGTGGGGGCGATGGCGAAGCTCTACTCCTCGCAGGTCTGCGAGCGCGTCACCTCGCTGTCCGTCGAGCTCTTCGGTGGCTACGGCTACACCACCGATTATCCGGTGGAGAAGTTCTACCGCGATGCGAAGATTGGCACGATCTACGAGGGGACGAGCAATATGCAGCTGCAGACGATCGCGAAGGGGATCCTGAAGTAGATGCCGAGGACCGTCACCCGCTCGGTCATACTGGATGCGCCTGCCGAGCTGGTATGGTCGGCCGTGAAGACACCGGCCGCCTTTCGGTTCGTCTCCCGTGGGCTGGTGCGCATCGTCGGACTCGCCGCCCGCGAGTCCCCCTGGCGCGAAGGCGAGACCGTGCGGGGCCTCCTCCTGATCTTCGACCTGCTTCCGGTCTCTATCCATCATCTCACCGTCGTGCGGATTGACGAGGGGCGGCGTGAGCTGCACTCCGACGAGCGTGGGGGGATGATCCATCGGTGGCGACACATCATCCGCGTGACCCCGATCGATGCGGTGCGGTGTCGCTACGAGGATAGCGTCGAGATCGACGCCGGATGGATGACCGGGATCGTGGTCGCCTTCGCCGACTGGTTCTACGGACTCAGGCAGCGGCGCTGGCAGGTCCTCGCACGATCGCTCGCAACGCCTCGCACTTAGCGATCCTCGAGGATCTCTCGGACATCCGGATCGAGCTGCGCCGCCGCACGATCGCGCGTGAGCCAGGAGACGCCGAGGAACACCAGCAGTGATGTCACGAGAGTGATGCCCGTGACGGTGATCCCCTGCGGCACGGTGAGCCGCTTGGACCAGACGAGCCACTCCAGCCCCACCGTGAGCGTGAGTCCGGTGGCGATCGATGCGAGCGCTCCCTCACGGGTGGCCCCGGTCCAGTTGAGCCCGATCGCCAATGCGGGCACCAGCGTGGACGCGAAGAGACCGTAGCCCAGGATCCCCAGGAAGGCGACGAGGAGCCCCGCCTGCTGCGCGAGGAGGGCAGCCAAGACCGCGATCACGACGGTCCAGAGGCGTCCAATCGTGAGCTGAGGAATCGGCTCGCGCCCGAGCGCACGCGGGAGATCGTGCGTGAGCGCCGCCGCCCCGATGCTCAGGAATGAATTCACCGTGCTCATGATCGCCGCCGCGACTCCGGCGAAGACGAGCGCCGAGAGCACAACGGGCACGAAGCGGAGGAGGAACTGCGGGGTGGCGTCGTCCGGTGAGGCGAGGGGTGCCATCTCCCCGCGCACCACGAGCGCCTTCACGGCGACTCCGACACCGACGAAAAGCAACTGTGCGAGCAGCATCGCGATCGTCATGAGGACCGGGTACCACTTCAGTCGCGCGAGGTCGCGGAGCATGTAGTACTTGTGCGCGATCTGCGGCTGCCCGAGCGAGCCGACGGCGAAGACGAAGAAGAACGAGAGCGCGGTCATCGCCCCGCGCGTCCCCCACGGTCCGAGGAGCGCGGGGTCGGCGGCCTCGATCGTGCGCGTGATCGCCGGAAGCCCACCACCTGCGTCGAGCGCGACGAGAAAGACGGCGGTCGAGGCGACCGCCATCACCACTCCCTGAAAGACATCAGTGTAGATCCCGGCGAGGATTCCGCCGCTCACCGAGTAGGCGAGGGTGACCGCGGTCCCGATCCAGATCCCGGGCCCGAGCCCGGTGGCGAAGAGCGCGTCGATCACGACGCCGAGCGCCAGCGCGTTGGTCGCGACGTAGCCGATGACCCCGGCGAGGATGGCGACGGCGCTGAGTCCCTGCGCGGCCGGCGAGCGGTAGCGCGCGGCGAGCGCATCGGGAACGGTGAGCAGCCCCCGCGCCCGCCCGAGCCGATGCATCCGCGTGCCGAGCACCCAGGCGCCGAGGGTGTTCGTCACGCCCGCGGGCAGAATGATGAACACAGCGGTCATCCCGATGCCGTACACGAGCCCGGGGCCGCCGATGAAGGCGAAGCCGCTCAGCGTGGAGGCCATCGCGGCGATCGCGAAGGGGACGAGCCCGACCCCGCGTCCCGCCACGAAGAAATCGTCGGCGGTCTTCGTGCGCCGCGTGGCCCACACCGCGATCGCCGCACAGATCGCGAAGTAGGCGATCCCCACCAGCTCACGCATCGTTGCGCGGCTCCTCGGCGGGCATCACCTCGGTATCGAAGGCGCGCGCATAGGCGATCGGGAGGACCACCATCGGCATCGCGCCCACGAGGAGCAGAAGGATCGCCGTCGCCCGTGGCAGCCCGAGCAGCAGCGGGCCGCCCGCGACCGGCGGCGGCAGGAGCAGGACCGCGATGAATCCCGCCGCCATCCCACCGAAGACCCATCGCACCGTACGCGTGAGCACCGGCAGCGCGCGACCGCGCCGGACGCTCGCGAGCTGTGCGAGCCCGGCGAGGACGGCGGTACTGCCGAGCGCCATCAGCATCGGGACCGCGGGCGAGGCGACGCCGAGGAGGACCCCGACGTACGCCGCGACGATCCCGACGAGCCCGAGGACGAGCGCGATCACATCGTCGGCCGGCTCGGTGCGATGAGCCCGTTGAACACCAGCTTGAAGGTGCCGTGTGGCTGCGCCCGGAAGAGCGCCTCCGGCCCGATCAGACGCACGAGCCCCTTGCCGACGCGCGCGTCTGCGGCGGCGACACCGCCCTCGAGGTAGTTCTGGCCCCAGGCCCAGCCACTGCGGAGCGGCGAGGCACCATCGAACCAGAGGAGCGGAGTCACACCACGCGCGGCCGCATCCGGCGCGAGCCGGAAGACGGGGCTGTTGTCGAACATCACGATCGCCCGGCGGCCCATCCCGACGGCGCCGGCGGCGGTGCTGTCGACGGCGACCTCGAGGAGGGAGCCCGGCACATAGAACTTGCTGCTCCCGAGCTCGCGCTCACCGCCCTCGGGCGTGCGCTCCACCAGGTGGTTCGTGAGCGGCAGGCCGAAATGATCGGCAATGTTCGTCGAGCTCCCGATGGTGATGACGGTGCCTCCGCGCTCCACGAACCGCTTCAGCTCGGGGATGGTACGGTCCTCGGAGATGCTGCCGAGCATCCGGCGCATCTCGGGCGGGAGCCCCTCAGCGGTGGCGCCCGAGGCACCGAGGCCGCGCGGTGCGGGTCCGCCCGCGCGCTTCGCCGGGATGGCCCCGTCGACGAAGACGAGTGCGTCGAACCGCGCCTCGAGGTTCCCCGCGTCGAGGTCCTGCGGGTAGACGACTTCGAAGGGGAACTCGTACTGCTCGAGGAGCCAGCGGGTCCAGCCCGAGGGCATCGAGCCGCCGTACCGGTCCCAGAGGCCGATGCGCATCGCCTTGACCGGCGTGGCACCACTCATGCTGCCGGCCCCGAAGGAGAGCCCAAGCTCGCGCGCGGCGCGCTCGACGATGGGGCGACTCGTCCCGGAGTTGGCGATGAGCCAGGTGCCATCGGCGCGGCGGGCGACGGAGGCACCGGCCTTGAGGAGCCGGTTCACCACGACGAAGGCGTCGTTGTAGGCAGGCGAGAGGGTCCAGGTGCCCCCACTCGCGACACGGCCGGCAGCCGGCGTCACGCGCTGCAGCGGTCCGATCCGCTCGAGCGCACCCGACACATCCTCAAAGACACGGTCGAAGCGCACGCCCATCTGCAGGGCGAGGGTCCACCCGGCATTGTCGTACGGCGGGGTGGGCGCGCCGCCCGGCACGCGGAAATCGTTCGGGTGATCCTGCGGCTCGAACATATCGAGCACGTGCGCCCCGAAGGCCTGTGCGGTCTTCACCACGTACGAGCCGGTCGGATAGGTCGTGCCGCCGACGGTGATTGGCGCCGTCGCACGGTGAACATCGATGCCGTTCTTCTGCAGCGCGACGATGAACTTAACCGCCGTCGGGAAATCAGCCTGATCGGCGGCGAGGACGTAGGCCCGCGGGTCCCGCTTGGCGGGGTCGTTCAGGGCCGCCATCAGCGACTGCGCCGCGGCGCCGGAGCGGGACTGCCCAGCCCCGCCACCACCGGCGAGGAAGTCCATCGGGTCCTCGCCCCCTGCCGTCTGGCCGGCGCGCTGACGGTTCTCGCGCGCGATCTGCGCCTGCAATGCCTCGATCCGCCGCGGCCAGACGGTCCAGCTGTCGCGCTGGCCCTGCAGAATCCGGTCGTTCCCCATCTTCCAGATGTTGAAGAGGAATTGCTCCCGGTTACGCGAGACGACATCGAGCACCGCGCGGTTGGCGGTGACCGAATAGTCGATCGACTGCCGGAACTTCCAGACGCCCGGCCGCACGGGGAGCGGAAGGTCGGCGCTCGGAAGCTGGCGGTTCGCGATGAACGGGATCTCGATCGGGGTCGGGTTGCCGATGGTCTCGGTCAGGAGCCCGATCATGTTGTGGAAGTAGACCGTGGTGCGGAGCCCGCCGTTCCACCAAGTGGAGTAGCCGGCGCCGGACCGCATCACGACGCCTCCCTTCTCCTCGACGACGAAGCGGTTGTGCATCGCGCCGCCCACGACGTCGAGCCCCGTCTTGATCAGCGGGTGGATGTTGTAGTTCATCGGGTCGCGGAACGGCGGCGCGAACATCACGGTGCCGGCGGGACCGGTCTGGTGATGGTTGTACATCACCTGCGGATACCACTCCGTGTACAGCACCCGGTTCATGTTCTCGGACTCGGGCTGCGCGGCGAGGTAGAAGTCGCGGTTGTTGTCGTGCCCGATGTACTTCTGGTAGAGCCGCGGGATGTTGGTGTTGCGCTTCCGCGGGTCGGTCTCGCGCATGTACCAATCGCTGACCAGCTCCATCCCGTCCGGATTGGCGTGCACCATCACGATGATGAGGTCGTCGCGGAAGCGGCGCGTCTCGGGATCATCCCCCGACACGAGCTGCCAGTTACTCTCGATCAGCTGCTGGGCGCCGAGCACCTCGGTGGCGTGCAGGCCGCCATCGATCCAGACGATGCCCTTCCCCTCGCGCGCCAGCTCGCGCGCCTGCGCCGCGGTGATTCCCTCCGCCCGCGCGAGCTGCTCGGCGATCCGCCGGTACCGCTCGCGGTTGCGCAGGTTCTCCGGGCTCGAGACGATCGCCATCAGCTGCGGCCGCCCTTCCGCCGTCACCCCGATCGTGTCGAGGTCCATCCGGTCCGATTCGGTCGCGAGTTTCTGCCAGTACGCGACGAACTTCGTGTAATTGGGGAGCACGTAATCCGCGCCGATCTCGTGTCCGAAGAACTCGCGCGGCGAGGTCAGGCGGGACTGGGCGAGCGACGGCGCGGCGAGGAGGGCGGCCAGCGCGAGCGCGCGACGGAGGGGGGTCGGGACCATCGGGAGGCTCCGTGACGGAGGAGGGTGGATTCCGGCGTGAATTCTACGCCGCCGACACGACCGACGCTGGGTCGGTCCTGCGCCAGCGCGGGGCCGGTGCGACGGACCGCCCGGGGAGCGATCTTCCGGACTCTCCCTCAGCCCCGCCCCGCCGATGCGCGCGCTCCGCTTCCTCCTCGCCACATTCACCCTCCCCCTCGCCGCGCAGATCCCGACGGCGGAGTTCGCGGCCCGGCGCGACGCGCTCGTGGACGCACTGCCCGACGGCATCTTCCTCGCCCTCGGCGCGCCCGCGCCCGTCCCGGATTTCATCCCGTTCCATCAGGATCCCTACCTCTTCTATCTCACCGGCTTCGACGAGCCTGGGGCGGCCCTCGTCCTGGTGAAGCAGGGACGCGAGCGCCGTGCGTTGCTCTTCGTGGAGGGGAAGGACCCGGCGCGAGAGGTGTGGACCGGTGAACGGCTCGGCGTCGCGGGGGTCGCCCCCGCGCTCGGTCTCGAAGGACGCGACGCCGCGAACCTGGCGACCGTCCTCGATTCTCTCCTGCGTCGGGTCCCGCGGCTCCAGGTCACGGGGAACATCGGACGGCAGATGACGGAGCGCTCCGGGCACGACCAGTTCGTGGACGCCCTGCGCGCTGCGACGCCGGGGCTTGAGGTCACCGACGCGCGCCGCACCGTGGACCGTCTCCGCGGTCGCAAGAGCGCCGCGGAACTCGAGCGGTTACGGATCGCAGGCGAGATCTCGGCGCGCGGGCATCTCGCGGCGTGGGCGTCCGTCGCCCCCGGGGTCCCGGAGTACGTGCTCCAGGCGGTGGCCGAGGGGTCGTGGCGACGCGAGGGCGGTGATGGGCCGTCGTACGGCTCCATCGTCGGATCGGGCCCCAATGCGACGACGCTGCACTACAACCGCGACGATCGCATCGCGCAGGCGGGCGAGCTGATCGTGATGGACCTCGCCACCTACTTCGACGGCTACGCCGCGGACCTCACGCGAACCGTACCGGTGAGCGGGCGGTTCTCCCCCGAGCAGCGTGCGATCTACGAGATCGTGCTCGCGGCGCAGCTGGCGGCCGAGCGGCAGGTGCGCGTGGGTGGCCCCTCACGGGCGATGTCGGATTCGGCGTCGGCGGTGCTTGCGGCGGGGCTCACCCGCCTCGGTCTCATCGAGTCCCCGACGGCGACGTACGACTGCGGCAGCGCCGAGCAGCCGCGCGAGTGCCCGCAGCTCTCGCTCTACTACATGCACGGCCTCGGCCACGGGATCGGCCTGCTGGTCCACGACCCGGAGCAGTACACGGTGACGGGGCGTATCGCGGTCGGGAGCGCGTTCACACTCGAGCCCGGCCTCTATGTCCGACGCCAGCTGACGTCGATCCTCCGGACCACGGCGCGCAACGCGAAGCTCATCGCGCGGATTGGCCCGGTGGTGGCGCGCTACGCCGACATCGGCGTGCGCATCGAGGACGACTACCTCGTGACCGAGACCGGCATCGTCCGGTCAACGGCCGAGGTGCCGCGGGAGATCGACGCCATCGAGCGGGCGCTCGCGACACCGCGCACCCTGCCGGACGCCGAGGTGACCGCGCGATACCGGCGGCTCAAGACGGGGCGTCCGACGGCGCCCTGACCCCGCCCCGCTCGCCGCGGCACCAGGTAAGAAAACGCCGGTGCTTGCGCCGACGGGACCCTGCGCCATCGATTTCCGTGACAACGCTCGCCTTCCTCCGCCCCGCCTCCCATGTCGACCACCGCCAAACTCCGTGCCACCGAGAAGAAGCGCCTCCACCTCGTGATGCGGGATGGCGCGGCGCTCGAGGCCGCCATCGTCATCTCCGACGACATGCCGCTCGTTGCCTTCCTCACCTCCCGCAAGGGGGGGTGGATGAATGCGATTGACGCGCGCGACCCGAAGAGCGGGGCCGTCGAGTCGCATCTGGTCCTCCAGACCGAACTGATTGCCCTCGCCTCAGCGCCCGATGCGAACATGGCGATCACCGCCACCACGGGCACGGCGAGCACCACGCGTCAGGTGGAGGTCAGGCTCCTCGGCGGACAGACGCTGCAGGGGACCGTCGCGCTCGCGGCGGGTCAGCGGCTCAGCGACCTCCTCGCGCAGTCGGGACGCTTTCTCGGGCTCTCCAAGACGACCGTGCTTCCGCCGGGGGTCACCCTCGGCGACGTCGCGGTGAACACCGGGGCAATCCGATCGGTCGCCGAGCGACGGGCCTGAGCGATGCGTCCCCTCCTGCTCGCCATCGCCCTCATCGGCGTCCCGTTCAGTCCGGCCGACGCGCAGGGTGCAGCGCCCGTCCGCTACGAAATCCGGTTCCCCGACCTCGCGCACCGTGAGGCCGAGGTCACCATCCGCTTCGTGGAACTCGCACCCGGCCCCCTCGTCGTACGAATGGCCCGCAGCTCACCGGGACGATACGCGCTGCACGAGTTCGCGAAGAATGTCTATGCCGTGCGCGCCACGACGCCTGAGGGAGCGCCGCTGGCCGTCTCGCGACGCTCTCCGCACGAATGGAGCATCACCGGGCATCGCGGCGCCGTGACCCTCCAGTACACGCTCTTCGCCGACCGGGCGGATGGCACCTACGCCGGGGTTGATGAGACGCGGGCGCACCTCAACATCCCAGCGACCTTCGCGTGGGCCCCGACGCTCGCGACGCACCCGGTGGAGGTGACGTTCCGACGCCCCGATCCCACCTGGTCGATCGCCACGCAGCTCGAGCCGACCACGGACCCGGAGACATTCCGCGCGCCACACCTCGCGTACTTCATGGATTCCCCGACGCATCTCGGGCGGCTCGATGTCCGCTCCTGGACGGTGGCGAGCGGAGGCCGCACGCAGACGATCCGCCTCGCGGTGAACCATGAGGGGACCGCCGAGCAGGTCACCGCGTACACCGCGCTCGCGCAGCGGGTGGTGACGGAGGCGGGCGCAATCTTCGGTGGACTCCCCCGATTCGACTTCGGCACCTACACCTTCATCGCCTGCTATCGGGCGACCTGTGCCGGCGACGGGATGGAGCATCGCAACTCCACCTCGCTCACCGCGTCGGCCTCGCTCGCGCAGGCGCAGCTCGGACTCCTCGGCACGCTGTCGCACGAGTTCGTCCACGCGTGGAACGTCGAGCGGCTGCGGCCCCGCTCGCTCGAGCCGTTCGACTTCACCGAGGCGAACATGAGCGGGGAGCTCTGGCTCGCCGAGGGGTTCACGAACTACTACGGCACCCTGGTGCTCGCGCGCGCGGGGGTCGTCACGCCGCGGGAATACGCCCGTCGACTCACCGGCGCGGTGAACGCGTTGACCACCACGCCGGCGCGCCGCTTCGGCGGAGCGGTCGCGATGAGCCAGGAGGCGCCGTTCGTCGACGCGGCGGCCGCGATCGACCCGAACAATCGCGCGAACACCTTCCTGTCGTACTACACGTATGGAGAGGCGCTCGGACTCGCGCTCGACCTGACGCTCCGCGGACGCCCGACGCCCCGGACGCTCGACGACCTGATGCGGATCTTCTGGGCGCGGCACGGCGAGGGGCAGACACCCGACCTCGCCCCGGCACGCCCGTACACTCTCGCCGACTTCGAGGCGGCGCTCGCGACGGTCACGATGGACTCGAGTGCGGCGCGCAGGTTCGTGGAGCAGTACGTCATCGGTGGAGCCCTCCCCGACTTCCCCGCGCTGCTCGACCGGGCGGGGTTCCTCGTGCGGCCGGCGTTCGCCGGACGCGCCTGGCTGGGCGAGGGGCGGCTCGCCGCCGCCGACGCCG
>JACCDG010919516.1_pt1 | contig 12960 bp, 8 predicted proteins | sample 7442471 | NCBI WGS metagenome assembly JACCDG01 (sample SAMN15323444, study PRJNA562643) | freshwater metagenome | isolation source: river surface water | place: USA:Blue River Watershed | collected 2017-08-17 | reverse complement strand
GTTGCATCGAGACTCGGGTTGCCCGACCCAAGTAGTTTGTCAAATGGGGTAGTCCTCAATTGTCTCGAGGTAGGGGCAGCACCGCGTGCTGCCCTAGTGGTGGCTGATTATTTTCAGGTGCCGGGTGACGGCCATGGAAGCCGGCCTTTCGGGAGTCAGCCGTTCAGCTTTCAGCCGCAGGAGCCCGGGTGCCAGGTCTGTCTAGCCCTCTGGACCTCTGGGCCACTGGTCCTCCGGCCCTCCAGAAAGTTCCCCGGCCAACTATCCGGTTTCCCTATGGTGCTCCCTTTGAGCGCTGTGCTCTGACTTGAGTTAGGGATGACCGGCCCGGTCATCCGCCGAATCCAAGGGCGTGCGGGTCGCACGCCCCTACCTTTTGCTACAAACCCCGAAGAAACCCTGAGGAATAGGTATCAGGCTTGTTCGATTGCGGATGCGCCGACCACTTACGCATCTTATCCCGATGTTGCTCGTCTATGTCGATGAGTCGGGATCGCCTTCATCTTCGCATACCGACCCAAACTACCCGATTTTCGTAATGGCCGCCTGCGTCTTCGAGCCGGAGCAATATGCGACATGCCTGCTTCCTGCCGTTGGTGAGTTGAAGATCAGGCATCTAGGCTCTGACTCCCCTGTGTTGCATGAATCTGAGATCAGGAAGCGGCTCGGTATTTTCAACTTCAAGGGAGACGTTCAGGCCCGGACTGCCTTCATCGAGGGACTTTCCAAGGTTGTCCAAGATTGCGTGCCCCGGGTCGTGGCAGCGGTTGTTCGTCATTCTGATTCGGGACGCGACGTTGATCTGGTCGCGCTGAAAGCCCTATGGTCAGGCTTCCAGCACTACGGATCAGATTCCAGCCATTGGATCTTTGAGCGGCGCGGAAAGCGTGAGGACGCAGCAGTCAGTCAAGCTTTCGACTCATTGCAGTTGTCAGGCGCCACCCACGAGTTCGTTGCCAAGGGTCGTGGCTTGGCTGGTTTGGAGATGGCCGACATGCTAGCTCGCCCGATTGGACTCAGCGTGCTCCGTCCAATTCAGGCCAATCGGGCGCTTGAGGGACTCCGTGAGCGCATGACCATAGTGGTTGTGTAAAAAATAAGCGCGGGTCGGATGAACCGAGCCCGCGCCGACTGGGATAACCCCTGTCCTGTGTCTCATCATAATCTAGAATCGCCAGTTTCAAGCCGGAAAATCCCCCAGTCGCCTCGGGTAGGGGCAGCACCGGGTGCTGCCCTAGTTGTGGCTGCAATTCTCAGGTCCCGGGTCTCAGCCTTCAGGTCCCTGGTTCAGATGTTCTGGTGCAGGTACAGGTTCGGGCCTGTACCCGTACCCGAACCAGAAGACCCGTACCTGTTGCCCGATCAGCCGAGACCTGAGACCCGAAGATGCGCTCTGTCTGGATTCGAGGCCCTTCGGCGCCTCGTCCATCCGGTCATTTCTTCCTCCGACGATACACGACCGCTTCGCACTTCTTAAAGCGGCGCAGCACCTTGTGCAGGAGTAGGTCATCCTCGCGGCAGACGCCCACCGACTTGACGACCTTGGCCTTCAGGTCCTTCAGGAGTTCACGGGAGACCACCACCTGGCCGATCAGGCCCATGCCGAGGCGTCTTGCTTTGGATTGGATCACGATGACCCGCTTGCCTCTGACCAGTTCGCGGTCGCCTTTGCGGGGGCCGCGTCGCCAGGCCTTCTGTCCGAGCACGATGACCCCGTCGATGTGGCGCTTGTTCTTGCCCTTGGCGCCATCCCGTTTGACGGCCGGGAACTCCTCGATCAGCAGGCCTTGCCGTCCGTTCATCGTGCGCCAATACCAGCGCGTCATCGGGGTCTCGTGTTTGCTCATGTAAATTTCCTTATTTCCGATGGATCAGTTCCAGCCAGGCTAATACCTTTGATTGAGAATTATATCCGTGTTCGATGAGGATTCGGGCGATATCCCGACCAGCAAAGATGATGACAGGATGGCTATCCTCGATGATTTCGTTGTAAGCCTGTGTGCTTACGAAGCTAGTGGTGACGAAGTAGCCAAACTGACGATGCTTAAGTCGAGATATTAAACGTGAGGTCAGGTGTACCCCGTTGCTGTTCTGCGGATCGTAGCATTTTGCTTCCATCGAGAACTCTACTTTGATGTAGCTGAAGTCAGTCCCGAGTCGATAGACGCCAATGCCGTCGCGTCCGCCATCTCTGGTCGGTGGCGTTAGTTCTAGGTCGATAATCTTCGGGTCGGAGAGCTTGCATACTTCGATGGCGCAGCGTTCGAAGGCGTATTCGCGTTCCGGGTGCGCTTTGTAGTAAGCCACCAAGGTGTTGAGGACTTCCCATTCCGGCTTACTTTCAGGGAGTTGCTCCTCTTTGCTTCGAGCTTGTTTTGACTTGGGGGCGATGAGAGCAGGGGCGTGTCCAGATTTGACGAAATCTTTCCAGATTTGGGGGCAATTAGGCCCGAGCGTCTCCCCAGTCTGCTTGATTTCGTTGATCCACGCCTTGCTGACGGTGGGGCAGTTAAGAATCGTGAATCTCGACCGGTAGTTGAGGAACCGCCGGTTTTGGCTGTCGCTTTTCCAGATGGCTACGAGGTCTTCGCTAGGTCCTAGTCCGTTGGCGCCTGGAACGGCCAAGCCTTTGAATTGGTATTCGAATCCTTTCTTGCCGAGCTTTTCAAAAACGAGGAAGACCGGAATCAGCTCTCGAAGGCCAAGGTGCAGGTTCATGAAGCTGTCGCGGAGGATGACATTACCTCCCGGCTTCGTGTCGTGCATGTCAGTATTACCGGCTTTTCGGTTGTCGCCGTAGTAGGTGAAGACGCCTCGCTCGGTGTCCAGATTGTCCGGCCAATCAGGGTCTTCGCCAGATGTGACAAGGGCGCACATGGTGACCCGCTTAGGTGAACCGCCTTTGATCGGCCTGAAGCCGCCTGCATTGCCCACGCCAATGAGCTTGCTGAGAGGTTCGTCGGCCAGGTTTCCGACGGTTCCGCCCATGTATTTTGCGTCAATATGAAGGTCGGCACCCTTCAAATCTTCGAAGACCACTACGTTTTGCCTAATGTAGTCTGACATGGCCTGATTTGACTCTACCTTTGGTACTCAAGCTAGCTTTATATTTATCTTAATAAAAGACCTAACCATGTCGCGCCAGGGAACATGGGATGGGGTGCGTGACTTTGGCTATCGATTTAGGGTCGATGGCTTCCGACTTAAAAGTGCTGACAATCCATGGAGCCTTTGCATTATTATGGTATGGCAACTGATCTCAAACTTGTAGGTCCAATCGATATCGATTATCACGACGCAAAGGCGGCCAAATGTATTTTAACCGAGAACAAGAAGGAGTTTCTCGACCGGCTTGATAAGCACGGCCTAGCTGAGAAGCAGGGCTGTTACGTCTTCGCGATGCGTTCTGGTAAGGGCTTTACGCCTTGGTATGTCGGCAAGGCCACCAAGACGATGCGGCAGGAGTGCATGACTCAGGATAAGCTGGCGAAGTTCGCCTTGGTTTTTGCCGCAGGAATTCATGGGTCCCCTGTGATGTTCTTCGTCGTGCCGGAGGGTACTAAGAACAAGGTTCCAATGAAGATCTGTGACGAGATCGAGACGGAGCTGATCCAGTACGCTCTCAACAAGAACCCAGAACTCCTCAACGTGCAGAAGACTGCCGTCCCGGAATGGTCCATCGACGGGGTTATTCGGGGGAAGCAGAAGCCCACGAATGAAGAGCGTGACTTCAAGGTGATGATGGGCATCTGAAGGCCTTTCGGTTTGCGGCAGAAGTATTATTGAATCCCTGAGTCTACGTGTTGCCAAAGGGTAGGGCGGGGGCATAACTTGGGGTACCCCCGTTACCCATGGCCGGCCTTACGACATTCCTCGCGCTCGATCACCAGTCCCTGGCGAATCAGCTGGCCCGTGACCTGGCCCCGGGCGGCGCAAGGGCTGGGCAGGGTAACGCCCGCAATCCGTTCCTGAAGGACATCATCATCGTCGACGGCAAGGCCCTGAGCAACTGGCTGACCCATGGTTTGGTCGTCGAAGGGGGCATGGGTATCCAGATGAACGCCGAGCTGATGAACACCCGGCGCTTCGGCCCGTGGCTCGCATCGTTGCTCCGCCCGGCATCCTGCCCCAATCCGAAGCAAGACCCCCTCGACGGCCTTCCCGCCCGCATCTTCCGGTTGCTTCAGCCTGATCTTGGTTTTGCGAAAGACTGGCAAGACTGTCTGCCGCAGGAGAATACGGACGTCGCCCAAGCCGAAATCGTTCGCTGGGGTTTGAGTTTCCGTTTGGCGCAGCACTTCGGCGACTTGCTCCGTAATGACCCGGATTGGATTCGTTCCGCCGCCAAAGCCAAGGATAGGTGGCAAAAGCTTTGGGTGAAGTTGATGGAGGAAATCCGGAGCGATTATCCCGAGGCGGCTCCTTATCATGATGCTGAGGTGGCCGACTTGCTGGCGGCCGACGCGAGCGCCCTTCAGTCTGTGGCCAAGCATCTGCCCGGTCGTATCAGCCTTTTTTCGACGGGCGATATCCCCCGCGTGGTGCTGGATATCCTCGTCACCCTTTCCGCCGAGATCGATGCCAGGGTCTATCACCTTCAGCCGACCGAGAGTTTTCATGAAGATTTACGCCTCGCCAAGGGGAAGCAGAAGGCGGGCAAGCATGTGGACTTCGGTGATGATGATTACGAGAAGTCCTACCCGAGTCCTGGTTTCCCGTTGCTGCTGAGCTGCGGCAAATTTTACCGTCAACAACAGCGTAAGCTGTTGGATGTGCCTTATGCGATTTCCGCTGATTGCCCGGAGCCTCAATACCAGGCGACGATGCTGGGGGAGCTTAAGCGCTCGATCAACGAGTTCGACCAGGAAGACGTAACTTTCGGCCCCGTCGAAGATGCATCCATCTCGATCCATCGGTGTCATGGGCCGCGGCGCGAAGTGGAAGTCTTACGCGATGAACTCCTGAAGCTCTTTGCGACGGATGCGAAACTCAAACAAGGCGATATCCTGATCCTTTCCCCTGAACCGGAACTGTATGCTCCGATGATCGAAGGCGTACTCGGTGGCATGGAGGCTATCTTTGCCCATCGCCGCCCAGGCCCCGGCTATCGTGGGCAAGGCTTCAAGGTGCGGACGGCAGGGTTGCTGGGCGCCAAGAACTCCCCGTTCGGAGCCCTGGTGAAATTGCTGGCGGAGCTGCCGCTCGGACGGGTAGGCGCCGATGAGATCTATGAGCTGCTGGGCATGACGGCGATTCAGGCTAAGCTAAAGTGGGACGTCTCGCGGCTTGGCCTGGCCCGTCGTTGGTTCGAAAACGCGCCTTTTTACTGGGGCCTCAATCGCGCTCACCGAACCTTTTACCTGAGCCAAGGTGACGTGATTGATGTGGCGGTGATGGAGTCAGCGAAGGAACTGACCGAGGTCGGCACTTACGATGATTTTCTCCGTCGGGTCGCGTTAGGCGCTGCCATGGGCGGCAAGCCTCGCGTGGCCAGCTGCCCTGGCCTGCACGATGGTGGCAAGACTTTGCCCTTGGATGGGGTCGAAGGACAGGAAGGCCTGCGCTTTGCGCACGAGCTTTTACAGGTGCTGGGACAGGTAAGGCTTTGGCTCGACTTCGCGTTGCGGAAACCTGACGAGCCTCAGGCGCTTGGCGCATGGCTGGATGCTTTCGCGGAGCTTGGCGGAGCCTTGCTGCCTCGAGACAAGGATTATGCCAAGCAGTATAGCGAATTCCGCCTGGCGCTTTCCCGGATGCGTAAGCAGGGAGAACTCTTCGCCAAGCTTCAGCAGGCGCCGCTCTTGGTTTCGCGGCATCTCTTCGTGAAGATGTTGCTCGATCAGTGTGACTTTGCGTCCGGGACGGGACAGTTCATGACGGGCGATCTTACCGTGACTTCGCTCAAATCCGCATCGATTCATCCGGCCAAGGTCATCGTGATGCTGGGGATGAATGACGGGGCTTTCCCGCGTGCCCAGCGTTCGCCAGGTCCTGAGATCGCGGAAGGGGAGACGCGTGCCCGGGCCGCGGTCATGGCCAAGGAGTCGACGTCGATGCACGCCTTCCTCTTGGCCGTCCTGGCTGCCGAATCCAAGGTCATCGTCACGTTTGATGGTTACGTGGGCTCGACGGGTAAGCGTTCGGCTTCCGCCTTGCCCGTGGAGCTGCTTCGGCACGCTTGCCGAAAGATCAACCCCGCCTTCCGCATCACCGTCCACGGATTGGAAGCCTACCTGCCCCCGGCGGAACTCGAAGCCGAGCACCAACAGCGGGAAGTGCGGGAGCTAGCCTCTTATGACCTGCAGGCCAAGCACCTACACGCTGCCTTGCCGTCTGAACTCCGGACGCCGGCGGCGGGAAGCGAGGCTTCGATCGATCCCGAGGCTTTGACCATCGAGGAATTTATCCAGTTCTGGAAAGAACCCAGCCGGTTCGCCTTGAAAGCTCACTCGGCCCGGGTGCCTTATGGCGATGAATCGCTCGACGCCGATGAGCCGATGGAGGACGGAGCTTTCGAGAAGAGCGCGGCCCTGCGTTGGTTGAAGCAGGCGCGACGGGAGCAGGTGCCGAATCTGCAATGGAGCCTTGCCCGGCTCAGCGGCCGATTCCCTTCCGGCAAGAAGGGGGAGGAGATGTTCGAGCAGCTGAAGAGCGAATCGGTGGAAGAGCATGACGCGATCAAGCGCTATATTTGCGAGATCGCGGGAACCGGAGATACCCTGCCTAAGGTGATGCACGGGGCGAAGGACAGGTCTTTCCTGCCTTATCTGGCCCCGTCGGCTAAGCCCACTAAGCTTATCGTCCAGTTTTTTCATAAACCCGATGATCAGGGCATGGTGCGTGCCTTGGCGCTTTGGGCCAGGGCCTCCAAGGAGTATCCGGATCTCGTAGAAATCTACCTCGTCGGCTTTGGCTCGAAGCCCGATACGGCCAGCGCCACCATGCTCAAGGTATTGAAAGGTGCCGATGAGTTGCGGGCGGGATTTGCGAACTTCGGCAAGTCTGCGCTGCACCCGACGCAGCCGATGTTCATCAAGCTGCTAACGAAGGCGGTCTGGGAGCGCATTCCTAAATCTACCACCAAGGTGGCTGACCGCTATCCTTCGGTCCAACTTGATCAAAAGGATGTGACCGGTGCTCACGCCAGGCTTGGTTCCGGCGCCGTCGAGTTGCTTATCCCCGAGGAGTTCAGTCTGGCCGACTTCTGCAGGCGCGTCGATACCATGCTGGTTGCCGATGGCCTCCAATTCTTGCCCGACGGAATGGTTCGTAAGAGCTTATCCGCGACTTCTTCGGTGAATACTGAAGACCAATCTGAAAACGAATGACCACTGACGATTCCGGAAGGAAGGTATTCTGCATCGCCGGCGAGCAGGCATTTGACCTGTCGCCAGGCTTTCGCGTCATCGAGGCCGGTGCCGGCTCCGGGAAGACCTATAGCCTCACCTATCTCGTCCTGCGTTTGGTGGCCGAGAAGGGCTGTGGTATCGATAAGGTCCTGCTGGTGACCTTCACGGAGGCTGCGGCTTTGGAGCTACGTCAGCGATTGCGCGAATTATTCGAGGAGATCGATGGAGGCAAGTTGGAGCGTTACCACGCTCGGGTCGGTGAATTCGCGAATGTCGACGGTGCGCCTAATGAGAAGGCCATTGATGCCTTTGCGGACAGTGCGGCCGACCTGGATCTTATCCTGGGCAGGAAGAACGAGGTCGAATATGCCCTGCGACGGCAGCGTCTGGCGCAAGCCTTGGTCCGGATGGGCAGCATGACCGTGACGACGATCCATGGATTCTGCCAGATGGCCATGGCCGAACACTCCGTCAATGCGGGTTTCGAGGCGGTCGAGGGCGTGCCCGTCGACGCCGCGGAAATCTCGGAAATGATCGCCCGAGATTATCTTCGGGTGTCCAGTTTTATTCACCGAGACGAGCCAATGCCGAAATTAGGGGAGGTCGTCCGTGCGGTGCGTATTCGCCTGGGCGACCCTGATTGTGAAATCAACACGGTGGTCAAGGAGAAGGAGGGCGTGCCCAAATTCCCCGGACTGGAGGATTTCATCAACAAACGTCGTGCCTTGGATCCGGTAGTCACGTTCGACGATCTGATCCTGAATTTCGAACGTCGACTTGTCGATGCCAAGGACCCGCGCTCAAGGAAGCTGACGGAACTAGTGCGGGCCAGGTACCAAGCCTGTTTCATTGACGAATCTCAGGATAATGATGCGCATCAGTGGGCTGTTTTCCGGCATCTGTTCGTCGGCTCACTTGGTGTTGATGGGGAGTTTCAGAAGGCTGAGGGTAAGTTGCTGGTCATGGTCGGAGATCCCAAGCAGGCCATCTATGGCTTCCGTGGGGCAGATATTCGTACTTACAGGGAGGCGGTCAAAGATGCGGGTGAAGCCAATGTCTACACGCTGCCCTACAACTTCCGCTCGACTCCTGGCATGATTGAGGGCTTTAACGCCATCTTCTCCCTGAAGAACCAGGTTACGCGGCAGAACTTTTTTGGTTTTGAGACCTGTGCCGGCGGGGCGGTTGAGGGTATCGCCTATGAGCCTGCCAAGTGGAAGAAGCCGAAGGAAGGGTTGCCTGGAAGGCCGATCTGGATCGTCAAAGGCTACCGACCGTTTCAAGTCGCCCGCGAAGTCAGCCGACAGTTAAAAGAAATCAAGCCTGGGCAGACCATCGGGGTACTCGTGCGATCTAACGCCGATGCCGACGAGGTCCATCGTGCCTTGGTGACGGATGGTATTTCGGCCGCGCTGGAATCGACGCAGTCGGTTTTCGACACGCGGGCGGCTTATCTGGCCGGCTTGCTTCTGTCCGCTGTGCTCAAACCCGAGGATACCGGCCTCCGCAGGTCGCTTTTCTTAGCACGCCCGGCTCTCTTTTGGCCCCCCAGCGAAACGGCAAAGGATGAGGCGGAAGGCAATGAATCCATCCGTGGGCTCGGGGCGGAACCCGTCGATCAGCAGGCTCAGGCCGATGTCGCCGCCTGGCTGGCCGATTGCCGTACCGCTTGGGTGAAGCGCGGATTCACTGCTTGTTGGGAAATGCTTTCTCGGACGGCTCCGCGCGCCAAGAAGTCCATGCTAGGGAAGGGCGATGAGGGTAAGCGGGTGATTTCGGTCATGGCTTCACTCAGTCACTCGCTTTTTCGTGCCCGTTTGCTCATTGATTGGAATCACCTCGGCGAATTGTTGTCGGAGCGCCAGGCCGCTCGAAAGCTGGACCCGCACCAGCTTGTCAGATTCCTTTCGGTTAAGATCAAGGAAGGGAGTGGCGGTGATGACGATTCGGAAGCTTCTTTGACGGAGTCGCTCAGACCTGAGTCGGAAAAACCCCAGGTTGTCGTCCAGACCGTCCATAAATCGAAAGGTCTGGAATATGACATTGTCATCTTGCTCAACAAGAAAGGCAAGGGGGCGGATACCTCACCCAACGCGCCGGGTACGGTCCTCAAGCCGCAAGGTACGAAGAGCGGGGTGCTCTACGCTGGTGCCAAACATGACGCGCTTTTTCAGGAACAGAATCGCAAGGAGGCTGCCCGGCTTCTCTATGTGGCGATTACCCGTGCCAAGAGGCGCGTCGTGATGCTATCTCCGGAAGATCAGTTCGTGCCTAAGGAGTCGACGGAAGGTGCTAAGAAGAAAAAGCCTTCGGCTTACTTTGGATTCTTCGCGGTGCTTTGGTCGCTCGGCGTGAACCCCCACACCTTGGAAATCGATGAACGGCATCCGGATGTGGCCACGGCGAATGGTGAATTGGCGGCTAACATTGCTGCCCTGAAGGAAAAGCTCTCGCGATTGATCCAGTCGGTGGAGCCTGCCCCTGCGACGGATAAGGTTCCGCCCTCCGTGGTGGATGACGGATTACGATTTGAGATCTTCAATGCAGCCCGCGGCGTCCACGGTGACGAGCCCGCAGGCGATGGTGATGAAGCAAAACCTGCCTCGATCAATCAGCGGATCTATCACGCGCGTGGCAGTACGAGTTTCTCGGGTCTCTCCAAGGGGCGTCACGATGAAGGCGATGGTCACTTTGACGGTGAGGGGAAGGAGCCAAGATCCGAGGATGCAGGTAAAGATCTTTGCCTGCCGGAGAAGCTGAAGGGTGCTTACTTCGGCACTTTCATCCATGAGTTGCTGGAGGACCTTGATTTCGTGAAGGCGGCCTTGCCAGATCATCCGGAGGTCAGGAAGTTCATCGAAGACAGGCTGGAACGTTCTGGTTTGGTCTCGCGCGGGGCGCCCGGCGGCCAGTTTGAATCAACGCTCGGTCAGCTTGCCCGTTCGGTGCATCTTTGGATGACCATTAAGCTCGCGCCACGCGTGTCAGGTGCGCATGAACCCTTCAGCTTGGCTGAAGTCGCCCCGGAGCAGAAGTTGAATGAGGTGAGATTCGCCATGAAGGCCAATTGGGGCTACGACCAGGGCTCTGGACGTCATCAGGCGGACCGGTTGGCGGATGCTTTCGCGCGTCATTATAAGACGGCGGACGGCAAGGAAACCCCGCTATGTAGCCTAAAACTAGGTAAGGATCACACGATCGGCTTGCTTATCGGGACCATCGATTTGGCGTTTTCTCATGGCAAGACTTTGGCCAAGCTGCCAGGCGTCAGCGACCGCTTCTTCATCATCGATTGGAAGACGAATCACCTGGGTGGTAAGCCGGCTGACTATGGCGTGGACGGCCTTAACTCTGGCATCGTCGGCAACCTTTATCATGCGCAGTATGTGTTCTATGTCGCCGCTTTGGATCAGTATCTTTCCCAGGTGCTTGGTCCCGACCGTTGGTGCTACGACTTTCGGAACGCTAAGGCGGGGCAGGCTTCCTTCGGCGGGGTTTATTACCTTTTCCTCCGTGGCTTCGGTTGTGCTCCGGAGCAGCCCGGGTACGGTGTCCACTATGACTTGCCCCCCCTGGCTTTGGTGCGGGAAGTCCAGGAAATCCTTGGAGGGGAAGTCCGATGAGCTCTGATTATAAGGGGAAAGAGCCTGAAGACGACGTGGTCGCGACGTCCCTGGCGAAAGCCTTGGTTAGCTCCCTGGGATTGCCCGAAGCTCCGCCGTCGGCGCTCGTTGATGCCTTTCTTGCCGTACTTCGCGGCGGTGCTTGTGCGGAAGTTAGGCAGGAGATGGCCTCGCTGGCCGCATCGCTCGATCCGCGCCTGGCTTCCCTAGACCCGCTGGAAGACGATACGCCTTTGGTGCTCAAGGCGGATGTCATCCCCGGTCGCACTTTGGCCTATCTCCGGGTGATGGATGACGCGGAGAAGAAGTTCGAAGCCTATGTGCGCGAACTCTTCGTTTCCCGTGAGCAGCCGTGGGTCCTTGATGAGCGTGCAGACTATCTGGTCGGGTTAAGATTGGATGAGGGAGAGCCTGAGCCCCAGAAGATGCGGGCGCTCCGTGCTTTTGCGCGCCAACGTTCGATGGTGCTTACCGGTGGTCCCGGCACCGGCAAGACCTACGCTTTACGCGCGATGCTGTGGTTGGGTTGCACGGCCGGAGGTATCCCGCCTGAAGATTTCAGGCTACTTGCTCCCACTAATCGTGGTGCTCGGGAGATGTCCCGCACCTTGCAGGAGACTTTGGCCGCGCTCGGGGATTCTGCTTGGGAAAAGGAGGCTAAGTCCTTGCTGAGCAGGTTGCCTACGCCCCTCACGGTTCACCGGGCGCTACTAAATCGCGACGACCTAACTCAGGCGAAATGCGTCGTTGTCGACGAGGCGTCGATGGTCGACTTGGTCTTGTTCAGCCGTCTCCTGGATTCCTTGGATCGTACGAAAGCTTCTTTGCTTGTCGTCGGCGATCCCGACCAATTGCCGTCGGTGGACGTTGGCACGGTCCTGGCTGACCTCTGCCATCCCTCAGTCTTCTTCGCGGCCCATTCGACCATCCGGCTCTCCGGATCAAAGCGAAACAAGAACAAGACGGTCATTGATTTGGCCGATGCCGTCCGTAGCGGAAATCCCGAAGCGTTAGTGGAGTCCGGGCGCTGCCGTTCGTTGGAGTTGGAGGCTATCCTTCATGAAGTTTGCGCACCCGAAGCTCCTTTTGCGAGACTGCGTGACATGGCCAAGGGTGCCGAAAGCGGGTGGCAGATGTCGGCGCTCTCGCTGGTCAAGAAGATCCGTGTGCTCTGCTCCTTGAAGGTCGGACCGTTGGGGGCGACTAAGCTTTCGAACGCTATCATGCGTAAGCTCGGGATATCATCGCCGGACGATGACGGTAGTGTCATCATGGTGACCCAGAACGACGCGGCCTTAGGCGTCGTCAACGGTGAGGTCGGCATCGTCGCCGGCGGGCGGGTGATCCTTGAGGATGCTGAGGGCGGATACCGTAGCTTGTCCCTATCGGAGTTGCCTGACTACGAGTTAGCCTACGCCTCGACCATCCATAAGGCGCAAGGAGCTGAATATGAAAGCGTCGTCATCGTTATCGCTGAATCGAGCAAGGAGAGCTTCCTCTCGTGTGAACTGCTTTACACCGCTATCACCCGAACCAAAGGCGAATTTGTCATCTTCGCTGATCCGGAATCAATCAAGAAGCTGAAGCCTGTTAAACGTGCCTCAGGTCTGGCGGCCCGCTTGCGGTAAGGGTTCATTTGGGCAGAGTGGGCGGATGAAGATCATCGCCAAGACGGAGTACGAGTTCAAGTGGGTCAGCATCTGGGTGGGTAACTTTGAGAGCCATGACGAGCTGCAGGCTCGCGCCGAAACGGTGCTGATGCCCGAGGTCGGCGGCGAGGAAGGGTATGACTTCGAGGGCTTGGCCGAATGGACCACCCGCGAAAGCGGTGCGTACCATCTGTCGGAGATAATGGTGAATGATTTCATGTGGACGATCTACGACGTCCCGCCGGTCTTGGCCGCCGCCGATGCCCTGGGCGTCGGCAAGGTCAACGGCTTCATCCAGTTCAATCACACGCGATGCAGCGCCGGCCCCCATGATTTCCC
>JACCDG011754000.1_pt1 | contig 12961 bp, 9 predicted proteins | sample 7442471 | NCBI WGS metagenome assembly JACCDG01 (sample SAMN15323444, study PRJNA562643) | freshwater metagenome | isolation source: river surface water | place: USA:Blue River Watershed | collected 2017-08-17 | reverse complement strand
CCGCTTGAGCCATCACATGGGCTGCCGAATGGCGAATCACTTCATTCGCTTCTGGATTTTTTGTTGTGATCAATTCGATCCGTGTTCCATCGGTAAGCTGTGTGCGCAAATCCAAGATTTCTGGATTTCCGTTCACACGCACTCCCAGGGTTCCTTTTCCAAGGCCCGCACCAATAGACTGGGCAACCTCTAAAGCTGTTGGAGATTTATCAAAAACACGAGTGGATTGATCAGGCAAAATAATAGTCACTTGAGACATGAAATGAAGTCCTTCAAAAGGAAAAAGTCGTCGTAGTAAGAAATGAACGAATGAAGAGCATTGTTTTAAGGAATAAAGGAAATCCCCGGCTGTGTCAACCTGCCAAAAAACAAAGACCCCGCAGGAGCGATCCTAGGGGGTCTTGATGGAATAAATTTTCATCCAATGAGGAAGAAAAACTTTCAGACTTGATCCTGTCTTAACTTTTCTTCCGACGGACTTAGTTAGTAAGTGACGTGGTGATGAACAGCTTCATGCAAGCGTGGATCTTTCAAAGGAACCAAGCTGTTTTTAGATAAGAAACTGATCACTCCAAGAAGGAATAATCCACCAAAGCCAAGGAATAATCCCACTTCCATAAAACCAAAAGTGACATGGTTATCAAAGAAGTTAGGATAAATTTGCCAGTAAATATCCACATACTGAGTGATCAAGATCAAAATACTGACCAAGATCAAGTTTGACTCAGAACGTTTCGCCCATCGAGGCAATAAAGCCAAAAATGGAACGATAAATTTGAAAACCAAAAGGAATAGTGAAATTCCCAACCAACCTGGAGACATTCTCATCAAATAAAACTCTGTTTCCTCAGGAATATTTGCATACCAGATCAACATATATTGGCTGAATGCAATGTAAGCCCAAAAAATTGTGAATGCCTTCATGTATTTTGCAACATCATGAATATGTTCATCTGAAACATATCCTTTCACAAAACCCTGACGACGAACATAGATCATCAAAAGCATCAATGCTGCCATCGTAGCTTGGAACATTCCAGAGAACATATAGATTCCGTAAATCGTGCTGTACCACTGAGGAAGCAAGGACATCAATAAGTCCACGGAAAACAAAGAAAACCCTAAGGAAAAAACCAAAAGGAATGCAATACTTGTCCCTACGCTTTGATGGGTATAAATTTCTTTACCATCCACATCTTGCTTCAATGAGTTTCCAACAAGAAGCTTGCGGAAAACCAACATTGCAGAACAAAAAACAACCATACGAATCGCAAAAAATGTAGGATTCAAATAAGCTGCCTTTGTATGAAAAAGTTCTGTTTCATTGAAAGTCGCTTGATCGCCCCAAAGGTAAAGCTTTTTCAAACCCAACAATAAAACAAGACCGCCGACCAAAATAACTGGAATAAAAGATGTCATCGCTTCGACATAACGACGAATGGATACCATCCATCCCGCTTTGGTCACATAGTTTATTCCTAGAAAAAACATTCCACCCAAGCCCAAACTTGCGTAGAAAAAATAACTTGTTAGGTAAGAAGTCCACAACTGTTCAGGGAACTTCATCAGTCCCACAATAAAAGTAAGAACTCCAATTCCAATACAAGTAAAAGAAATAGTTTTCAAAGCTTGAGAGGCCTCAAACTTTCCAACATGCAATTCATGAGAGTGTGATTGACTCGCCATTTTTCAACTCCGATTAATTTTTATCGTTTTTTTGCATATGGCGAATATAATTCACCAACTGCCAACGCATTTTTTGAGGAACTTCTGCCGCAAAGGCACCCATCAAACCCTGGCCTTCTGTGATCACATGATAGATGCGACCATCTGTCCAACCACGAACTTTTTCACTAACAAGAGGTGGTGGCTTCAAAGGCATTTTTCCAGCCACAGGACCATCGCCCTTCGCATATTGTCCATGACAAACCATGCAGCTTGTTTCAAACATTTTGCGACCAGTTTTAATGACTTCAGGGCTGAAGTTTCCTGCCAAAGGATTTTGAAGACCTTTTTCTGCTCCAAGAACATCTCCCTTAAATTTGTAAGGAGTAAATCCCACAGGAACTGTATTTTCAGGTGGCAATCTCATCCCACGATGATCACTAAAAAAGTCTTCGCCTTCTTGAGCTTTGATCGCTGGAGATTCCATCATATTTTGAATCACTTCAATGTTTGCTTGACCATTGCGTGGTCCACAGCTTGTCAATGCGCTGGCAAAAACCATCGCAACACCTGCAATAAGAATTGCCAGCGTATTTTTGTGATTTTGTTGAACCTTGATGCTATTTTTCATTTTAGTACTCCGCCATCTTCTTAACTTCAGTCGCACCCAAGTCTTTAAAAGCTTGCTCAAGTTTAGATTCATTGTAAGCAGAATCATTCTGAGGAACAAAAAGTGCAAACTTATGGCAAGTTAAATCTGGATGAATAATCGGTGGATCTACTTTAGGAAGACCTGCTTTGATAAACAAAGCTACCACCGAAGACAGGGCTGCAAAAAGAATTGTAATTTCAAACATGATCGGCACAAAAGCTGGAAGAGAAAACAAAGGCTTACCACCAATGTTCAAAGGATAATCCACAGCCGATGTCCACCAAGTGAAGGCCGTTCCAAGAACCAATCCCAAAAGCCCCATGCCAAATGTCACATAGGGAATATCGGAACGCTTGATTTTCAAAGCTTCTTCCATTCCATGAACCGGATAAGGAGTGATTGCATCAACTTTTGCAAAACCCATTTCTCGAACTGATTTTGCCGCCTTTAAAATTCCGGCTTCTGTCGTCCAAATTCCTGCAATACCGCCAATTTTTTTAGCCATGGTGACCTCCATCCTCGCGACCAACGTGAAGAACTGGCTTCACCTCGGCGATGGAAATCGCTGGGAAAAGTCGCAAGTACAACAAAAACAATGTTAAGAACATTCCGAAGCTTCCGACCAAGATCAAAGTATCATAGATACTCCAAGCATATGTTCCCCAGTTCGAAGGCAAGAAATCATGATGCAAACTTGTCACTGTGATCACAAAACGTTCGAACCACATTCCAATGTTCACAAAGATAGAAACAACGAACATCACAGGAATACTTCGGCGCAAATTTTTAAACCAGAAGACTTGCGGAGAAAGAACGTTACATCCCACCATGATCCAATAAGACCAACCATAATCACCAAAAGCACGATTGATGAAAACAGCACGCTCGTAGATATTTCCAGAATACCATGCAATGAAAAACTCAGAAGCATAGGCATAACCAACCAACATCCCCGTTGTCATGATGATCTTATTCATCACTTCCATATGATCAAGAGTGATGTAGTTTTTGAATTCTGGGAATCCAATACGTACCAAAGTCATCAAGGTCACAACCATTCCGAATCCAGAAAAGATGGCTCCCGCAACGAAGTACGGAGGGAAAATTGTTGTATGCCAACCTGGCAAACTTGAAACTGCGAAGTCAAAGGATACGATTGTATGCACAGAAAGAACTAACGGAGTCGAAAGTCCAGCCAACAACATGTACAACATTTCATAATGGCTCCAGTCCTTCGAAGATCCACGCCAGCCCAAAGAAAGAGCTCCGTAGATTTTACGACGAAGAGCATTTTTCGCACGGTCACGAATGGTTGCAAAATCTGGAACCAAACCGACATACCAAAACACCATGGAAACTGTCGCGTAAGTTGAAACGGCAAACACGTCCCACAAAAGTGGAGAACGGAAGTTTGTCCACAATGGACCACGCTGATTAGGATATGGAAATAACCAGTAATCCAACCAAGGTCGACCTGTATGGATCAATGGAAAAATCCCCGCTGTCATCACGGCAAAAACCGTCATCGCTTCCGCCGTCCGCGCAACAGATGTTCTCCATTTTTGACGGAACAGGAACAGAACCGCAGAAATCAATGTTCCCGCATGTCCAATACCAATCCAAAAAACGAAAGTGATGATCATCGTTCCCCAAGAAATAGGATGATTCACACCCAATAACCCCATCCCTGTTGTCACCACCATTCCGATCGTGACCAAGTAAACAAGGAGAAGTGTTTTTGCACCAAGAAACATACCCAACCATTGCTTGGATGGCATTGTTTCGACAGGGGCACAGATATCCTCTGTGATCTGTTTTAAATCTTTATTCCCAAGGACTAATTGATTACGTTTGATCATGAGTGCTCACCTTTCTGGGAATGACCATGAGTCGCCCTTTCTTTATCATTGTTGCGAATTTTAGAAAGATATCGAACAGCCGGAGCTGCATGGAACTCTTCCAAAAGTGCATAAGCGCGTTCCGAACTAAACATTTTTGAAACTTGGCTTTCTTTATCATTCAAATCACCAAAAACAATGGCGTCGGTAGGACAGCTTTGCTGACATGCCGTTTGAATTTCGCCATCTTTCAATGGACGTTGCTCAAGTTTTGCTGCGCTTTTACCCTCTTTGATACGTTGAACGCAGAAAGTACATTTTTCCATCACCCCACGCATACGAACACCCACTTCGGGGTTGAATGCCATCTGCAATGGTTTTTCAATGTTGGAAATATAACTGAACCAGTTGAAACGACGTACTTTGTAAGAACAGTTATTTGCGCAATAACGAGTTCCCACACAACGGTTGTAAGCCATATCATTCAAGCCTTCTTCCGTATGAACTGTCGCTGCCACAGGGCAAACTGTTTCACAAGGTGCATTGTCACACTGTTGACACATCAAAGGTTGGTAGACCACTTGAGCATCCTCAGGATTTCCAACATAGTAACGATCCACACGGATCCAATGCATTTCACGGCCTTGGATCACATATTTTTTACCCACAACAGGAACATTGTTTTCAGATTGGCACGCGACCATACAAGCACTGCAACCAGTGCATGCATTCAAATCCACACCAATTCCCCATTTGTGACCATTGTATTCATGGCCTGACCAAATATTCCAAATTTTATGACGGTGAATTCCTGATCCTGCATCCTTTTCAAAGTCCTTCAAGTTCGTCTCAACAACGATCTGACGACCTTCCATCGCGTGATGTCCTTGAGGATTTGCAAGCTCATACTTTTTCTTTGTTGCTTTCACATCCACAGATAAACCAGAGAATAGAACCTGATCTTTTTTCACGCTTGCCAAAGGATAAGCATTTTGACCAATTCCATTTCCAACTTTTCCAGCAGATTGTCGACCGTAACCGATCGCTACAGCCATCACATCATCATGTTGACCAGGCTGAATATGAACTGGAAGTTCCATGGTCTTGTCGCCAACTTTCAACTCAAGAACCGTAGATTCTTTCACTTTCAATTTTTCAGCAGTTTTAATAGAAACGCTGACATAGTTATCCCAAACAATTTTTGTCACAGGATCTGGAAGCTCTTGCAACCAAGCAATATTGGCAGCACTTCCATCACCGATCGCAATTGTTGGATACAAAACTAATTCATAACCATTTTTTGCAGAGATATTTTGCAAAGCTGAAAGAGATTCTGTTCGGAAACTACGTTCAGCACTGGATGCTGGTTCTCCAACCACACCCGTTTGCAAAGCTGCTTGCCAGAAGTCTTCAAAGGACTTTCCTTGACCCAACTTAGGATGCAAAGTTTCTTTCCAGAAATTTCGAAGATAATCGTAATAACTTTCCACAGCCAATTTTTTAGATCCAACTTTGGCTTTTTGAGCCCAAGACATCAATGACAATTGAAAACTGCGAGTGTCATACAATGGACGCAATGTTGGCTGATGGATACTGTAAACTCCAGCAACGGCTTCCATGTCTCCCCAAGATTCCATCGAATGATGGTCTGGCAATACATAATGAGAAACCAAAGCTGTTTCATCCATCCAACCTGCTGTTGAAATCACCATTTCAACATTTTTCAAAGCTTCAACAAATTCTTTGGAATTTGGCAAAGAATACACAGGATTCAAACCATGAATGATCAAAGTTTTAACTTTTTTATCTTTCATGTCTGCAATCAAAGATTGAACTTCAGATTGGCTTGCCGTTTGATAATTTGCTCCGGATTTTCCAAGAACAGTTTTACCATCATTGCCCAAGACAGAGTTCAAAAGATTCACGGCCACTTGCAAAGCAGAAGAAGATTCTGTGCGCGTAGGTAAACCACCCGCAACAACCAAAGATTCGCCAGCATGAGACATCAATTTATGAGCCACAGCTTTGAAGTCTTCTTCTTTGAAGCCAAGATCAGCAGCCACATGATTGTATTTTTCAAGAATGGATTTCAAACGTGCATCGGAAGCAAATTTTGAATGCCCCTTCACCACAACAATCTCATGCAACAAACCAAGAACCACAGCAACTTGCTGTGAAGGCTTCATTTTAAAACGAATATCAGCATTTGCACCTGTCAAAGTGTAAACAGATTCAAAAGAAACCAAACGGTTCATTGTTTTATGATTCTTACGACCATCTGCAAATTGTCGCATAAAGGCTGTTGGCATCAACCAAGTTCCCATAAAGTCCGTATCAATACTGACGATCATACGTGCTTTATCAAAACGATATTGAGGAAGAACTTCTTCTCCGTAAGCCAATTTTTGACCTTGACGAACATCGTCAAAAGACAATGGCTGCCAAGAAACATGTTTTGCTTTGAATGCCGAAGTAAAATCAGCCACCAATTCACGTGTCGATGGAGAAGCCATACTTCCTGTCAATAAAACGGCAGATCCTTTTTTCAATTGATCTGCAACTTTTTGATCCAAATCTTCCCATTTCGCGCCAACTGTGTCGCGATTGGTGCGCTCTTTATTCAATAAATTTTGCTGAGGGCCTTTTAAACGTTCAGGATCATACAAACTCAAAATATGAGCTTGTGCACGAGCATTCAAACCACCTTTTTGCAAGGGATGACGACGGTTTCCTTCGATTTTAATAGGACGACCTTCACGTGTCGTCACCAAAATTCCCACAGGCTCACTTCCATCAAACCAAGTTGATGTGTAGTGATTCGCAACACCTAAAGTGATTTCTTCAGGTTGTTTTGCATAGGGAACAATCGTTTGAGCTGGACGACGCACACAACTTGCCGTCGCAAGAGCCATGCTGGCTCCCATCAACTTCAAGAAATCACGACGAGCAACTTTATCTTCAACTTCTTCACCTGGACGCAAAGGAGAGCTTGCAAACTCCTGCGATACGGTCGCTTCAAAAGCAGGGTCTTTCGCCCATTGCTCCAGACTTAACCAATATCGATCATCTCTTGGAGAAAGAGACGCCGCTTTGCGTGAGTGATCTGAATCACCATGGTCGTGGTGATCATGATGTTCATGTTCATGTGGATGTTTTGTATTCATTTCGGACATAGAATCTTCCGCCTTCTCAATTATTGATGGCAAGTTGAACAACTTGTTGGAGCCTTATTCTCAGGTTGACGATGGCAGTTAATACACCAGCCCATCGAAAGATCTGAAAACTGTGACACTTGTTTCATTGTTTGCACAGGACCGTGACAGGTCTCGCAATTCACGCCTTTCGTGACATGAGCCGCGTGATTGAAGTTCACAAAATCTGGCAACAGATGAACACGCTTCCACTCAATAGATTCGCCCTTATCATAGGCTTCACGAATCTTTTGAATATGGGGGCTGTCAGCTTTGACAGTTAAGTGACACTTCATGCACGTCTGCAAAGACGGAATATTCGAGTGCCGACTAGATTCTACCTGATTATGGCAGAACTGACACTGAATCCCATTCTTTGTCACATGCAATTCATGATCGTAGGGAATAGGCTGAACCGGTGAATGACCTTGGTTGTAACCTACTCCGAATTGAAATTTGCAGCCTGCTAAAAACAAAGCTGCAATGGCCAACATCGAGAGTTTTCTTCGAAGACGCATACCTTTACCTTCTGCTTTCAAGACGATAAATCGCCAAAAGTATTTGATGTTATCGATTATGTTTTCTTATTTAAAAAACTTTTTTTACAAAGAATCAATCAACTTTTTGCAAACGCAATGAAAATCGACCGACTCGTGCAGATGAATTGCTTACACTTTCAGCTTTTGACGCCGAGAGCGAATCATCACCACATAAATTGTGAACAAAAACTGTGCAAATAAAAATCCTGTGACGTACTCCACTCCTCCGGCTCCAAAGCCGTAAGAATGTTTGCCTGCGCCCAAAACAAAATTTACTCCATACCATGCCATGATCACCAAAGAAAAACTCAGCACAGCACTCATCATCATTCCAAACTGTTTCAACCATCCTGCAAGTCGCGCATGCAGCACCGCCATATAACCCAACAAAACAATCAGTGCCCAAGTTTCTTTAGGATCCCATCCCCAAAATCGGCCCCAGGAATAATCCGCCCAAACTCCACCTAAAATAATTCCAGGTGCTAAAAATGAAACTCCGATTTGAATGCAGCGATAGATGGCCATATTCACCTGTTGAATTTTGGATTTGTATTTATCCTCTCCACGCCACACTAAAACTAAACCCATATTGCCCAACGCGAAGGCCAACAAAAAGGCCGCGTAGGAAATTGTGATCGTCAATACGTGAATCAACAGCCAAAAATTATTTCTCAAAACAGCTTCTAAAGGCTGAAGACTGCCATCCAAAACGGCTGGAGCCATATCTGATAAAATCAAACAAAAGGCACTGACCATGCCTCCCATCATCAAGACAAATCTCCATTTGTAAATGGACTCGATGACCATCGCAAAAAAGATCACCCCAAAAGCTGCCCAAATCACTGTCTCATACATATTGGTGACAGGAGCTCGACCCATTAAATAAACACGCAATCCAAATCCATACACATGGAAAATTAAACCGGCAAAAGCTGTCAGCCATCCATACTTTGCAAGATCATCTTTCCACAACCAAGCCATAGCAAAGATCAACATTGTGACTAGATATAAAACCCAAGCCCACTGAAAAGGATGAAATTGATTGTAGTGAACTTCGGCTTGAATTTTTTCAGGATGTATTCCTGATTCTGGAAAATTTTGTACAACCTTTGTTTCAAATTTTTCCACGGCCACATTCAATTGACTTTGCCATTCTTTCACATCTTGCGACTGAGCTTTCGCACCCACAAACTTAACAAAAGATGCTGTGATATCTTGAAATAATGGAATGTATTCTGCAGACATAGATTCCACAGAAACCCATGTTTTAGATTCTGCCGAAGGAACAATTTTTAAAAGCCTTCCCGCAGCCATTTCTCGAAGAACGATGATTTGATTTTCTAATCTTTGCAGCGCCTGTTCGAAGGGGCCTAGTTTATTGCCTTTGCTTCTTTTCGCTTCAAGCTCTTGCATCAAACTTGCAAATTTCGGTGCGGAAAGAATATCTTCAGGTGAAAAATATTTTTCCTCCAACGGAAAACCTAATTCTGTTTTTAAATCTTTAAAAGAAACTTCAATGAACTTTGTTTTCTGCCATCCTGAAGGATGAATCAACCATGTGAAAACAACTTCTGTTGCAGGCATCGCATTGTAAGTTTTTTTCCCGTGCACCAACTGAAGCAATTCCTTCGCAAAGGTATCATAGGGTTTTACCCGTCCACCGTCTTGAACCGCCAGATTTTCCAATCCCGCCACAGAGGTTAAACTGATCAAAACTGTACTTAAAAGAAGTTTCATCCATAATTTCATTCATCACCTCGCACATTGTTGCGAAAAACAGCGTAGTTTTTTCGGAAGAAAAATAACATCACAATACCTAAGGACATCACTAAGGATCCAAAATATTTCAAAGCGCGTCCAGGATCTTTATTCACAGAAAGTACGCTGGCAATGGGTTCTCCCGTTTTTGGATCCTCTTGGAAGCTGGCTTGATAAAATGTAAAACCATTATGTTTCACTGGTTCATTCATGGCGATCAAAAACTCTCCCCGCCCGGGAATTTCCACTAAGCTCTGATAGGACATGGCTTTCATCACACCTTGATAGCGACCCACTTCAAACTTTTTTAAAGTGATATCTTCACCGATATCCACCATCTGATTTCCAAATCCAAAAAGAATCATCATATTGTCGACGAAAAATTTGGAATACTCATTCAATGAAACCCAAACTTCTTTTCCACGGTATTCCACAAGAATGGCTTGAGTGGTCATATCACTCGGACGATCTACGGGAGTGTAGGACCATTTTTCCACAGCATGGGGATAGTACTGCATCACCTTCAATTCCGTCCCCATCCACGGTGTGATCAAAGCCTGACCCAAATCTAAAGTTCCCTTCATTTTTGCCGTCGCGCTTTCCTTCTGAAAAAGAGCATATTGAAATTTTTCTCCATCCTTGGTCCACAGATAGACCTCATTCAGGCCACCTTGATTTTTCGCAGGAGCTTGCCCCAAATGAACACGAGCTGGTCCAAAATTATGAGTGGCCAGTTCCCCCTCTTTCTTCGGAAGCAACCATTCCACCACAGTAAAATTTGGATTTTTCAATTGGAAACGCAGACCTGCTGGAGCCTTCTGGGACTCATCCGATGTCACTTTCTGATGAGACGTTGCAAAAGGCATATAACCCTTAATTTTCAAGGGTGCTTTTTCTTTTTCGCTGATGGGAAGATCAATCACATAGGGCTTCGCTTCGCTGGGAGGGTTCACAAAAAAATCCACGGGCTGATGATAAAGGCTTGTATATTTTTGAGCATCCATCGTGGCATAAACATTGATTTCTTGTTCTGTCGTCATGACCAAACGATTTTTTTGACCAATGCGAAACTGCATCACACCATCCACACCAAATTGCATGGTCAACAAAGACCCAAACAAAAGAATGATAATGCCAATATGAGCCAAAACAAAAGCCGTATGATGACGTTTCCAAGGCCAACGATCCACCATCACCGCCGTCAGATTGATGACTAAAATACTCATCACCGTGTACATCCACCATGTTTTATAAACCCATTTTTTGGCAACGTACTCATCAAATCGCGACTCAACAATCGTTCCTGCCGCAATGATGACAGAAATCAAAACCAAAACAATGACCGCCAACTTCAAGCTGGATAAAAATTTAATAACTTTCTTCAAACGAGGGGAAGACTTCACAACAACTCCGCAGTTTATTTTTTAATCTTCAGGGAATCTACTCCTGGTCAAAAAAAATGTCCTGTAAAATCTCCAGCACCTCGTGTCACTAAAAACTGAGTTAAAAGGTCTCAGATATGTCGAATTGTTTTGCAAGAGAAAGCATTCTTCCAACTTTTAATGAAGAGCTTGAGGAGAAATCAGATAAAATTCAGGAACTTCGATTTCAAAGGAATCTCCATCTTCGGCAATCATCTGATAAAATCCATGCATGGATCCAGTGGGTGTAGGCAAGGGACAACCGCTTTCATAGTGGAAACTTTGATTCGCACCAATCTTGGGTTGTAAACCAACAACACCCTGACCTTCAATCTCTTCAGTATTGCCCGAAGAATCCGTGATCATCCAATGACGGCTGATCAACTGAGCAGGCACGGGACTATTATTGGTGATCGTCACGCTGTAAATGAAAAGATACTGCCCCTTTTCAGGACGAGAATCCTTTTCAGCATAGCGCACCTGCACTCGCACATCAAATTGCGGATTGATCACTCTTTGCATACTCATAAACCAAGGCTAGCGAGATCCTTAAGATTCTGTCAAGGGGCTTATTCAAAGTTTTTTCGTGACCTTTCATTTTTTTGAGTATCAGAATAAAGGCACCTTCTGGGAGGGGGGTCATCATGAAAACAATTTTTCAATACCTATGGAAAACAGCCACTCTTGCGGCCATCTTTGGAAGCATTCCCTGCTGGAGTTTTGTTTCGGAAGAGACCAAATCACAAATGCATCAGGAGCTAAATTTTATCGCCAATGTTTATCGCACTCAGTACGCTCCTCGCCATTGGAAGGAGAAAACATTTTCTTGGAATCTTGTTGCAGAAACAGATCTGGCTCATCAAAAAATCGATGCCGCAGAAACAATTTTTGACTCTCGGAAGGCTGTGGTTGATTTTCTGAATTCGACAAAAGATTATCATGTTGGATATCGATTCATTAGCACAGAATCCTCAAGCCTTCCTCTGCAACTGAAAACCCTTCAGGACAAAACTTACATTGCATGGATCGATCGTTCCAAACTGTCTGAACAAGTTTTTCCATTTCAGCCTGGCGATCAAATTCTTTCGATGAATGAAAAACCCATCGCAGAAGTTCGTATCGAGCTTGCTCAGTATTTAGGAAACAATGTTTCCTCCACCGATCAAAGCCTTGTGGATCTTCGTTTGACAGCGCGAACTGCTGCAAAAAATATCCCCGTTCCTCGTGGACCCGTTTTGTTTTCCATTGAAAAACAATCCGATCATAAGGTTGTTCAACATCAATTGATCTGGGAGTACACTCCTGAACAAATTCCAGGATTCCTATCCAAGAAAACAATACAATCCACGAATGCTGCAAAAGCAGGCTATCGCTTTTCCTCTCCGATGATGGTCAGCCCTCAAGTCGATGACTTAACGGCGCGATCTGGTTTTTCTGCAGGAAGTTTTGGACTGGGTGAACGCAATTCTTTCTTGCCTAATTTTGGACCTCGCATTTGGGAAACTCCTTCCTCTGCTATTTTTGATGCCTATATATATGCCAATCCTCAAGGCAAACTGATTGGAGTTGTGCGCATTCCTGGTTACATTCAAGTCAACTACAACGAAAGCATCAAAGAGTTTGCCAGCATCATCCAGCACATGCAAAAAATAACTTCAGCCTTGGTCATCGACCAACTCAACAATCCCGGTGGTTCTGTTTTTTATCTGTACACATTGGCATCGATGTTGACAGAGACCTCTTTAACAACTCCCAGACATCGCATGGGACTGAACCCTGCTGGTGCTGCAGAATGTGTTCAGCTCTTGAAACAACTTGAACCTGTTAAAAATGAAGAGGATGCAAAAAAATTAGATGGCGGTGAAGACTTAAATGGCTATCCAGCTTCTTACAGCCT
>JACCDG011749482.1_pt1 | contig 12961 bp, 15 predicted proteins | sample 7442471 | NCBI WGS metagenome assembly JACCDG01 (sample SAMN15323444, study PRJNA562643) | freshwater metagenome | isolation source: river surface water | place: USA:Blue River Watershed | collected 2017-08-17 | reverse complement strand
TCCGGCGGTGACGCCGCAAGTGCTGGCCATCCTGCGCCGCCATGGCGCGACCGCAACGTTTTTCTGTATCGGCGAGCGGGCTGCCGCCCATCCCGAATTGTGCCACGCGATTGTTGCCGACGGGCATGCCGTCGAAAACCATGGACAACGCCACCGCAAGCATACCTCGGCTTTCGGCCCGCGCGGCTGGCTGCGCGAAGTGGGCGACGCCCAGGCGACGCTGCTCGGCATTACCGGCAGCGCACCGCTGTTCTACCGACCGATCGCCGGCCTGCGCAATCCGTTTCTCGACCCGGTGCTGCAGCGTCTCGGTTTGCGGCTCGCCAGCTGGACACGGCGCGGTTTCGATACGCAAGCCGATGATCCGGATAAGGTTTATGCTAAACTCGCGCGCGGCCTGAGCGCCGGCGATATTCTGCTGCTGCACGACGGCAACGCGGCCGGTGCTGCCAATGGCCGGCCGGTCATCCTGGAGGTATTGCCGCGTCTGCTGAATGAACTGGCCGCCCGCCACCTGAAACCCGTTACCCTGCGACAGGCATGCAAAAAAGTTTGAAAAAACATCTGCTGGACGTTGCCACGGCGCCGTACCGTTCGGCTGGCCGTTCCGATTATTACTGGGCGCGCGGCAAACTGTCGCGCGATCCGATCTTTACCGCGCTGCTGGAACGCGGCGTGTTTCCCGATGGCGCACGCGTGCTCGATCTCGGCTGCGGTCGCGGCCTGCTGGCCGCATGGCTGCTGGCCGCCGAGCAGATGGCCGCGCAAGGCAGCTGGGATGCCCCGCAGGCGCCGCCCAAGGCGCTGCGTTTTCGCGGTGTCGAACTGGTTGCCCGCGAAGCGCATTGCGGCAATGCCGCGTTGCAGCCGCTGTATGGCGACCGCGTTGCATTGAGCGGCGGCGACATGCGCAGCGCCGGAATGGAGGCGATCGACGCCGTCGCCATCCTCGACGTGTTGCACTACATCCCGCATGCCGAGCAGGATCAGCTGCTCGACCGGATCCGCGCCGCGCTGGGGCCGGGTGGCCTGTTCCTGACCCGTGTCGGCGATGCCTCGGGCGGCTGGCGCTTTCGGATCAGCCAGTGGGTAGACCGGCGCATGGCGCAGCTGCAGGGCCACCGGTATGCGCCGACCTGGTGCCGGCCGCTGGCCGAGTGGCGCCGTACCCTGGAGCGCCGCGGCTTTACCGTCGAAGCGCTGCCGATGAGTAGCGGAACCCCGTTTGCCAATGTAATGCTCATTTGCCGTGTGAAGTAGTGATGCAAGCTCTCCATCTGACTGCCTATACCCTGACCAGTGCCTTGGGCGCCGGTATCGCCCCGCATCTGGATGCTTTGCGCAGCAAGCGCAGCGGCATCGTGCGCAAGCTGTGGGAAACGCTGGAACAACCGATGTGCATCGGCGAAGTGGCCGGTGTCGACGATCTGCCGGTGCGCGCCGATCTGCAGCGTTACGATTGCCGCAACAACCGCCTGGCGCAGCTCGGGCTGGAGCAGGACGGTTTTGCCGAGGCCGCGCGTGCGGCGATTGCGCGTTATGGTGCCAACCGCATCGGTGTGTTCATGGGCACCAGCACCTCCGGCATCCTCAGTTCCGAAGTTGCGTATCGGCATCGCGATCCGGCCACCGGCAGGCTGCCGGCCGATCACCACTATCGCGAAACCCACAATGCCTATTCGGTGGCCGATTTCGTACGCAGCTACCTGCATGTCGAAGGCCCGGCAACCGTGGTGTCGACTGCCTGTTCGTCGAGCGCCAAGGTGTTTGCCACGGCGCAGCGGATGATCCAGCTCGGCCTGATCGATGCTGCGGTGGTGGGTGGCGTCGATTCGCTGTGCCTGACCACGCTGTACGGCTTCAGCTCGCTGCAACTGGTATCGCCCAACCCGTGCAAGCCGTTCGATGCAGAACGCGACGGCATTTCGGCCGGCGAGGGCGCGGCATTCGCGCTGCTGGAACGTGCAACCGGGCCGCACGCCGACGCCATTCTGCTGACCGGCGTCGGCGAGAGCAGCGACGCCTATCACATGTCCAGCCCGCATCCGGAAGGGCTGGGCGCGCGTAGCGCCATGGCCGCGGCACTGGCCACCGCCGGCCTGCAGCCGCAGGATATCGATTACATCAATCTGCACGGCACCGCGACGCCGAGCAACGATTCGGCTGAAGATGCCGCGGTCAGCGCCTTGTTCGGCAGCGCCACGCCGTGCAGCTCGACCAAGGGCTATACCGGCCATACGCTCGGCGCAGCCGGCGGTGTCGAGGCGGTGATTTGCGCACTGGCGCTGCGCGAAGGGCTGGTGCCCGGCGGCGTCGGCACCGAAACGCTCGATCCGCAACTACGCTGCAATTATCAGTTCGATACGCAGCGGCGGCCGCTGCTGCACGTGTTGAGCAATTCCTTTGGTTTTGGCGGCAGCAACTGCAGCCTGGTTTTTTCGCGGGTGACAGCATGAGTGCGTGCCGGATTCATATCGAGGGTATCGGCCTGCTCGGCCCGGCGCTGAGCAACTGGCAGGATGCCGGCGCGGCATTGCGCGGCGAGGCGGTGTTCCAGCCGCAGCCGGTCAAGCTGCCGCCGCCGGAAATGCTGCCACCGGCGGAACGGCGCCGCTCCGGCGACGCGATCAAGCTGTCGATGGCGGTGGGGCTGGCAGCGGTGCGCGATGCCGGGGCCGATGCGGCGATGCTGGCGAATGTGTTTTCCTCCACCGGCGGCGATTGCGACAACTGCCATAACATTCTCGACGCGCTGGCATCGGCCGACCGGCTGATTTCGCCGACGCGTTTCCACAACTCGGTGCATAACGCTCCTGCCGGCTACTGGGGCATCGCTACCCAGTGCACCGCGGCATCGACCAGCCTGTGCACCTACGATGCCACCTTCGGCGCCGGCCTGCTGGAAGCGGCGGCACAGGCGCTGAGCAGTGGCGAGCGCTGCCTGCTGGTGGCATTCGACACCGCTTATCCCGAACCGCTGTATTCGCTGCGGCCGATTCCGCATGCCTTCGGCCTTGGGCTGGTGCTCAACCCGCTGCGCACGGCGGCGACCAAGGCCACTCTGAGCCTGTCGCTCAGCCGTGATCCAGCCGACACCATGACCGGCGCTGAATTCGAAACGTTGCGCTGTAGCGTACCGACCGCGCGTAGCCTGCCGCTGTTGCAAATGCTCGCCAATGGCGCCAGCGGCCGCACAGTAATCGATTATCTGGCGCCGTTCAATCTGGCGATCGAGGTGGCCGCATGATCGACCGCGCCTGGATTGCCGCCCGGATTCCGCACCAGGGCTTGATGTGTCTGCTGGATGCGGTGGAGAGCTGGGACGAACAGCAGATCGTCTGCCGCGCCACCAGTCACGCCTTGCCCGACAACCCGTTGCGCGCCGCCGGCAGCCTGGGCGTGGCCAATGCCATCGAATACGCGGCACAGGCGATGGCGGTGCATGGCGCCTTGCTCGGCGGCAGCGACGGCGCACCGCAGGCCGGGTATCTTACCAGCGTGCGCGATGTGCGCTGGCAGCGTGCGCGGCTGGACGACGTGGTGGGCGAGCTGCAGATCCGCGCCGAGCGGATTTTCGGCAACGACACCACGGCCTTGTACGGATTTTCGATTATTGCCGCCGGCGAACTGCTGGTCGGTGGACGTGCCGGCGTCGTGTTCGACGCGGCCGCGTTGGGGGCGTGAACAAATGAAACGAGCTTTGGTTACCGGCGGCAGCGGCGCCATCGGTGCGGCCATTAGCCGGCGCCTGGCGCGCGACGGTTTTGCCGTGATTGTGCATGCCAACCGCAATCTGGCAGCCGCCGAGGAATTGTGCGCGCAACTGTGTGCCGAGGGCTTGAGCGCCAGCGCGGTGCAGTTCGACGTGGCCGATGCAACAGCCAGTCTGGCGGCGCTGGAATCCTTGCTGGAGCAGGGACCGATCCAGGTGATCGTCAACAATGCCGGCATCCACGACGACGCCGTATTCCCCGGCATGCGGCCGGAGCAGTGGCATCAGGTGATCGATGTGTCGCTGCACGGCTTTTTCAACGTGACCCAGCCGCTGACCATGCCGATGATCCGCACCCGCTGGGGACGCATTATCAATATCACCTCGGTTGCGGCGCTGGCCGGCAATCGCGGCCAGACCAACTACGCCGCCGCCAAGGGCGCGCTGCACGCAGCGACCAAATCGCTGTCGCTGGAGCTGGCCAGCCGCGGCATCACCGTCAACGCGGTGGCGCCGGGCATCATCGAATCCGATATGAGCAAGGACAGCTTCGATGCCGAGACCATCGGCCGGCTGGTGCCGGTGAAGCGTGCCGGCAAGCCGGACGAGGTGGCGAGCCTGGTGGCATTCCTGGCCTCGGACGAGGCTGCCTATATCACCGGGCAGGTGATTTCCATCAATGGCGGCATGATCTGATTCCATTTCCAGATCAATTGTGACTTTGTCGGCTACGCCTTGCCGTGCTCAAGCACTGCCTACGGCTTGCCTTCGCGTCGCAATTGAGCTGGAAATGGAATAAATTCGTCGGTTTTGCTAACGAACTGGGCTGGGCAGTTCCAGCCCTCCGGCCTTGAACCAGCGGGTGAAATTATTGAAGTCGCGCCGTTGGCCAGCCGTCAGGCCGGCGTAGGCTCGTTGCACCTGCTGCGTCAGCGAGTCGTCGAGCGTGCGCCTTGCCGGGCTGCGGCCAATCATCATGAACGGCGCCAGTGCCGTGGCATAGTAATCGATCTGCCGGCCGCTTGCGGCGAGTGCGGTGCGGAATTCGGCCGGGCTGAACGCGGCGCGCATCGAGTTGAGAAAGTCTTCGGTAAATTGCTGCGATTGCAGCTCCTGCCGGTCGTAGGCAAAGAAGCGCTGGGTTGCGGTGCGGCGCAGACGGCCGAAGTCGGCCAGATATATTCCGCCGTCGGGCTTCAGCACCCGGCCGATTTCGCGCAATGTGGCGGCCAGCGCGGCGGTGTCGGGCAGATGATGCAGCGACATGGTGCAGATCGCGCAGTCGACCGATGCATCGGCAAAGCCGGCGAGCCGGGTGATATCGCCCGGCTGCAGGGTGACATTGCTCAGGCCGGCGTTCGCCGACGTGCCACGGGCCAGTTCGAGCATGTTGGGCGATGCGTCGACGCCGATGAAATGGGTATCCGGGTTCAGCTGTGCCATTTGCGCCAACTGGTTGGCTGGCCCGCAGGCGAGGTCCAGCACCGTATCGCCGGGGCGGATCACCGGCAAGGCCATGACCGCGTGAAACAGGTAGATATAAGCGAGGATGCCCTGATCACGGCCGCTGGCGGCGAAAGCGGCGATCTGATCCTGCTGCTGCATGATCAGATCGGCCTCCGGCACGCGGATTTGTTCGCGCCGCGCCAGTCTCTCCAGCAGCAGATGGCCGATCATTACCGGGCCGGACATGGTCGATCAGGCTTTTTCCGCCTGGAATTCGGCGAAGATGCTCATGGTACGCACGTCGATATAACGACGGGCGCGTTTGAAGCCGGCGGCTTCCAGCTCGGCAACGATTTGCGCCGGCGGCAGGCAGGCTTCGATGGTATCCCAGTAATAACGCCATAGCCGGGCGGTGTTGCGGCGATTGCCGATGAACGGCGCCAGCAGCGGTACCCAGCCTTTCATATAAATCTTCAGCAGTAGCTTGCCCCAGCGCGATTCGGGGCAGGTGATTTCCAGCAGGCAGATCTTGCCGCCCGGTTTCAATACGCGGTGGAATTCGCGGAATGCCTGGCGCAGATCGCCGATATGGCGCAAGGCGTAACCCATGCTGAGAAAGTCGAAATGCGCATCGGGGAACGGGATGGATTCGGCGGTGCCGTTGACCAGTTGCACGCCGGCCGGCACTTTGGCCGTTTCCATCATACTGCTGCTCGGGTCGACACCGCACACCAGCTCCGGCTGGCCGACAATCCTGGCGGCCTCGCTGGCGACCAGGCCGGTGCCGACGCCGACGTCCAGCACCCGCATTCCCGGTTTGAGGCCGGCACGTTGCAGCGCCTGACCGCGATACCATTTGCCGGTGCCGAAACTCAGCACTTTTTCCATCCGGTCGTAATCGACGGCGGTGGTGTCGAACATTTCCTTGACGAAGCCGGCGCGCGACGGTTCGTCCGGGTAATAATTCGTCAGCGGAACATGCGGCGCTCGGGCGTCGTGGGCTCGCTTGGTTTCGGTCATCGGGGTTCTCCGTTGCCGGGTGTGGCAAGTCGTTGGTAAATCAGTCGTGGCAGCCGCAGTACGAAACCGGTCATCAGCCGGATGTGCATCCAGGTCAGCAGGCGGTTGTCGCGCCAGTAGTTGAAATGCGACACGCCACCCTCATCGGGTCGGAAATAACGCACCGGCGACGGCAGGTTGACCGGCCGGGTGCCGCGCCAGCACAGCCGTACCACCGCCTCCGGGTCGAAATCGAAACGGCGCATCCAGCGCTGGCCGTGCATTACTTTGCGTAACGGTTCGACCGGATAGACGCGGAAGCCGAACAGCGAGTCGCCGATGCCCATCCACAGGGTTTCGAGATTGGCCCACCAGTTGGAAATCTTGCGCCCCTTGACGCGTAACGCCGGCGCACTGGCATCGAATACCGGCAGGCCAAGCACCATTGCGTCGGGGTTGGCCTGCGAACTGGCCATGAATTCGGGAATCTGCGTTGCCGGATGCTGGCCGTCGGAGTCCATGCACAGTGCGTGGGTGAAGCCCAGTCGGGCGGCTTCATCCAGCCCGTGCAACACTGCTGCGCCCTTGCCGCTGTTCTGCGGCAGTAGCAGCACACGCAGGCCGGAGTCCTGTCGTGCCAGCTCTGCCAGTTGCCGCTCGGTGCCGTCGGTGCTGCCGTCGACCACTACCCAGACCGGGTTCCACTGCCGGCGCGCGGCGCGCACCGTGTCCAACACCTTGGGGCCGGGGTTGTAGCTGGGAATCAGTACCAGATGGGTGGATGAGGCTTGGTTCATGGCTTCACTGCGGGTGGCGCTGGCGTGCGGCAAACTACGGAAAAAACGCCGGCAAAACCGCGCAAGCGTAGCCGATTCGCCCGGCCGCGGTCAACAATCGCCATGACGATGTGCTTGAACTCAAAGCGTCATTGCCGGGTCGATCGAAAGCTTCAGCGCTTGCTCGAAGTATTGCTGCAGGCTGGCTGCGGTGGCCGACGCGGTGGCTTCGGCCTCGATACAGCGCCCGAGCTCGGCGCGGTAATACACCGGAAACTGCGGCGGGCGCCAGATTTTCCAGCCCTTGCTCAGATACGGCGAATTGGTGGTGATCAGGATTGTCTGCAGCGGTGCCCCGGCTTTGCGGGCAATCAGTCCGACCGAGCCGAGCATCGGGCTGACCGGCTGGCGCGTGGTGCGCGTTCCCTCGGGGAAAATCATCAGCAGATTGCCGCGTTCGACGGCATCGATCGCGGCGCGGAACATTCCGTGCGGGTCGCGGTTGGAGACGTAGCCGGCCAGATGGGCGCCGGCGCCGAGGAAAATATTGGTACTGATGCTGGCTTTCATCAGGCAGATCGCGCGCGGCACGCGCGACAGCACCAGAAACGCGTCGATCAGGCTCGGGTGATTCGGGACCAGCAGCAGGCGGCGGCGCCGGTTCAGCTGGTCGAGCGCGCGCAGGTCGAAATACATCAGGCGGCAGGCGGAAAGGCTGGCGAGCAGTAGCCAGCACACGGCACTGATGCCGAATTGCACTACCGGTTGGCGCAGCTGTCTGGGGGCCAGCAGCAAGGGAAGTGCGGCAAGCGTTGCCGCCAGCAGCAGGGCACCCAGTCCGATCAGATTGAAGTAATACAGCAGGATCTGGACGATGCGGATACAGCGATTCAATGTGGACACCTACGCGCCGGCAGTACCGATCTCGGGCACTGTCCGGCAGTTGCTACGGAAATTGTTCTGACGGCCGCCGCGAGCGCGCCGCTACTTGGCGGCCAACCGGGAAAATTCGGAACCCCTGGGCTGGCTGGCCGCCCGTGATTCTAGTGTATAATCCGCGCTTGTGCAGTGAAACCATGTAACAAAAAGACATCGCCTCATGTTAGAAGAAATCGTCAAAAACTACCTTGTCAATTCCAAACATATCGCCCCTGCCAAGTTCGACGAACCGAATCTGCAGGTTGCGGCCCTGGGCCTCGATTCACTCGATATGGTGGAGATGTTGTTCGAAGTGGAAGACCGCTGCGGTTTTCAGCTCAACGATCCGATGCGTTACCTGGAAATGAGCTTTGCCGACATGCTGGCCGACATCGAGTCGCAGATCCGCGCCAACAACAACGGTGTACTGCCTGCGCTGACCCTGGAATCGGGCCGCTGATTTGGCCAAGGTTCTGATCACCGGAATGGGAGCCATCAGCCCGCTCGGGGCTGATCGGCACCAGACTTTTGCGGCGGCGCTGGCCGGTAATTGCGCCATCCGTGCCGCAGCGCCGGAAGTTGCCAAATGGTTGCCGCATGTGGTGGTGGCTCCCGCCGCCGCCAATCCGGAGCAGCTGCTCGACAGCAAATACGCCGCGCTCGACCGCGCCACCCAGTTGGCGCTGGTAGCTGCACACGAGGCGATGACCGAAGCCGGCATCAGCGGCAAGCCGGAAGACGCGCACCGTTTCGGCGTTTACGCCGGTGTTGGTTTCGGGGGCGCACAAACCGTCGATTCCCTGTACGAACGTTTCTACACCCTGCTGCACGATACCTCCCAACCCGGGCGCAACCCCACCGTGATGCATCCGTTATCGGTGCCGCGCATGATGGCCAACGCGCCGGCTGCGCTGGTGTCGATGCGCTATGGTCTGAATGGCCCGAGCAATACCTATTCGGTCGCTTGCGCATCGTCGGCAGTGGCGCTGGGCGAGGCGTTCCGCGCGATTCGCGATGGTTATCTCGACGCCGCGGTGGTGCTCGGCACCGAAGCGATGCTGACACCGGGAGCGCTGATGGCGTGGAATGCGTTGCGGGTGATGGCCAGGCCGAATGTTACCGATCCGGCACGCAGTTGCCGGCCATTTTCCAAGGATCGCAACGGCTTCGTGCTCGGCGAGGGCGCAGCCGCCATCGTGCTGGAAAGTGAAGCGCGTGCCCGCGCACGGTCGCGGCAGGCGCTGAGCGAATTGTGCGGTTACGGCTGCAGCAGCGATGCCGATCACCTGACTGCGCCATCCAGCGCCGAGCAGGTACGGGCAATGCGGCAGGCGCTTGCCGATGCCGACATGCAGCCGGCGCAGATTCAATATCTCAACGCCCATGGCACCGCTACCGATGCCGGCGATGTGGTGGAAACGCAATCGATCCGTACGGTATTCGGCGATGCCGCTGACGGCCTTGCCGTCAGCTCGACCAAGTCGATGCATGGCCACCTGATCGGCGCCAGCGGTATTCTCGAATTCGCCATCAGCGTGATGGCGCTGGAGCAGGGCGCACTGCCGCCGACGGCGACGCTGGAAGTCCCCGATCCACGCTGCGATCTGGATTTTGTGCCGCTGACCGCGCGGCGCAATGTCGGGGTCGAAGCGGTGATGTCCAACTCGTTTGCTTTCGGCGGCAGCAATGTGTCGCTGGTGGCGCGCCGGTATCGGGCATGAGCGACGCCGGCTACCACTATCCGATCGTGCTCGACCGGGTAGGCATCGAGGCGCTGATTCCGCATCGCGGTGCGATTTCGGCCTGCCAGCAGTTGACTATCGACACGCCACACGATTACCGCGGTACGGCGCGCTGGTCGCTGGATAACCCGATCATTGAGGGGCATTTTCCCGGCATGCCGATCGTTCCCGGGGTGATGCTGATCGAGGCGATGGCGCAGCTGGCAGGTGCTGGCCTGTTGCGCGGCGACCCGTACGTCAAGACGCTGCCGTCGGATTCGGTCGGGGTGTTGGCAGGCGTGCGCAATTGCTGGTTCAAGGGGCCGGTATTGCCCGATACCGATGTCTCCTTCCATATCCATTGCCGGCAGATGGCTCCGGTGCTGGTGCAGGTGAATGCCCGGATCGAGGTGGCCGATGTCGAGGTGGCCAAGCTGGATGTGGTGATTGCCTACGCGCCGCGCGAACAGCTGTTTGCCGTACCGGCCTGAAGGCGGGGCTTCCCTGGTTCTCAGGGCTGGGCTTCTACCAGCGTATCCGAACGGCCGAAAATCCAGGAAACGGCAAAACCGGCCGAGGTGTAGCTGTGTTGTGCAACCAGCGGGCTGTCGGCGTACACCGCGCCGCGCAGCGTATCCTGCCGTAGATAGGCCCCCACCCAGGTGTTGTTGAAGCGCTTCGACAGCGACAGCAACAGCTGCATTCCCCCGTACCCCCCTTTGGCATCGTAGGCCGGCCGGCTGGCTGTAGCGTATTGCGGTGCCACGCTGTAGAAATAGGCGTTCTGCCGTTTGGTGGCAAAAACCGGGCCGGTAACGACGCCGAGCGTCCACCCCGGCAGGCCGAACGCATCGTTGACATCGGCATTCAGATTGGGCGAAAAAATGGCGCCGACATCGCGCCGTGGTGCCGTGATCGTGAAGGCTTCGCGCAGCGGCAGGCGCAATTTCACGAACGGTATGGCACCGTTGCCGCGCCACAAGGTGATATCGGTCTGCAAACCCAGTTCCAGCGTCGGCTGCAGATTCGGCATATCGGCCCGCGCGGCGACGTCGTCGCTTTTGGTTGGCGGCGAGGCCGAAGCGCTGACGGTCAGATCGACCCGGTCGCTGTCGAACAGCTGACCACGTACGCCCTGGCGATCAGCCTTGAAAAAATCGCCGCGGTAAATGAAATACGGGAGCGGCAATACAAACTGATGGACTTTGTCGGCTCCGCGATAGGCGGGCAGGGTGATTGCCGCCACGCCGATGCCGGCTTCCCACAACGGCACCTGCCCGGCCGCGTTGGCCAGGCCGCCGCAACAGGCCGCAGCGATCGGCACCAGCCGCCATACGTTCATGTCACTCCCCACCGCATCGGCTTGAATGCCAGGGCTTCGATTTCGACCAGCAGGTCGCTGCGGCACACGTCGGCTTGCAAGTAGGCCGCGTTTATCCCGTTGCCGACCAGTTGTTCCAGCGTCGCGCGCACCCGCGGGTAGTCCTGTGCGTGGCGGACATATACGCGATAGATCAGGTCGTGCAGGGTATAGGGCGTTGCCGGGTGATCCTGGTTGGCCTGGGAGACGAGCGCGGCCAGGTTGGCGACGGTTTCCTTGGTCTGCGCGACTACGTCGCCATGGTGCAGCGTCGCGTGGCCGACAATGCTGGCGGTGCCGGAAATGAACAGGACTTCGTTGTCGCCATTGGCCACGGTGGCGGCACGGGTAAAAGTGGGGCTGCGCGGGCCGTACTCCGCCGGGTAGGCAAATGCGCTGACCTGGCGCGGGTTTTCGATCTGGGTGGATGGCGCCCGACCGGCCATGAAGGCAATCGACAGCGGCCCTTGCCGTACGCCGAGCGCACAGGCTACCGGGCTGCTGTCGACAGGCCGTTCGAACGCGACAAACGCCTGGTGACGGCCGATATTGAACTGCCGATACCGCTCCAGCCCGCATTCCTCCTCGTGAATTCGCGGCAGGTAGTTCCAGGTGCGCCACAGATAGGGGAAACCTTCCGCCGCCAATAACGCAAATATCTGCCGGTAGGCTTGTTCGGCGGCGAGCTGTAGCGACGATTCCGCTGTGCCGAGTCCCAGCTGGCTTTCGTCAATTTCGATCACGCCGAACAACAGCGCTTCGTTGCGACGGAAGGTAATGTTCTGGAAGCGGTGTTGCCGGCAGGGATGGTCGCCATACCAGATTTCCTGCAGCGTTCCCGTTGCGTCGAGCATCGGCGCGTCAATACGCTGCAATGGCCCCGCATAAGCAAAGTCGCTCGGCAGCGGGCCGATGACCTGCAGGCCTAATATCAGATTGTCGGGAATGGCGATTGGGCTGGGGGGGGCTTCCGGCCCGATCTGGCTGAACTGTAAGGGGCTTTCAACTTTCATGACATGCTTGGCTCAACTGCTGTGGCCGTCGACTTCCAACGCCAACAAGGTACCGCATAGCGGTTGTTGCACCCGTTCTGGTTATCAAGGGTGTAATGATCGCATGAAGTGAGCCGGATGGAAGCAGAACTTCAGCCTGCGGCTACGGCCGCAGCGTGTGCAGGGAGTCGGTTGGCGGGCATGATGGGCGCGATGCTACCTGGCATTCAGCGCCCGACCGGGCTTAGGTTCTGTTGACGTTTGTTTCGCCGCAGTCGTGAAACAAACGTCAACAGAACCTAGCGATGTTGCAGAAAGCCGAAGCCGCAAGCGGTAGTGACCAGCTCCGCCGCATGGGTGGCGGTTGGCAGTTCGCTGTCGAAACCCAGTTCCTGCAGTTGGCCGTCGATCAGCAACACCGCCAGCCCATGTACTGCCGACCAGGCGGTCAATGTTGCCGCAGTGGGGCCGTAGGGCGCCAGCAGCCCCTGTTCGGCACAGGCGGTGACACTATGCCGCATGCTGGTGAAAACCGCGTTGCGGGCGGCATCCAGCTCGGGGAGGTCGCTGCGGTCGGCCAGCTCCGGATGGCTCATCGCCAGAAAATAGGCCTGGTGGGTAACGGCAAACTCGACATAAGCCACGCCTTTGCGTTGCAGGCATATGACCGGCTGGGCGGCGGACTTGGTATCCAGCTCGGTGAAACGCTCGTTCAGCAGCAGGTAGCCAGCTTCGGCCAGTGCTGCCAGCAGCAGACGTTTGCTGGAGAAATGACGAAACGGCGCGGCGGCACTGACACCCAGTGCTTTCGCCAGTTCGCGCAGGGTGAAGCTGATTTCGCGATGTTGCTCGATATGGCGCAATGCGGCGTCCAGCAAGGCGTTGCGCAGGTCGCCATGATGGTAGGAAGAAGGCGTGCTGCTCATGCCGGCACTATAGCCGGCACGGCGTATGTGATCAATGGTTACATTCGGCTTGACGGCCCAAAGTGGCCTCGGCATGATCCAATGTAAACATTGATTACATTTGGAGGGGGT
>JACCDG010191004.1_pt1 | contig 12962 bp, 10 predicted proteins | sample 7442471 | NCBI WGS metagenome assembly JACCDG01 (sample SAMN15323444, study PRJNA562643) | freshwater metagenome | isolation source: river surface water | place: USA:Blue River Watershed | collected 2017-08-17 | reverse complement strand
TGCTGTATTTGTCCACGCGCGGCCATGCCGAGCGCAAGCGTTTTTGTGAAATCCTCCTCGAGGGCTTGGCCCCCGATGGTGGTTTGTATTTGCCGGAGCATTACCCACAAGTGGATGATGTAGCGCTCACGCGTTTGCGCACCACGTTCAACACGCAGGGCTATGCAGCCTTGGCGTTTGAAGTGCTGTCGCTCTACATCGACGACATTCCTACGGCTGATCTGATGGCTCTGTGTGCCAAGACTTACACCAAAGAGGTCTATGGCACGGAGGCCATCGTCCCTGTGCGCAAGTTGGAAGACGGCTTGTTGGTCGAGGCCTTGTCTAATGGTCCCACCTTGGCTTTCAAAGATATGGCCATGCAGCTGCTGGGCAACTTGTTTGAATACGAGTTGGCGCGTCGCGGTGAAGAGCTGAACATTTTTGGTGCCACCAGTGGCGACACGGGTAGCGCTGCCGAATACGCCATGCGTGGCAAAAAAGGTGTGCGCGTGTTCATGACCAGCCCACACGGGCGCATGAGCCCTTTCCAGCAAGCGCAAATGTTCAGCTTGATGGATGAGAACATTCACAACATCGCCATCGAAGGCGTGTTTGACGATTGCCAAGATTTGGTCAAAGCCGTGTCCAACGATTTGGACTTCAAAACCAAATACAAAATTGGCACGGTCAACTCCATCAACTGGGCGCGTTTGTTGGCCCAAGTGGTGTACTACTTTGCCGGCTACTTCCAAGCGACCACCGTCAACAGCCAAAAGGTGAGCTTCACCGTGCCGAGTGGCAACTTTGGCAACGTGTGCGCCGGCCATGTGGCACGCATGATGGGCTTGCCCATTGATACCTTGGTGGCGGCCACCAACGAAAACGATGTGTTGGACGAGTTCTTCCGCACCGGCGTGTACCGCGTGCGCGGCAGTGCCGACACGCACGAAACCTCCAGCCCTTCGATGGATATTTCCAAAGCCAGTAACTTTGAACGCTTTGTGTTCGATTTGCTCGGTCGCGATGCGGCACTGACCAAAGATTTGTTTGGTGCGCAGATTTCCAAAAACGGCAAGTTCGATCTGAGCGGCAACCCACACTTTGCGGAAGCTGCTTCGCGTTACGGTTTTGCCAGCGGCAAGAGCACACACGCCAACCGTTTGGCCACCATTCAAGACGTGCACCAACGCTTCGGTCAAATGATTGACACCCACACCGCCGACGGCGTGAAAGTGGCGCGCGAACACATCAAGGCCGGTGTGCCCATGATCGTGTTGGAAACGGCGTTGCCTATTAAATTTGCAGCCACCATCGTGGAAGCCTTGGGGCAAGAGCCCACACGCCCAGCCAAATTTGAAGGCATCGAAGCCTTGCCCAAACGTGTGCATGTCATGAAGGCCGATGTGGCGCAAATTAAGGCCTACATCGCCCAACATTGCGAACACGCATGAAGGTCGTTGCCTTTGCTGGTTACTCTGGCTCAGGAAAAACCACGCTCGTGGAGCAGTTGATTGGCTGCATGCGCATGAAAGGTTTGCGTGTGTCTGTGGTCAAACATGCGCACCACAATTTCGACATTGACAAGCCCGGTAAAGACAGCTGGCGTCACCGTGAAGCGGGTGCGTTTGAGGTACTGGTCGCATCCAACCAACGCTTGGTGCTGCAACGCCAGTTTGAGCAACCTGCGCAGCTGTCGGTGCATCACCTGCTGGCCGAGGTGTACGACGGTGTCGATTGGGTTTTGGTTGAGGGCTTCAAGCGCAGCGATTTGCTGAAGGTGGAAGTCTGGCGCAAAGCGTCAGAGCAGCCTGTTCGCTACCCCGATGATGACTTTGTGGTGGCCATTGCCACCGATTCACCGCAAGACATGCCAGAGGCCACGCAGCGCCCTGTGCTCGATTTGAATGACCCGTATGCCATCACCGAATGGTTGGTGGCCAATCAAGACCGTTTTGAATACAACCCACCACTGCTATGACCCGTCCTGCTTTGCTTTCACTTGATGCCGCGTTGCCGCAACTGTTGGCGCAAGCCCATGCATTGACTGGAGTCCAATCGGTTTCTACTTTTGAAGCCGATGGTCGCGTATTGGCGCAAGACGTAACGTCCGCCTTGCAGGTGCCACCGCAAGACAACAGCTCAATGGATGGCTATGCAGTGCGTGTGGCCGATTGTGTGCAAGCAGATGCGGTGTTGCGAGTGACGCAACGTATTCCTGCTGGCACGTATGGCTCGCAGCTCAATGCGGGTGAGGCGGCGCGTATCTTCACGGGGGCACCTATTCCACCGGGTGCTGACGCCGTGGTCATGCAAGAAGACTGTGAAGCTTTAGACGGTGATCAAGTCAAAGTGAACAAGCTTGTATCTGTAGGGCAGTGGATTCGCCGCTCGGGCGAAGACGTCACACGAGGCGCGACTGTTCTGGGCAAAGGCACACGCCTGACGCCTGCGGAGTTGGGTTTGGCCGCCAGCATTGGCTTGGCGCAATTGCAAGTGTCTGCGCGTCCACGCGTGGCCCTGTTTTCTACTGGCGACGAATTGGTCATGCCAGGTGATGTGGCGCCTGAGGCGATGCCTGCGGGCTCGATCTACAACTCCAACCGATTTTTCTTGCGCGCCATGTTGCAACGCTTGGGGTGTGAGGTGACCGACCTTGGCATCGTGCCCGACCAGCGCGATGCCACGATTGCCGCATTGCGCGATGCTGCGCAACACCACGATTTGATTTTGACCAGCGGCGGCGTGTCTGTGGGGGAAGAAGACCACATCAAACCCGCGGTGGAAAGTTTTGGCGAGTTGAACCTGTGGCAGTTGGCCATCAAACCTGGCAAGCCCTTTGCCTATGGCAAGGTGAACCGTGATGCTGGTGCTCATGCATGCCACTTCATGGGCTTGCCCGGCAACCCTGTGTCGAGCTTTGTTACCTTCTTGCTGTTGGTGCGCCCGTTTGTGTTGGCCTTGCAAGGGGTGACGCAAACTGACATTGTCCGTACCGAAATGACAGCCCACTTCGATTGGCCCCGCGCTGACAAGCGCCGTGAGTTTTTGCGCGTCAAGCGCAATGCCCAAGGAGGACTTGATTTATTCCCCAATCAAAGCTCGGGTGTTTTGACTTCTGCCGTGTGGGGTGACGGTGTTGTGGATAACCCTGCTGGGCAAACGATTTCAAAAGGCGATACCGTTCGCTTTATTTCATTTACGGAGTGGTTGGCATGAGCTGTCGCGTGAACCTCAAATACTTTGCATCCATTCGCGAGGCCATTGGGCAGGGCGGCGAAAGTTTGGTCACATCTGCTACAACGCTTCAAGGCTTGCGTGATGAACTCATTGCCCGTGGGGGTGCGTATGCCGAGGTGTTGGCCCATGGTCGGGCCGTGCGCATGGCTTTGAATCAAGACCTGTGTGATGCGTCTGCGGTGTTGAGTGATGGCTGCGAAGTGGCTTTCTTTCCCCCCGTGACGGGCGGTTAAATTCAAGCGATTCACGCAAGAGGCCAACCATGTCATTCACCGTCAGCATCCAAACCCAAGACTTTGATGTGGGCCATGAGCTTGCCACCTTGCGGGCGGGTGATGCGCGTGTGGGCGCGGTGTGTTCGTTTTTGGGAACCGTGCGCGAACGCAACGATGGCAGTGACGTGGCCAGCATGGAGCTTGAGCACTACCCAGGTATGACCGAAAAGTCCATCGCCGCCATGATGGACGAAGCCAAAAAGCGCTTTGACATTTTTGCGGCCCGCGTGATTCACCGCGTGGGGCTGCTGCACCCCGAAGACCAAATCGTGTTTGTGGCCGTGACCTCGGCCCACCGCGGTGAGAGTTTCAAGGCCTGCGAGTTTTTGATGGACTACCTCAAAACCCAAGCGCCTTTTTGGAAAAAAGAAGTTACCCCTGACGGCGCGCGCTGGGTGGATGCCCGCGTGAGCGACGATCAAGCCTTGGCCCGCTGGGGCATTGCCGCGACCAACACTGTCGCCCGATAGATAGCCACGATCATTCGCTGATCGTGTGCTCAATGTGCACGTGCTTGACCCATATCAAGTGGGTGGCCCGAGTCGGCACTTGAAATTGTGGCTGGTAGCCTCAAGTACTGCCTAATTCAACAAATCTCTCGGAGTTTCCATGCGTATTGACAAACTCACCACCAAGTTTCAAGAGGCCTTGGGCGATGCCCAGTCGCTCGCCCTAGGCGGTGATCACGCCTACATCGAACCCTCCCACGTATTGGTGGCCATGTTGCGCCAAAACGATGGTCCGAAATCATTGCTCGAGCGCGCTGGTGCCAATGTGCCCAGCCTGTTGTCGTCTGCTGAAGATGCCATGAATCGCTTGCCCAAAGTTCAAGGGCAAGAACAGGTGCAAGTGGGGCGCGACACGGTGTCTTTGGTGCAAGCGGCAGAGAAAGAAGCCATCAAGCGTGGTGACCAGTTTGTGGCCAGCGAGTTGTTTTTGCTTGCTATGTGCGACAACAAAGGCAACTGGGGCAAGCTCGCGACTCAAAACGGTCTGAGCCGTAAGTCGCTGGAGGCTGCTGTTACAGCGGTGCGCGGTGGCCAAAAAGTAGACAACGCTGAGAGTGAAGGTCAGCGCGAGTCGCTGAAAAAATATTGCCTTGATCTGACAGAGCGTGCGCGGCTTGGCAAGCTCGACCCTGTGATTGGCCGTGACGATGAAATTCGTCGCGCCATTCAAGTGTTGCAACGTCGTAGCAAAAACAACCCTGTGCTCATTGGCGAGCCAGGCGTGGGCAAAACTGCGATTGTGGAGGGCTTGGCCCAGCGCATCGTGGCGGGTGAGGTGCCTGATTCGCTCAAAGGCAAACGTGTGCTGTCACTCGACATGGCTGCTTTGCTGGCAGGTGCCAAATACCGTGGCGAGTTTGAAGAACGCTTGAAAAGCGTATTGAACGAACTGGCCAAAGACGAAGGCCAAACCATTGTGTTCATCGACGAGCTGCACACGATGGTGGGCGCTGGCAAGGCCGATGGTGCGATGGATGCTGGCAACATGCTCAAGCCTGCGTTGGCGCGCGGTGAGTTGCATTGCGTGGGCGCTACCACTTTGGACGAATACCGCAAGTACATCGAAAAAGATGCCGCCCTTGAGCGTCGTTTTCAAAAAATCATTGTGGGTGAACCTTCGGTGGAAGCCACGATTGCCATTTTGCGCGGCCTACAAGAAAAATACGAAGTCCACCACGGCGTGGAGATCACCGACCCCGCCATTGTGGCCGCGGCTGAGTTAAGCCACCGCTATATCACTGATCGCTTCTTGCCAGACAAGGCGATTGACTTGATTGACGAGGCCGCCGCGAAAATCAAAATTGAAATCGACTCCAAGCCCGAAGTGATGGACAAGCTCGACCGTCGCTTGATTCAGCTCAAGATTGAGCGCGAAGCTGTGCGCAAAGAAAAAGATGAAGCCTCGCAAAAGCGTTTGGAATTGCTGGAAGAAGACATTACCCAAGTCAGCAAAGAGTATGCAGACTTAGAAGAAATTTGGAAGGCTGAAAAGTCGACCGCTCAAGGCAGTGCGCAAATCAAAGAAGAGATTGATCGCTTGCGTCATCGCATAGAGGAACTCACGCGCAAAGGTGAGTTCAATCAAGTGGCCGAGTTGCAATACGGCAAATTGCCGGAGTTAGAAAAGCGAATGAAAGAAGCCAATGCCCGCGAAAGCGGTAAGGCGACAGAAGGCGCCAACCGTTTGTTGCGCACACAAGTAGGCGCCGAAGAAATTGCTGAAGTGGTGGCGCGTGCCACAGGTATTCCGGTGTCCAAGCTGATGCAGGGTGAGCGTGAAAAGCTTTTGCAAATGGAAAATAAATTGCATGACCGCGTCGTGGGCCAAGACGAAGCCATCACTGCCGTGGCCAATGCCATTCGTCGCTCGCGTGCAGGCTTGGGTGACCCCAACCGTCCCACGGGTTCGTTCTTGTTTCTCGGCCCTACGGGCGTGGGCAAAACTGAGCTGTGCAAGGCGCTGGCTGGTTTCTTGTTTGACAGCGAAGATCACATGATTCGCATCGACATGAGTGAGTTCATGGAGAAGCATTCCGTCAGTCGTTTGGTGGGCGCGCCTCCCGGCTACGTGGGCTATGACGAGGGTGGCTATTTGACGGAGGCTGTGCGTCGCAACCCCTACAGTGTGTTGCTGCTCGATGAAGTGGAAAAGGCGCATCCAGATGTGTTCAACATCTTGCTGCAAGTTTTAGATGATGGTCGCTTGACCGACGGTCAAGGCCGTACGGTGGACTTTAAAAACACAGTCATTGTGATGACGTCCAACATCGGCTCCCCCATCATCCAAAGCATGGTGGGACAAGATGCGCAAGACATCAAAGACGCGGTGTGGGATGAACTCAAGACACATTTCCGCCCCGAGTTTTTGAACCGCATTGACGAAACCGTGGTGTTCCACGCCTTGGATGCCGAGCACATCGCCAGCATTGCAGGCATTCAGCTCAAGATCTTGGCGGCTCGTTTGAGCCAGATGGACTTGACCTTGGATGTGTCGGCGCAAGCGTTGGCTGAGTTGGCTAAGGTGGGCTTTGACCCTGTGTTTGGCGCGCGTCCTTTGAAGCGCGCGATTCAGCAGCGCATCGAGAACCCATTGTCTAAGTTGTTGTTAGAAGGTCAGTTCTTGCCCAAAGACACGATTGCAGTCAGTGTCGATCCGGTGCGTGCGCCGGGCGAATTTGCCTTTGCCAAAGCCCCAACGTGATGTAAGGAGCTTGTCCCGTAGCTGACGGCGTTGAATGAGCGCAGCAGTTAGGATGCTTGCATTCTGATTGCTGCGCTTTTTTATGACCACTCTGAACCCCGCATCTAATTCTTGGCGAGATGACGCATCCGTCATTGGTTTGGTGGGCATTGCACATGCCAGTTCGCACTTTTCACATTTATTGCTACCTCTCATGTTCCCCGTGTTCATGAGCAACTTTGGCTTGAGCTATTCAGAGCTGGGGTTTTTGATGACGGTATTTTTTGTGGTGTCGGGCGTTGGGCAAGCCTCTGCAGGTTTTGTGGTCGATCGCATGGGTGCACGACCTGTGTTGTTCGCTGCGCTACTGCTATTGGCTGCAGGTTGTGCAGTTGTGTCTGTGGCCGATGGCTACGTGGGCTTGATGCTTGGGGCAGCTTTGTTGGGCTTAGGTAATTGCTCGTTTCATCCGGTTGACTTCACCATCCTCAATCAAAAAGTATCGGCTCCTCGATTGGGGTATGCCTTTAGCGCGCATGGACTCACGGGCAATTTGGGCTGGGCCTTGGCGCCTGTTTTCATGGTGAGCTTAAGCGCAGCGTTTGGCTGGCGCGCCGCTTATATGGGTGCTGCTTTGTTGTTTGTGGCCATCTTTGCATTGCTGCTGTGGCAGCGAGACTTCTTGCATGCCGAGGTGGTGAGTCACAAACAGTCTGCGAATGGTGGCAGCACGATGGCATTTCTAAAAATGCCTGTGGTGTGGTGGTGCTTCAGCTTTTTCTTGTTGTCTACCATGACCTTGGCTGTGGTGCAAAGTTTTGCTGTGTCTATTTTGCAGGCGCTGCATCACGTCACTTTTGAGGCTGCCACATTCACGCTCACTGCCTACATGCTTTGTGCAGCGGCGGGTATGTTTGTAGGTGGCTTTGTTGCAGCGCGCTGGCCACGTTACAGCGACAAAGTGGTGGCCACTTGCATGGCAGCGGGTGCGGTCTTCATGGCCTTGTGTGGCAGTGGTTTGTTCAGTGCTGAGTTGACCATGGGCATCTTGGCTGCAACAGGCTTGGCCATTGGCGTGGGTGGTCCTTCACGCGACATGATGATCAAGAAAGCCACGCCCAAAGGCGCCACAGGGCGTGTGTATGGCATGGTGTATTCAGGGCTCGACACGGGCTTTGCCATCTCGCCCGTGATCTTTGGCGTGTTCATGGACCACGGATGGTATGCAGCCACCTTGTTAGGGGCTGCGCTTGTGCTCTTACTCAGCGTGCTGGTAGCCCTCGGAGTGGGGCGTCGTACAGTGCATGCTTAAATTGTGTTGAGGCTGCAATAAGAAAGGGACCGTGAGGTCCCTTTCTTGTTTCGGTAAAAACTGAATTACTTCAAGTGCTTGCCGATCAAGCCAGCCAATTCGAACATGGTGACTTGCGCTTTGCCAAACACTTGCTTGAGCTTGTCGTCAGCGTTGATGTTGCGCTTGTTCACTTTGTCTTGTAGACCGTGCTTTTTGATGTATGTCCACATCTTGCTCACGACTTCAGTGCGTGGCACTGCAGCGTTGCCAATCACAGCCGCCAATGCGGCGCTAGGTGTGAGGGCTTTCATGAATGCGGCGTTAGGGGTGCGCTTTTTTGCGGGAGCCTTTTTCTTAGCAGGGGCCTTTTTGGCGGCTACTTTTTTAGCTGGGGCTTTTTTGGCAACCACTTTCTTAACGGCTGGCTTTTTGGCAGCTGGCTTTTTAGCGGCTACTTTCTTGGCTGCTGGCTTCTTGGCAGCAACTTTCTTAGCGACTGGTTTTTTTGCAGCTGGCTTTTTGGCCGCTGGCTTCTTCGCTGCTACTTTTTTAGCGGCTGGTTTTTTTGCTGCGACTTTTTTCGCAGGTGCAGCTTTTTTTGCTGCTGCTTTTTTAGCTGGAGCTTTCTTTGCAGTTGCCATGGTTGATTTCCTTCTAGAAGTGTTTGTTTTCAAGCCTTAGAGATATCGCTCTAGAGCAATGCGCATGCTAATTGAGAACATCGTTCTTTCCAAGTGAAAAACGATTTTTTTCATAGCTAAATGTTGTTTTTTTAAATGTGTTTTTCTGTGCACTGAGTTGATGCGAGACGTGCCTCTCTCGATAACTAAATTCATGTTCATTTCTCAGAGAAGCATGTTTTTGAAAAATGTTTTTACAATATGGAATTACTGAATGTTGCAGCGCGGCATTTTTTCTCGATATGAGAAAGCGAATTTCATATATAGAAACGCGCTAAATAAGTTGTTGTTTTTAAATGGTAAAAATAAATTCTTATATAAGACATAAGAGGTGAAATAAGTCTTATAGAAGACTTATAGTAAACCCCATCCTCAACAACTTCTTGGAGTCGTGAAATGTCTCAATCTCTGAACAATCAACTCAGCCGCGAACAACAAATTGCAGCCTTGGAAAAAGACTGGGCAACTAACCCACGCTGGAAAGGTGTGAAGCGTGGTTACTCTGCCGCTGACGTTGTGCGCTTGCGCGGCTCGTTGCAACCCGAGTACACCTTGGCCCAACGCGGCGCACGTGTGTTGTGGGACAAAGTCAACGGCGGTGCGAAGAAGGGCTACGTCAACGCGTTCGGCGCGATCACTGCAGGTCAAGCCATGCAACAGGCCAAGGCTGGCTTGGAAGCTGTGTACCTGTCTGGCTGGCAAGTGGCCGCAGATGGCAACACTTCTGAAACCATGTACCCCGACCAATCGTTGTACGCCTACGACTCTGTGCCTACCATGGTTCGTCGCATCAACAACACCTTCAAGCGTGCTGACGAAATCCAATGGAGCCGTGGCATCAATCCAGGCGACAAAGAATTCATCGACTACTTCTTGCCCATCGTGGCTGACGCTGAAGCCGGTTTCGGTGGCGTGTTGAACGCGTTCGAATTGATGAAGAACATGATTGCTTCTGGCGCGGCAGGCGTTCACTTCGAAGACCAATTGGCTGCTGCTAAGAAGTGCGGTCACATGGGCGGCAAAGTGCTCGTGCCTACACGTGAAGCTTGCGAAAAGTTGATCTCTGCACGTTTCGCTGCTGACGTCATGGGCGTGCCCACTTTGATCTTGGCTCGTACCGATGCTGAAGCTGCTAACTTGATCACTTCTGACTACGACGAAAACGACAAGCCTTTCTTGACAGGCGAGCGCACGCAAGAAGGTTTCTTCCGCGTGAAGAACGGTTTGGAGCAATCCATCAGCCGTGGTGTGGCCTACGCTCCCTACGCTGACTTGGTGTGGTGTGAAACAGGTGTGCCAGACATTGGCTTCGCGCGCGAATTCGCCCAAGCTGTGTTGGCCGCTTGCCCAGGTAAGTTGTTGTCTTACAACTGCTCACCTTCTTTCAACTGGAAGAAAAACCTCAACGATTCACAAATCGCTTCTTTCCAAGAAGAGTTGTCTGCGTTGGGCTACAAGTACCAGTTCATCACATTGGCTGGTATCCACGTCAACTGGTACAACACATTCAAGTTCGCCAAGGCCTACGCCGGCGGCGAAGGCATGAAGCACTACGTGAACATGGTGCAAGAGCCCGAATTCGCAGCCCGCGAAGATGGCTACACCTTCGTGTCTCACCAACAAGAAGTGGGCACAGGTTACTTCGACGACGTGACCACTGTGATCCAAGGTGGTTCATCTTCTGTGAAAGCCCTCACAGGTTCTACTGAAGAAGAGCAGTTCCACTAAGCACTTCAATTGAGAGATGGCCTGAAAGGCTGTCTCTTGGTGTGAATAGGGCTTGAAACCACTCAGCGCGCAAGCGTTGGGTGGTTTTTGTTTATGTCGTTAGCGCTTGCACTTGTAAACGGCAAAAATTTGCTTCCCAAATTCCGGCGTGATGTCTTTCACCAGTGTGTCACCGCCCAATTCAACCGCATTGTTTTGGCCGAGTTGTAACAAGTTGGCTTCCACGGCATCTGCATCGCGTTGATAGATGCCTACTTTGGTGACGACATTCACATTGACTTTGCCAAGTGATTGGCAGCGCAGCACTTGGTTAGGCTTCATTAACAACACGCGTTCAGAGCCGGGGGCCGGTTGAAGAAAACTGTTGGCGCAGCCGCATAAGAGCGCGACGTAGAAGCAAGTGATGGTGGTGAATTTGTGCATAGTGATTTGAGATGATACCTATGCATCAAAGGCGCATCGTGCGGGGCGTAAAATCTGCGCTTTACTGCGATTTAGATAAGCGTACACATGGTTCAGATTACTCTCCCCGATGGTTCTCAACGTGAATTTTCAGGCCCAGTGACGGTCGCCGAAGTGGCGGCCTCCATTGGCGCAGGCTTGGCCAAAGCTGCTTTGGCAGGCAAGGTCGATGGCAAGGTGGTAGACACTAGCTTCACGATGAATGCCAATGCCAGCTTGGCCATCATCACGGCCAAAGATGCCGAAGGCTTGGAGGTGATCCGTCACTCTACCGCTCACTTGTTAGCGTATGCGGTGAAGGACTTATTTCCAGAGGCGCAGGTGACGATTGGCCCTGTGATCGACAACGGCTTTTATTACGACTTCTCTTATAGCCGTCCTTTCACACCTGAAGACTTGGTGGCGATTGAAAAGCGCATGGCTGAGTTGGCCAACAAAGACGAGCCGGTAGTGCGCCGTGTCTTGCCACGCGACGAAGCGGTGACGTATTTCAAAGGTTTGGGTGAGCATTACAAGGCCGAAATCATTGGCAGCATTCCAAGTAATGAAGACGTCAGCCTGTACCGCGAAGGCAGTTTTGAAGACTTGTGCCGTGGCCCGCACGTGCCCAGCACCGGCAAGCTCAAGCATTTCAAGCTGATGAAAGTGGCCGGGGCCTATTGGCGTGGCGACAGCAAAAACGAAATGCTGCAACGCATCTACGGTACGGCATGGGCCAGTAAAGATGATTTGCAGTTGTATTTGAAACAACTGGAAGAGGCCGAAAAGCGCGATCACCGCAAACTGGGTCGAGAGCTTGATTTATTCCACATCGATGAGCACGCGCCTGGCTTGGTGTTTTGGCATCCCAAGGGCTGGACCGTTTGGCAAACCATCGAGCAGTACATGCGTCAGGTGTACCGCGACAACGATTACCTCGAAGTCAAAGGGCCACAAATCATCGACAAGTCCTTGTGGGAAAAAACCGGCCACTGGGACAAGTACCGTGACAACATGTTCACCACCGAGTCGGAAAAGCGTGACTACGCTTTGAAGCCGATGAACTGCCCCGGCCATATCTTGATCTTCAAGCAAGGCATCAAAAGCTACCGCGACCTGCCATTGCGCTACGGCGAGTTTGGCCAGTGCCACCGCAACGAGCCATCGGGTGGTTTGCACGGCATCATGCGTGTGCGCGGCTTTACACAGGACGATGGCCACATCTTCTGTACCGAAGACCAAATCTTGCCCGAGTGCGACACCTTCACCAAAGTGTTGAAGAAGGTGTACGAGGACTTCGGTTTCACCAACATCTTGTACAAAGTGTCCACACGCCCCGAGGCTCGCATTGGCTCGGACGAGTTGTGGGACAAGGCTGAAAAAGCCTTGATGGACAGCTTGCGCGCTTCTGGGTGCGAATTTGTCATCTCTGAAGGTGACGGCGCTTTCTACGGACCCAAGATTGAATACACCCTCAAAGACGCGATTGGTCGCGAGTGGCAATGCGGCACGATTCAGGTGGACTTCAACTTGTCAGAGCGCTTGGACGCTGAATACACCGCCGAAGATGGCAGCCGTCAACGTCCCGTCATCTTGCACCGCGCGATCGTCGGCAGCATGGAGCGTTTTATCGGAATTTTGGTTGAACAGCACGCCGGCGCCTTGCCGACTTGGCTGGCGCCGATACAAGTTTCGGTGCTCAATATCACCGATTCACAAGCCGAATATTGCCGAGAAGTTGCAAAAACGCTGCGAAATCAAGGGTTTAGGGTCGATTTAGACCTGCGCAACGAGAAAATCACGTATAAAATACGCGAGCATTCAATGCAAAAGCTTCCCTACATCTTGGTCGTTGGCGACAAAGAGAAGGAAGCTGGCGCCGTCGCAGTGCGCGCCCGAGGAAACCAAGACCTCGGTGTGATGTCTCTCCAAGCTTTCTGTGAAAAGATCGCTTCAGACGTCTCCCTCAAAAGCTGATTTCATTGAGAAATTGCCAAGAGTTGTGCGTGGCACACGTGTGTCGGTTTGTTTTTGATTTTTAAGGATAGTCACCATCGCTACAGAATTTCGCGATCGCCGCCAGCGCGAGGAACGCAAACACCGCCTTAACCGGGAAATCATGGCCCCGGAAGTCCG
>JACCDG010067096.1_pt1 | contig 12964 bp, 13 predicted proteins | sample 7442471 | NCBI WGS metagenome assembly JACCDG01 (sample SAMN15323444, study PRJNA562643) | freshwater metagenome | isolation source: river surface water | place: USA:Blue River Watershed | collected 2017-08-17 | reverse complement strand
GCTTAAAAAAGAAACGCGGCTGTATCCACACCCCGCAATGTGAAAAGTACAAGTAGTGTAGTTTTGACTCACGCGTGTTGTCGGGGAGGCCCGCATGGTCCCTAGGTGGCTTAACCCAAAAACACTGTAAATCTCTTTCCGGTTTCGTGGGGGATATCCATAGAGGAGGGTTATTGTTTAGCTCACGACACAATTCCATCATCTGTTCGCACGGCAGATCCGCTATTGTGGTAATCTCGTGGTTATGTAGACGATGCATGGCTTCTTGCGTTTTTTGGTCTCTAAATCGCTTCATAGCTCCAGTCAACATTTCGGCACTCATTGTGTTGCCCATACCACATAAACTAAGCAAAAAGGGTACGCGTTGCGCATTTTTTTTATATTTTTTATATTTTTTTATAAATACCTGTTTGTCCAATAGAATAATACCATGGGTAATCATGCTAATACGTACCCTGATGGTATATATTACGTCGACGAGAACGAAGAAAGCTTACAACGTATTACAGAAATGGTCGACATTATGAAGGAAAGACAATGGTTCATATCTATTATACCGTGTGATGTGTGTTATTTGGAACAGCCTCTTTATGCCGTAGTTCATCAATTTCTGAAATACAATAACCGTTTGGCAATCGCATTTAACGAGGTTATTACAGATACAACACCCCCAACCGAATATTTAGACCTACGTTACAACCCCTCTATGGGTGTAGTTTATTGTAAAAATGGCGACGACTGTCCGAAACAAAGACACGGCGATATACGCACATTTAATCTAACCCTGTCCCCTCATTAATAAACGGCGGTTTATCTTCTTTTGCGTCTAGAGGAGACGATCGTGGCGTATTTGCGTTTTTTGTGTGCACCAATGTAACCTTTTCCGAGGTTGGTGGTTAGTGTCCATGCCCTAGGGCGCTTTGTCCCATATGGGAATGACAACTCCATCGGAGTTGGTGGCTTTGCCATTTCGATGGGATATATACCAGATTCGGTCCGTTTACCCTGCCCCGGATTGCCCGATGTGGCCAACCCAGACAAGGTATCGGGAACATGTTTAAGTGACTTGGTTGTAAACGCCGCTGCATTTCCGCCAAATTCCAGATCGATAGGCATGTCAGCGAGTTTGTCCAAGGTTATCTTTTCAGCAGGCTGTAAAGGTTTATCCAGATTCAGTTTATATACTGTGGGGGCATCACTTCCACCTGTATTATACGTCCCTAGTTCGTCCATTTCGTTCCCTGCCACGCGTTTACGCATTTCTTCCATGGCCTGTTTTCTGCCCTGTCGGCCTCGCCAATAGCGTTGCAATGTCCTCGCTGCGGGATCACGTGCCTGCTGTCTTTCTATTTCACGTTTATAGGGAGAAAGTGTAGGCAAGTCCCCCATATCCTCCCCTGCCTGTTTTGCTCTGCGTACATCTCCTGCGACGTCCCTTCCTTTTTTGCCACGCCATACTCTTTGAATGGTTCTTGCGGCAGGGTCCCTGGCGGCCACTTTTTCAACTTCCCTTTGGTATGCCGACACTGTAGGAAGCTCACCTATGTCGTTCATTAACAGTTCCTGCTCCTGTACGAGCCGTCTCTGACGCCTTGATGCTGCACGTTCTCGCATCTTACGAAATACCCGTTGGTTTACGTTGTAATTTGCAATACCCTCAGCATAGTCGTTTAGGGTTCTTTGTCGTGCCTCTCTTTCACGCCCCGCGCGTCTTAGTGCTTGCCGTTCTGCACCAGATATATCCCTATTTCTTGGGGTATTAAAGTCAGTATAACCCTCAAACTGCTTTAATAAAGGTAGATTTTGTGACTGCTCGTATTGTGCTCGTAGTTCTGTGGAGACTGGACGTGTATTCAACGGTTCCAGATTTGGTACCATCCTATATTCAGAACCTCCATGGCGTCGAAAATAATCACCCGCCATATCTGCGGTTACCTCGCGAGGTAACCGCGTGTAACCTAACCGCTCAACACTTTCTCTGAACGCTTTTGTCTTGGTGGAGCCCAATGTGCGACGCACCACATTTTCACCAGACGCTGCCAAGTTATACACATCTGCCATGCCGTACTTTCCTTGTTTGGGTAATGGCGCACGTGTGCTTGTGCTGCCTGATGTCGATGCTGTCATTGCTTGGGCAAACGAATCGACTTCTTTAATTCCTTTTCTTACCGTCTTCCCCAGCGTTTTTCGCGCGGTCGAGCCAATTGGTAAATAATCAATGGCACCCTCTACAAGTTCTCTTGTAGCACGCCCCACGTTTTCACCGGCATATGTTCGTGCCCTATCAAACATTGTCTGTTGTTCGTATAGAGTAGGGCGCACTGGCCTACTTAACGCGCCCGATGCTCTGGAAAATGAACTACGTCTCGGGGCCAGTCCGTTTGTTTTACCATGGTCTCTTAAAATTGACGATCGCGGGTCCTCGTGGTGAAATAAACTATCAGCAGGACGATTCATACCCTCGGAAAGCATGGTCGACATGTAGTCGGGCGTCACATTGCTTTCAGGCCGTAACACCGGTTCGCTACCCCTTTCTAATTCTATAGGAGACCCCCCTTGTTCGATGCTAAGGCGGCGTGTGCCAGATGTGCCAGGTCTAGATGGTTCACCGGCGTTTATCGGCGGAACAAATTCTCTAGGTCTAGGGGGTTCAATACCGCTCACAGATCGTGGCTCCCAGTCCCCTCGAGGCTCCCATTCGGCATCGGGTTCCCAATCCCACTGAACTTCGTCAACGGGGCGTCTTTGGGAACGTGCGCGACTAACCCTTCCCACCAACCTACGACCCTCTCCCAACACTTGAGCCGCTGAAGACGCTGCGTCGATTATATTTTTGGCCAACTCGCCAGCCTTTTTTGCTCTTTTTATGGACCCTGGTTTGTTAGGGTCAAATACGGCCTGTTCGGTAATGCCTTGTATTGTACTGCCCGTAAAACCGAGGGCTGCCCCCAGGGGCCCCCCTTCAAGGACTCCCTCGGTCAGACCAGTTAGGGCCGCCCCGGCCACCACCAGACCCGTTGCCGGGCCCCCCAACAAAGCGAGCCCCGCCCCACCTAGAGCCCCCAGAATCCCCCCGGCCATACCACCCCATAGACCACCTCGTGTTGTTTCTCCAGCTACTCGTCCTGCACCTTCAGCGGCCAAATCTAACCGCGTAGGGTTATGATCTGTGGCTTCGGCGGATATGGTCTCATCAACTGGCAAAATATGATATTGTTCTTCTTCCCCCATTGCCGCTTCACGCTCTTCGCTGGTTAGTGCGGCCTTGTTTATCATATTCTTTTCACGACCTTCGGATGTATTGGGTTGTTTTAATATCGGTGCCTGTTTTTCAGCAGTATCGAACTCTGCCCTAGGGTGGATATTAACATAATCACCATCCTCATCCACACTGTAGTTCATTTTGTTTATATGGATATATTGTATACTTTATTACATAGAAAATACTACGTTCTTTGTCTTTTTCCAGCTACATATGCACGCCATGCCTCCTTTAACCAGCGTTCGTCCTCCATTAACTCATCCCAAATTATATAATTTACATAATCAGGAAATGTCATTTTCTTGGTGAGTTTTGGATCTTGCAACCGTCTTCGCCAGGCCGGTATATCAAAATTTGGGTACTTGAACTTGTGTAACATTATATCACGTACATCGGGTATGACAATATTATCGACGTGTTTGGTTACCCATGGCATATATAGCTTTATAAAAGGTGACGATTTCCCCAAAACGTACATCCCCCGCAGTTGTTCTTTCCAGTTTTTTGGCATTTTGGGTTCGGGTTTTGGTGTAGGTTTTGGTGTAGGTTTTGGTGTGGGTTTTGGTGTAGGTTTTGGTTTTGGTTTTGGTGTAGGTTCTGGTTTTGGTTTTGGTGTAGGTTCTGGCTTTGGTGTGGGTTCTGGCTTTGGTGTGGGTTCCCCTTTATACGCGATATAGGCCGCATATAAGGACCGTCGATCTGTAAATAAAGATATGGTAGCGTTGTCTATTGCCGGCACTCCTTTACTGACAAAAGAAGGTATGGCCCCAATATATCGTTCTCGCCAATAGGGTATATCAAATCGTGGTAGTTTTTGTGCTAAAACCGCTTTCTGAAACCCGCTCTTTATCTTTTCACCGTGTGTTTTTTCTAACATCCCCCAGTCCCATTCCCATGTTCCCGCACCCCCTACAAAAGACAGTGTTGCTAATTCCTTGGGCCACGTTGCGGGGTATTTTGATGGCTCGGGTTCAGGGAGCTCTTGGTCTGGGGGACGCTCTGGAGGGTTAGGTAATGCCCCGGGAGTGCTACCCAAAGGATAACCTTCTTTACCGACGATTCTAGGCAATAATCCTGATCGTGGTGTACGATATAATGTGTTACGGTCCGCATTCAAGTTATATGCAGCATTACGTATAGCTAACGAAAAGGGGGCAGAGGATTGGATGACTGCCGCCTGAGACAAATCTCTAAAATCCTGTTGTCTGGTGATGATGTTTGAATGTGGTACATGTCCAACTTCCAGTAAATCCCCGGTCAAGTTGCGGAATGACTTTAAACCTATATTAATGTTGGAGGTAAACTGGCGGCGTGATGGTAGGGATATGTCAATTTTCATTGGTATACAATCCTGTGTTTTATTATAACCTTTAGAAAAAGTCACATAGGGGGGTTATCCATACTATTATATGTAAAATTTTCCGCGCTTTTTGCAAAACCGTGCAAAATAAGCTGAAAACTCTGCCCGTTGAATCCCAATACAGTTTGTCTATTTCCTAATGTAAAATAAAATTCTGGTTTACGCATCGTTGTATTTGCAAAGAAAAGGTAGCGCTGGCTTTGATCAAAATGAAACGTAACACTGCCAGTATTTACAGTGATGGGGATCATTGCTAATATGTTTTGCGGGTTGGTGTATGAAAATGTATTGTTATTGATGCTTTGGCTAGCCGTGAATGCGATTTCATCTTGGTTAAATACACTAGCAATGTTACTACGTAAATATACAAAATTTGGTCCACTGAAGTTTGCCACAAACGGTGCTGTGAGCGTGCTTGTACCGGACGTCGTGTTTCCCGTGTTAAATCCTAGTAGTTCGTTGCTTCTTTGGTTTTGGTTAAATGTAATGGATGCGTTGCCTGCGGTATTGGTGATAGTTAGGCGATTTGTGATATCACTGTATGTGACAGACGTATTTGTCAAACTGGGACTTATGGTGGCTATCCATGATGCCGGGGTGTAGTTCCCTGCTGGCCATGTTACGTTTTGGCCATTGATAGCACAGGAGGTATAGAAATCCCCACTAAACACGTAATAAGTTGTAGGAATAATAGCGGAATGCAAGTTAAGGGTATCGAGGTTTTGAAGTGGTGTTTGAAACAAAAACACTGGATAATCCCGTGACCCTTGGTAAAAATCGTTGGAATCGAAGGTGTACACGTTATAACGGTACAGCTTTGGGTCTACATAAGAACGTGTGCTATTCATGGCTTTTTTTATTTAATGTAATAATAAAGAAAAATCTAGTTATTATACTAGTTTACTAAAACCATATTGTTGTTTTCACCCAAAATAATAAGATTATCATAACAGGTGGCTATTTTCAGAGTTTTAGGGGCGACGATGGATGCTCCACCTGGGGAGCCTGCGGCGTTGTAGGCTGGGGATGTTCCCACAAATTTCAGTGTAATTTGTAAATCGTTTTGTTCTTCGGCGTTGATACCACTAATAACGTCCCCTCTGTCACTCATAAAGTTTCCTGCAATAATAAAGGATTTTGCCACTACAGCGTTTGATGAGGCACTTGAGGGGATAATGGTATTTGGAGTACCCCCTGATTGTGGGGTCCATACACCACGACGTCCATATCCAAAGATGTTCACAAAATTGTCGTTAAAGTATGTACCGTCGTCAGCAAACATGTTCCCAAAAACCTTCACTAGCTCCATATATGCCTCGACGGGTGGATCCGCGTAGTTTGCATCTACCGTAGTCAGGGTTGCCCCCTGTTGTCCCAGTTGACAAGGCACGGGCTGTGACGGATAATACGTCCCGCCGAGACGCCACTGATAACTTTCTAGTAAGCATCCAACGTCAGATTCGCAATAAAAATTAATTGAGTTTGTTGTTAACCATGGCCCATATCGGCGCGTTGCTAGCCCCGGATAAAACACGTGATAATCTGCAGTATATGTCCTGTTTGCGTCGTCCAGCATTGCTGCGAGACAATATCTTACACTCCTTGCGGTTTCTTGGATATTCAGTTGATTAATGAGAGATACTGATACCGTCTGTGTTGTCATGTGCCAACTCTGAAAGTATATAGGTAATCCTGTCCCCAAAATATCATATACCGCAGCATCAAATTCACTATCAAACTCTAGCAGTTCAGTGATTAGTTCAGGTAATCCGACCTGGATTACTGCACTAGTGGGAATACTGCCATTTTGCGTGACACCCCCGGTCGCTGTAATATTACCAGTCCACATGATTGCGCAATCGGCAGGGTCGGCAATTTCAAGCTCTACTTGAAGTTGGTTGGCCATAAATTTCAGAGGTAGTAGGTTGTGTTGTTGAAATAAGCCTGTGTTGATTGGCATGACATATCTTCTAACCGTAGTCCCTATGTTGACTTCTGCGTTTTCATTACCCGTGGCGTGGTAATTAAATCTCTGTGTTTGATAATCCATTGGAAATGGGGTAGTAGGGTTAGTTAAACTGTTCGGGGGTAGTTGGTATTTGCTTGGTCCTAAACCGCTATATATCGTATTACTAGATTCTTGCGTGCCTGAAGGAGTAGTGATTTCGGTAAACATGCGCTGCAAGATATTATAATCCTGTATATCTTCTATAACTAAACTGCCGTACAGTACTCTGACTCTGCGAAAGATTGATGCTATATTATTTGCAATCTCAAATCCGAACGGACTCTGCGCACTCACGGTACCTCCTGTATTAGTAGCTTGTAAAAACGTCCCTGCTTGAATACGTAGTGCTACATTGAATGCCATGTACGTGTTATTTGGGTTCAGGTATCCGCTTGCAGGGAATTCGAAGCGGATAATACTGCCGCTGTTAAAGGACGTGGCATTGTTTTTTGGTGTTATTTTAATTGTACGCTTGCTTTGTCTGGTTGCTTGATCCGGAAATTTATAATTGGCAAAATAAGGTACAACCTCATTTACTGTAGGGTGAAATGCAAAGCTGGATGCCATAATAGAAGTGTAGGTGTCGCGTATATACGAAAAGAAGAAAATGTTGCCATTTGTCTGTTATTTATTATTTTTTTTAAAAAATAATAACGCGTACGTGTCACACAATTTGCAATATTAGAACAAGACGCCCCATCATCAGAACATATAACGCCAATTGGTATCTTCGATAACCGGAACTGTTACAGTAGTGTTTTGTTTTTATGGTATACTTCTTCTGCGTCTTTTTCGTTGTTTTTACATGTGAAACTAATGCAGTGGTTGGCGTGTTTTGTGATGGTGGTGACATTAAACTTGGGTGCATGTTTTAATTTTCAAGAAGAGCAGAACCGTTTTCGTAAACAGTCAGATAATTATCGTAACAAGTAAACACGTCAACAAACATGGGGGGTGCTTGACATGTCATAGGTGGTCCTGCCGTACCGGTAGCGCTGCTAAAGTATCCCGTGTCAAAACTGGGGTAATTGAATTCGAGTGATAAGTTTAGTGCGTCGTTTGTTAAAGCGCCCGCACTCGCGCAGACGTTTCCACCATATGGCATATTGTGGTTGAAAATACCAATCATAAAAAATTTATAACTGTAACGCGAGTTTGGAAAAGCACTGTTAAAATTGGCATTGGCACCATAGTTTTGGGCACCGTTTGAGGTATTGCTATCAATGCTAAAAAAGGCCTGTTCGGTAACAGTGTTACCCATTTGTGTTTTCCGTTGTAACCCGTCGCACAGTTGTGTTAGATAATACCAACATTCGCAGTGTGGTGGTACTGCGATAAATAAATTGCCGGCTGTACCGATGTTGTCCTCTACTTGTTTGGTCTGTATTACATTTACCGGTATGTCTGGGAACTTCTTGTTGCCGATACTCCATTGGTATGATTTGAGTGTTGTGATTTTGGCTATGTGTCGCCCTTGTGCTGTAGTGATCGTGTTAGATGGTCTTCCTTGAACAAGGGTCTGATCCGGGTTGCTTTGTATGTATGTCCCATAAGAGTCGTAGTAGATGTTCCCTTGGTCTTGGTCGCATCTTATACATGCTATGGCGTATTTTAAGAATTTTCGTTTTGTTTTAATTTGAAAGGTTTGGTTTATGTTTGTTGTTAATGTAAATCTGTTATAATCCCAGGACACGTACTGGAAATTTAGATTGGCGTTCTTTACCATAATATCGAATTCGTGTTTGAATGATGGAGGGCCGTTGTAGGTTTTGAATAGAAGATATGGTGTGGATAGTTCTAGGTCAGCGGCCTGAGATAACACGTTGACTGTTGATTGTGATATTATTACGCGTGATGCCTCCTCGATATAAAATTGAATGGTCAGTGCTTCGCCAAAATAATCCAATGGAATAAGCTTCTTTTGTTGTAGTAGCCCCAGATTAATCGGCACCATGTATTTCCTAGATGTGTATGGGTTAGGGACCCCGCCCCCGTTTCTGAGATGGTATGACCCTCTGGTAAAATTTGAGTTGTTGTATGTTGTGCTGGATAAAGGTTGTTTCCCTTCCATTATCCCCGCTTGTCCATGCCCATTAGCAAAGCCGTCGTCGAATAGACAGCTGTGGATATGGCTCAAAAACCCGTATTCGTTTATAGCATCAATTTCTATACTCCCCAATCTTAGAACCACTCGTTTAAATATGGTATTTATGTCCCACGAAAATCCGATATCGGAAGGATTTGCGTTAGTGAGGGTTAAGAGGGGCCGTAAATTAAATAAAAGGCGTATACTGGACGTATCAAGAAAACCCTGTTTAGGTAACTTTATGGTAAATGTATCTCTTTGGTGGAGTGCTTCTGATCTTTGGTCGTCAAATACACGATGGTATCTAACCAGTGGGGGGTTGAGGGTGATAATTGGATCGGATTTCTGTACGGGTTCTAATAGTTCATCTAGTTTTTTTTTGGATTCTTTGTAATTATCGGTATATGCGTTAATACGATAAACAGTTTCTTTCATTTTTTTATGTCCTATAATTATTGGATCAGAAAATGTCTAACCATAAAAGCGTTTTCAATGGTAGTGATCAAGACAACCGTTCTACCTTTGGTACAAAACAACAGATCGGTGATCGCCCGGTGTTGGTAAAAGTATCCAATGATTGGTGGGACGATATTTTGCGTGAAAATTTTGTTGGGCGTACAACGGGTTTTACGGGGGGATATACAGATAATATATCCAACGCAGGATGGAGTTCAGTGTTGCCAGGTTTAAGTGGTGGGGCTACAGTCACCCTACCCCCTGCAGGCGGGTTGACTTCGGCAGCGTTTATAGCAAGTAGTTCGGTGCAAGATACATCTACGGGCACCGGGTGTGCAAGTATGATAATTTTTTATATGACCGTCGATTTGGAGGTGTTGTTTGAGATCGTGGCATTAAATGGTCAGACACCTGTACAGTTAAATGTCAGCGGCCAGTACCATTTCATGTACGGGTTTGTTTATTCACCTGGTTCGGGGTATTTACCACTGTCTCAAGTGACGTCGAATGTTGGTACTATCTGGGTCGGTAATGGCACGTTCAGTTCGACTACGGGTTTTGCTACAAAATTTATGATTGGCAATCCCTTGTACGGGTTCGTCACTAGTGGGGTTTACGTTGTCCCAAAAGGGAAGCGTGCTTTTGTAAAAACGGTCAAATATAACTCCGATAGTACAGTATCCACGGTATTTAGATTGATGGCACGTCCTTCTCGTCAGACAATATGGTCTATGGGGGCATCGGATGTTGTAAATACAACCTTGGCTATCGAGAGAAGTATAGCTGGTACAGGTGTTGCTGCCGGTGGAGAGTATACAGTATTGGGGCAAAAAACAGTTAATAGCGGAACTATACAAGCTAATTTTGTTTTAACTATGCATGAAATCTTGGATACGTATATAAACTCGTGATTTCACGGTCGTTTTTTTATTACTGTATAGTTTGAGAAGTGTTAAACTGTGGCGCTGCACTAAATGTATCCCAAACTATGATAATTCTCTGTGTAATGGGTTCGAATACAATAAACCACTGTGAGAGACTGGTCTTTGTATCTGTGTCTTGGTTATTGCGATATAAACTCTGTATATCGTAATTTTGTAGATCTGGGAATGTGGCGCTCAATATTGCCGTGTATCTTGCTATTTTCCCCGCTTCGGTTGTTTCTTCGGATGCCGCGCCTGAAAACATAAATATATCAAAAAGGTTCTTCGTTATGTTTGCAAAGCTAAATGGTCGATAAATAGCAAATAAATCCTCTGGTAAATTTGTGTTTATTATTTCGTTTTCGGTAAAAATATCTGTGGCTTTGAACCAAAATTTATGATAGTTTTGAGAAATTCCTTGTCTTTGTTGTTGTACGTGCCATTGAGCATCCATAAAACCACATGTAATTGAAATTGGTGTGTTGTTGTTATCTGCAGACATTGTTTTCTTTATACAAATATGCAGAAAAAATTAATGTGGTTCTAATCACTTTAAAAGGTTGTTCATTAGGTGTTGTTTTCGGCTTTGTAATAGCTCTTCATTGTTTCGAATATCAACGGATGCCTGTCCTTGAATAGTATCTCGGTAATTCTGTTTTATTAACTGTGCTCTATTGCGGGGTTTACCGATTCTTTCTTGTATTTTATAAGCCAGTGTCTTGTCCTCTTCAGGGGTTTCATTGTTAGGATTATCTGGGGATGTATCCTCTTTTAAAATGAAGCGATCGAAATCTTTGATGACATGTTTCGCGCTTTCGCGTATAATATACGTATTTAGGTCGTTTTGGTTCCAGCCTCTCGTAGGCGCTTCGGTGGCCCAATTCTTGGATGGTTGGTATGGATATTGTGGGCTAACTTGTTTAATAATGTCTGTTTTTATTTGTCTAGCTACTAAATTGCCGATAGGTATCGCGTTTTTTCTTTGTTTATAAAACTCGTATTGTTCATTAGCGTTATTAGGGACACGTTTGTTGCTCCGTTTACTGATGTGTGGTTTTTGTGTAGCTATAAAACTCATGTTACTTTATCATGTATAAGGCTAAGAAAAATAATATCTACTTTTATTATAATAGTCTTTTTTTCAGTTGGTTATCAAATGCTATGTCGCTATTTGTTAAACATGTGGGACAGTTAGCTCGTCTCTTCTCATACACATACATTATATGCTCAAAGTTTTGGTTGGAAGCTAGGTAATTTAACAGGGTGTTATAGTATAGCTGTTGTTTCCTTATGTCTTTTAGTGATGGTAGTTTATAATAGGTGTGATAATGAAGTAAAAACAGGAGAAGTTGTAGTGTGATATAATATGAAAACATATTATGTCTTTTTCTGTCTTTTTGTTCGTTTTTAAACTGGCGTTCTAGTGATAGGAATATGTCACATAGCAATATACGATCGTCGTATGAGATATCCAGGTATGTTTTTGTGAATTTGCTAATAAGATGGTGTATGTGCTCGTAGTATTTTTGTTTCTTTTCTTTTTTGAGACGTGTCTTTAACACATTATATGTATCTTCGTTCAAGGGGCTGTTTGATAAACAGTGACATGTCAATAACCATATATCTGTTTCTATGTTTACGAATTGACTGTACGTAAGTCTGTTTAAGTGCTCTCTAAAATGGCTCATTCTTTTATAGGGTATATATTTTTTATCCACCATTTGATATTCCGTGTACAAAACAAATTTTGGTGGGGGTAACCAGTGTGAAGGGTAACATACACGATACGCACATGCCGTTAAAGGATTAATGTCTGGTTTTTCGGTATTGGCTAATTTGGTCAACTCTTCGTCTGTATCAACGTTTACACCATGTTCTTTGAGTAATTCAAGGTATTCTGTCCACATTATATGTATTTTTTTTTTGGCGTTATGTAATGGGGTATACCCTGTTTATATATTTTTTTTTACGCGTTGTTTATAAGTGGTTTTTTATTCGCCGTATTGCTTGTTATGGCTAGTCAATATACATATCAATTAGGTGAAGATATTTTGGTTTTCTTAGAGGATTTGGAAAAGACGTTGCAGGATTTGGAAAACTCGTTGCTGCGTCTTAAACAATTAATTGAACCGTCCCCCTCTTTAGTATCCCAGACGTTATTACATAAAAACGCAAAATCTGATACTGCTGAAACGGGTTTTCGCAACACATCTCCGATAAGGTATATACATATAATTTATTGTAATAATATAAAAAAAAGGTCTTATTCATATATTAAATAATAGTCCTACTTTACAACTGCGCAAACAATTAGATGTACATCATTCTTTCAACTTGCGGAAAAGAAAAGGGCGTAAACCAAAGACGTCTATAGCACCATAGATGCACAAATGCTTATTTAACCGTAATCTAAAAATTGCGTTTAAAAAATAAATTTCAAATATCGTCCACCCCATCCATCCATCCATCCATCCATCCATCTATTCCCTATAATTTATTACCGTTTTAGTTTCCTTTGGTTACGGTATCTTTGTTCACATAAATATTTTGCGCGTTGTCTGGGTGACATGTGCATAGTATATATCGAGTAGACGGTTGTGTAGCAGGGATATGGGTAAAACAAAAATATAAACGATCGCACTTAGGGTTATTACAAATTTGATAAATAAATGTGGCTTCACTTTCACAAAAACGACAGAGCATACGTCATACTCTTTTTTAAAAAAAAATATTTATATACCGATATATTACCGTTATATTACCGTTATATTACCGTTATATTACCGTTATATTACTGTCACGTGACTTGCCCGTGGGTATGGGTAAGGGAATTTCCTTTTATGGTAGCGTGGCTCCACAAACGGTTCAT
>JACCDG010372769.1_pt1 | contig 12967 bp, 7 predicted proteins | sample 7442471 | NCBI WGS metagenome assembly JACCDG01 (sample SAMN15323444, study PRJNA562643) | freshwater metagenome | isolation source: river surface water | place: USA:Blue River Watershed | collected 2017-08-17 | reverse complement strand
CGCCATAATTTGTATTTGTGAATTTCATCCATCACAATCAGTTCTGAGTCTGGTAGCTTTCCATTCCTAAGAAGAAATCTGGAATGAATATCGTCCCAGTTTAAATAGGAAGGATTTTTTACACTGGCATCCTTAAGAAAACTTAAGCATAAAGTCGTTTTCCCAACCTGACGAGGCCCCCCGAGAAAAACCATCTTTTTCTTCAGAAACTCTTCGATGGTCTTCTTAAGATAACGTTCAGCAATCATATCTCTGTCCTTACGAGTAGTTTGGAGTCAACTCCATTTTACTCGCGAGTAGTTTGGAGTCAACTCCATTTTACTCGTGATTCTAGGGGAGCAGATTCCAAATTTATCCTGGATACAAGCGGATGAACCCCTTCCCGCAATATCCAAAATCTGTGCAGAACCAAGGCAGATTGTAATTTTTACACTGCGGTGCCTACATTTTTGACAAGACCTTCGTCGGGTGTTTCCATAATGAATGCTTATACAGTTGGGGAACTGTTTCGCTGGAACGCCAAGCTTCATGAGGGGGGACAAGAATGAGGCTCAAAGGATTTCTTAGATTAGCTATAAGTTTTACTTATATATTAACACTATCTTCACATGCGGGAGCTGAGGACCGCCGCCAACCAGGCCGGCCAAACTCAGGCCAGCAGCAAATGGCGCTTTGGAAGCCAAAAACTCTGGATGAACTCGATCAACTGAACCTGCAAGATGCTATCAAATATCTAGGAACTCTAAAAGAGTACGAAGGAGTCCTGAATAAAGATGTCGTTCGCATTTTGGTAGAGCAATATGTGACCGATCAAATTCAAAACCAAAAACAAGGGAACCTCAAAGAAGAAATTCCCTTCCGTGATGATATCGCAAAAAAAGTGATGTTAAGTCTTTCAAATGAAAAATCAAAACACTACTTTCTTTTAGGTGAATCCGGAGTTGGAAAAAAGTCCAGCCTGCGACGACTTGCTCAAATGCTAAAATACGCAGAGTATCCTCGCCGTCCCGTCTTTGAATGGCTAGGAAGAACGGAAGTCGTTTTTATCAATGCAAATTCTTTTGAAAAAATTCAAGCTGCAAACCCATTATTTTCTGCTGTTGGATTATTTGATCTCGCAGCGGCACACCTTCATCGGAATATCGTTATCTATATTGAAGACTTTCACAAAGTTGAACTAAAGTATCTGGCACATTTTTCTGAAAAAATGCATTTATTTGAAAATGTGAAAATCATAGCTGGAACAACCCCCGCCGAGCTTTCAAAACTGGTTAAAAAAATCCCCGACTATGATAAATTTTTCGAACCCATCGGCGTCCCCGACTACTCTCCTGAACAAGCCCTGAAATTAATCACGATGCTGAATAAGGAAAATATCGAAGCCACTTACGGTGTTCAAATCTCTGAAGAAGCCATCACTCAAGCCGCTCAATTTGCAAAGAAAATATTTCCTGCGGATGGCATCCTTGAAGGCACACAACGAGTTCTCCATGAAGCCGCAGTGAATTTGAATTTTCACCAAGCCGATATAGAAGGCACTCTTCCTATGGAAGCTTCTGACATTCGTCGAGCAATGGCTGAACGAATGAATCTACCAGTGGATGTTTCTAATGCAAAACTTCTGATGGATTATCGAAATTCTCTTCTGAATCATTTGAACAAAACAGTGCGTGGCCAACCAGAAATGGTTCAAGGAATCACCGATCTTTGGTTAGAACTTTTGAATCCTGGAAATTCTCGCAATGTGCGCGTAATGACGGCCATGGGATCCACGGGCGTTGGAAAAACGATGCTGGCCAAAGAATTTGCAAAAAAAGTTTTTAAAAATGAACAAGCTGTTCTGGAAGTGAACTGCAATGAAATCCGCGGAGAAGAGGGAGTTCACCAACTTCTGGGATTCCCCATGGGATATCTTGGTTCAGATAAAACATCTGGAATTTTAAATGACTGGTTGGATGACCCTACTCGCGGCAAAGAAGGCGGAGTGATCATCTTGAATGAAATTGAAAAAGCTCCTGCTCAAGTTGTTCAAGCTTTGATGGAAATCATGGACACAGGAAGAATCAATGGCAAGGATGGAAAAATTCGCTACCTTCAACGTCATCTGATTGTGATGACCAGCAATCGCGGATCAAAACAAATTTATCCCCCTGGTTATGAAAAATGGAAGTCTGCAGAACTTGATGAACATGTTCGATCCCTGACTCAAGACCGATTGAAAAGTTATTTCACTCAAAAAACAGCAGGAGAAGACACTTTCAGCTTACCTCCGGAAGTTTTAGCTCGTATCGATCGCTATGTGGTGGGTCGCCCTATCACTCCAGAAGTCGCGAAATTGATTGCTCAGGATTTAATTCAACATTTGATCCGTAAAAATAAGGCTGAAAATGGATTGGATCTAACAATCAGCGATCAATTGATTCAAAGACTGTTGAAAACAAACTTTGTACCATCGGAAGGAGCTCGCGTTTTTGTTCGCAAAATGACTTCCGAACTTGAATCCATGATTTTAAAAGCCCGTGCCCAGTGGGGACTATCCAATAAAGATGCTTTGCACCTGGATCTTGTGATTGAAAGATCGCGCGGGATTGCTGTGATTCAAAGCTCTTCAAAAGAAATGAAGCTTGCCTTAGAAGAACCCATGACGACGGATCTTTTAAATGACCCCGTCTTTTTTGAAAAAGTAAAAGGTCTGGAAGCCAAAATGAATCAACGACTGATTGGTCAAAGTCAGGTTGTTCAATTTATCAAAGAAGCAGTGATTAGTTTTTTTGGTGGTGGACCTACGACTCGACCTCTTTCACTTTTCTTAATGGGAACAACGGGCACTGGAAAAACAGAAACAGCCCGCGCCCTTGCTCACGCCTTATTTGATGATCAGAACCGCGCAGAAATTATCGACTTCAGCAAAGTGATGGATCAGTACCAATTAGGTCAAATTTTCGGAGCACAAAAAGGCTTGGTTGGCGCCACGGACATGAGTCTTTTTGAACAAGCCTTGCAACGAACACCCGCGGGCGGAGTTCTTGTCTTTGACGAAGTCAGCAATATGGGAGGATCAAATCCCGTCCTGAAAGATTCTCTTTTTAAAAATCTTTATGAAATTTTTGAAGAAGGCAAATGGACAAGCAATGCCACTGGAAAAACTTACGACTTATCCAAATACATAATTCTGTGCACTGGAAATGACGGAGACGAACTCTTCCGTGGAGTCAGCGCGGATGACTTAAGAATGTCGATTTGGAAAGATTCCAACAAAAAAGAAGCCTTGGTTCGTTTACTGCGAGAAAAAGGCGTTCCTGAACCCTTCCTTGGTCGCATGGCAAAAATCATTTTAATGAAACCTTTGATTCAATCCGAACAAGCCAAGATCACTCAAAAGTTTTTAAATGATTATCTGTCCTACTTTAAAACTCAAGGAATTGACATTCGTTATGATCAAAGTTTTGTGGATCAAATCACAAAAAGTTTTTTCACTCAATCGACGGGAGCTCGTTCTGTTCGTACTATCGTTGAAAACCGACTGAAAGGCTTGATCGCTTGGTCCATCGTGATGATGGATGGCAAAAAGAATATGGACAATCGCTACATTGAACTCAAGGCTGTGGATACAGTTTCAGAGAAACCCTATATCCCCAAATCTGCCAAACCTAGACAAGTGACTGTGACAGCAGAAGTTCGTCGCGGAGAACGTTTGATCAATACCTACTCTTTGGATTTGACCAACGAAGCTCCTTCCATCACAAAGTTCAGTTTGTACCAAGCCCTTTCCACGGCCTATCATGAAGCTGGCCACGCGATTGCTAATGATCCCGAGATCACAAAAGAATTGATCAAATATATTACCATCGAAGGGCAAGATGGATATTTGGGATATGCTCGCTACGAAAAGCCAAGCACAGAACGCGTGGATTCCCACTTCCATGAAAAATCCTTGATTGCCAAGGTTGCGCGCTTGGTTGCTGGACAAAGAGCCCAAGTCTTAGCAGGGATGATGGCGGATGCAGGCTGGAGCAGTGATCGAGATAAAATCAATCAGTTGGTCACTTCCTTTTTAGTTCAATATGGAATGAATAAAAAATTGATGGGGATGGCAAAAGATCCCGAAAAAGGTCACTACGTTCCTAATGAAGAACAAAGAAAAATCATTGCGCAGGAAATTGAACGTTATACTCAAATCGCCTCTGACCGTGCTGACCAAGTTATGTTGGCCAAATGGGATCAAGTGCGTGCCGTTGTTCTTAAACTTGTCAAAGATGGATCTATCAACGAACAAGAATTTGCAGAAATTCAGGGACGACCTGCTGATTCTTCTAAGAAATGGTCTTTAAAACCAGGTCAAGATGATGTGAACTTAGGCATTGGTCGCATTGTTCGCGAACGCGTAACATCTGTCAGCTGCGAAAGTTTGTTTACGAAATAGTTTTACAGGATGCCTTGGACTGCATCCATTTTCTCAAGGGCCTTGTTTCCGAGGGGGGAACAAGGCCTTTTCCTTATCGATTTTCCAGCAACCGAAGAATTTTCAGCGCTGACTGCCATGGTGTAATCACAACATCTGAGGCTTTTCTTTGTTTCTTTTCCTGACAAACACAAACCAAATCAGCATGAGGAAAATCTTTTTTAAAATGCAATAAATGGCGTAAATGACGATCTTCAATTTTTTCTGAAGATTTAATTTCTACCAAAGTCATACTTCCATCTGGACGCTCGATAATTAAGTCAACCTCTGCATCATCTTTGGTTCTTAAATACGAAAATTTATAATCTAGCTGATTGTATTCATTCATACGATGACATTCATTGATAAACCAGGATTCAAATAACTTTCCGTACATACTTGTCTGCTTTTGAATAGGAATAGTGAGTTGTTTTTCAATCGATCGACGAACTCCACAATCAAAAAAGTAAAACTTTGGTGCAGACCTTTGAACAGCTCGAATGGACTTATCATAGCTATTTAAAAAGAATCCTAAATTTGTATCGACCAGTATTTCAAAATATTTTTGAATTGTTTTAACATCAACCGAAGCTGAATCTGCAAGCTTTGTAAAATTGAGTGGTTCCCCCTCATTTTGCAAGCATAAAGGTAAAAATAATCGAAATGGATTCAGATTGCGAACCGCTTGTTCCGCAACAATTTCTTCTTTGATATAATTTTCAACATATGCCTTAAGGTACATCGATTTATCTTTAGTACTTTTTAAATGAAAAATTTCGGGCAAACTGCCCCAAGACAGTTGATGATCTAAGTCCATCTTTTTTCCAAGTTCGACAGATGTCAGTGGATAAAGAAAAAATCGAAATGCCCGACCAGCCAGAAGATTAGATCCTACTCTTTTTAGTTTTCGACTACTTGAACCTGTTAAAGCAAATTTCAAATCAGTTGTTTCAATCAATTTATGAACGACATCCAATAATTTGGGTGTCTTTTGAACCTCATCAATAACAACCCAATTCAAATCATCTGGATTTCCACCCAGCTCTTCCAAAAGTCTTTGTGGACGCAATGAATATTTTTCTTCTTCATCTGGCTCTAAAAGATCGATAATTAAACAACGACTTTGAAATTGAGGTAAATTTTGAATCAAAGTCGACTTCCCTGTTCCCCTTGCTCCAAAAAGAAAAAATGATCTACTTTCAGATACGACCAACTGACGACGGTACACAAACTCCTCCTTTTGTGGATGATACTCCATATTTTAACGCCTTTTATGGATTGAAGTCCATATTTTAACGCTGATTTAGACCTATGTTTTTCTAAAAAAACCTCTACCTTCTGATGCAGAGTTCAGTTACTTTAGTCTGGACCTGAAAGGGTCTTTAAGGGGGGGAAAAGCATGGGGATTCGTATCCGCACATCTGCCTTGTCACGTCGGTATCATGTTGGAATTCAGATTTTATCTTTGCTGTTCATCATGACAAGCATCACCTGCTTTGCTGCAACTGAAAAAAAATGTGAAGTGCTCTTCCCTTGGCTGAAACAAGAACAAAAGATTTTTAATACCTTTCTTCAAGCATCGATGGATCCTCTGACTGCATTAAAAAAAAGCGGAGGACTTTATCGCATTGATCCTGGCACTCCCAAAAATGGACCTGATGTTGAAATCAGTTTTCATTCAGAAAGAGGTCGCATTGGAGCCCTGCTTGTCGATCTTTTTCTTGGCAACACAAATACAGAATTGGATCTTCTTGGTGTCGAACATATTTTGTCGAAAACACCCTTCCATGGAAAAAAGACCTATGTCATGACTCTGCATGGACCGATTCAACAAATTGCCAAAGCCTTACGCTACTTATCGGATGGCCGAACGAAAATGCTTGGCACTCTGATCGGTGGGCCAATTGTGCAATGGAAAGCTTTACATGCAGCTCGTAATGATCTTCGCACCCAGGCCATCAAAGAAAATCTAGAATATGTCTTTTCTTTTGCTGAAAGCAGTGATCGATTTTTTCAAAAACGTCGCGAAATATTAAAAGATCGAGAATCCTTATTGATTGGACAAATTCCACAACATGATTGGCCCGAATATGATGCTGATTACAACCAACTTCAGGCTCCTGTTTTAAAATTGCAAAATGTGGATTTTGGCCAAGTCCAAACTGCATTAGGCAAACACATGGATCGACTTCACTACGATGAAACAGAAGGCAAATCCTATAATACATCTATTTTTCATCACAGCTCCAGACAGGATTTGATCACAACACTGGAACTACTGGAACATTACAATATCATTTCAACACAGGAAATGCTGTGGCACTTAAAGTACCACGGAGTTTTAAATGTTGGATTTCAATATGCCTTGGAATAAAAAAAGAAAGTCACCGCTCATTTCGGCAATTGAAAATCCAGAATAGATATCGTCAAAGTTTTTTCACTGAGGTGATAGGGATTTTCTGCTCGGGAAATTAAGGTCGTTGATCCCAACTTCACAGCCTTCGACTTTAACTGAGCAGCAACAGTTTCCATCACAGTCGAATTTTTCTTATCCGGTTGAGAGGACCACTTTGTTTCAATGAAGTGAACTTTTCCATTCAATACATACAATAAATCCACTTCTCTTGCTGTGGAATCACGATAGTACCAAAATTGCCCCTGCTGAATCTGACTGAGATTCCTTTTTCTTAATTCCATAAAGACTAAATTTTCCCATAAAGATCCAAGCATAGGAGAATCCAAAACACTCTTTTCATCAAGACCTAAAAGATGAAGACAAAGACCAATATCGCTGAAAAAAAATTTTGGCGATTTAATTAAACGCGATCCAAAATTTTCATAATATGGCGGCAAGAAAACTATCTGATTCGAAGCCTCAAGTACTGACAGCCAACTCGATATGGTGTTCACCTTCACACCGACATCTTTGGCCAAGGAAGACTTTTCTAAGGTTTGCCCCACTCGAGTTGCCAAAAGTCGTAACATTTTTTCAAAATCCAATAAATTTGTGACATTCACAATTTGTCGAACATCTCTTTCCAAATATGTATTTAAGTAGGACTGATAATACAGACTGGGTGATCGAGTTCTTTCTTTCCATAATTCGGGATAAAAACCACGCTGGAAAAATTCGACGATATTGACATGAGAAACTTTTTCTTTGCCTTGAATTTCAAAAATGGACAATGGCTCCATTTCCACAATCCCTACCCGACCGGCCAAACTATCAGAAACTTCCTTCATTAAATTGAACTTCTGAGAACCCGTTAAAATTAACTGCCCCTTCAGGTCTCGATTTTGATCAATCCATAGTTTTAAATGACGAAATATTCCAGGTGCATACTGAATTTCATCAATGATGAGAGGCGGAGGATATTTTTTCAAAAAAAGATCAGGATTTTCTTCAGCAAATTTTGCCGCAGAAGGAATATCCAAGGTGACATAGTTATGCTGAGGGAAAAGTTGCTGAAGCGTCGTTGTTTTTCCAACTTGCCGGGCTCCAGTGACAACCACCACAGGGAATTCCTGGGATAATTGTTTGATTTTATTTGATATTTCTCTGTAATATTGCATATTTAACAATAATATCAATTGGATTGATGTTTTGTCAATGGCTCTATTGATGCTTTATCAAGTCCTGGTAAGAGGTCTGCAAAATGTCAGAGTCGGCTTCCATTTCTTGGACTTTTTCCTGAAAAAATGAAAGTGCTTCCTTGGCTCTTGGATGCGATTCCATTTCCCAACGAAGAGCCGCTAGAAAGAAATGAAACATCATCATTTCTATTCCTAATGTTGATGGGATATTCACATAAGAAAAATTCTTCCAAGATTTTGTTTTTTCTAACTTTACTATTTTCTTAAGAAGCCCCGGCAATATTTCATCGATAAACTGTGATCCCATCTTTTCACGAATTTTCAATAAAAGTCTTGAATACAAGACAGAATTATCATGGGGTCGCCCTGCCTTTAAATCCCTCACTCGCGTGATAGATCTCCAAGTTAATTTCTTAGAACCTTTCGGAATATCAATGGAGATTCCAGAATATAAATTTCGCAAAGACGAAATAGACTGAGCATTCTCTAAAAAATGAACAGATAAGAAATCAGCAAAAGCCTCATCCAAAGTACGAAACCTAACAAGTGTAGAATTTTGAAAAGTAAAACCCATGATTGCGTGAACCAACTCATGCAATAAAACAGAATCTGTGTACGGCAAATCTTCAAAAGCATCCATCTTTTGCATGATCACAAATGCAGACAAAGCATCCGTTCTTGATCGATGCACAAATGGGCCCATTTGGGGTATATTTTTTACCCACTCATTTTTATATAAAATCTGTATTTTACCCAATGAAAATCCCCAGGACTTGGCTTTCTTTAAAAAATTTTGAGCCAAAGTGAATGCATGGTCTAAATGATGAAAATCCATCCTGGTGTCCGTCAGTATTTGCAACTTGAACCTTGAATCTTCCGCCTCAAGTCGGGCCTTCTTCAGCAATGCATTCAAGCTTTTTTCAAACAAAGCATCTGCTTTTGAATCCCGCAAAGTAAGATCTTGTTCTAAAGGATAGGGGCTTAACTCCACGTCATTCACTGGAACAAAAATGGATTGATCCCGCCCTTCCTTCGAAATCAAATGAACAACTTTTTGATCATGAATTTCTGTCCCCCAATAGTAATAATAACCTTCATGATAAAAATAATTTTTTTGATCACCTCTTCCCTGGTCGAAGTTTTTTCGATGGAAATGAACAAGAATGTATTCCCCTTTTTCAAAACGTCGCAAAGAGTTTGCATAAGTGCGAATCCACTCTTCACGCAAAAGAATTGAATCAACTTTCGCCGTGGGTGACAACGGCACAGATGTTTGCCAAAGCCCATCACATCGTTCAGATGGTGTTGTTCCAAAATCATCGGCAAAGGATTTCATTGTAAAAACTAAAAATCCCAACAGAAAGACGATGAAAAAAAAGACCCAATCCCGTTTTTGCATGCTGAATAACTTAAGGGACTTTATGCAGAATTTCCACTTCAGAAAGCTTAATTCTTGATGAAGTTTTCTGCTTTCAAGATTTATTGAAAATAAATAAACGCCATCTTGAGGATCGAAGCATGCAATGAAAAAACTAAAGGTCATCAGCGCTGGAATCACCGACAATTTGCTGGATATTTTGTCGCAATTGTTCTTGCTGGGTCGAAGGAACCTGACGGCGATCCATTGTAAATTGAATTTCACGAATCACTGTATGACCTAATTTTTGATTCAATTGATGTTTGATTTGGTCTTTCAAAAAAACCATCTGCTGCATCCACACACTGTGCTTGACCCAAATATAAAGAACTCCGCGAACAAGGCCCACGGGCTCGCTATTTTCCGCAATTGTGGGACCCACGTACTCTTTCCATCGCCCCCATAGCTTCCATCGCAGAAACTGTTCAGAAAGCGGCGAACGACCACCCTCGAATAACGAGCGCATCACCTCACCACCATTGAATAAACCTGGACGTTTTTTTTCAGCCACACGACTTCCTTCTGAATACAGACAAGGGAAATTGACCAGGATCCTAACGAAGATTGTCTGGCAATGCTAGTTTTTTTGGCGACAGAACCTAGCGACATCTGAAGCTTGGTCTGAATAAATGATGAAAATAGCCTCCCTCCAGAAAGCTCTAACGCAGCAGAATGTGGACGATCACCCCCTTGCTCACCAATGAACTTAGAGTTATGACAAAGGCCCTCAATCAAGCCCAATCAAGGAGTGCCTATGCCAACAAATTTCACGGAAACACCTGTCCTGAATCGCCCCCTGGTTTCTGTCGTTGGTGCAGGTCTTGCTGGAACAGAATGTGCTTTGCAATTAGCTTCTCGAGGATTTCGGGTTCACCTGTATGAAATGCGCGACAAAGTGATGACTCCTGCCCACCGCACTGGAAAATTTGGCGAGCTGGTTTGCTCCAATAGTTTTGGAAGCATGTCTGAGGGAGCCGCTCCTGCTCAATTAAAATGGGAGGCAGAAAAGCTTGGAAGTTTTGTTTTAAAGGCGGCAAAAATGGCGGCTGTCCCTGCGGGGCAAGCTTTAGGTGTGGATCGTGAAGTCTTCAGTCAGATTTTAACAGACTGGGTTCGACAACATCCTGCCATTGAAGTTCGTTCTCAAGTTGTTCAATCTTTGCAAGAGATTCCTCGCCCCACAGTGATTGCCACAGGTCCTTTAACAGAAGAACAACTGGCGGCTGATTTGCAAAAACATTTCGGCATGGACTCTTTGTATTTTTTCGATGCGATTGCTCCGATCATCGATACGGATTCCATCGACATGTCCATCGCTTGGAAAGCGGATCGTTATGATAAAGGCACTCCTGACTACATCAACTGTCCTATGAACAAAGAACAATATTTCAAGTTCATTGAAGAAGTAAAAAATGCTCGTAAAATTGAACCCAAACATTTTGAAACCACAGATTTTTTTGAAGGATGTATGCCCATCGAAACTATGGTGGAACGAGGAATTCACACCTTGCGTTTTGGTCCCATGAAACCTGTGGGGCTGAAACCTCCTGGTGCGGAACGTGAACCTTTTGCGGTTGTTCAATTGCGACAAGATAACAAAGAAGCAACGGCTTACAACATGGTGGGGTTTCAAACGCGCATGGCTTACCCAGAACAAGTTCGCGTCTTCCGTACAATACCTGGATTAGAAAATGCAGAGTTTCTAAAACTTGGTAGCATTCACCGCAATTTGTATTTGCAATCTCCCGTTTGCTTAAACAGCGATTTAAGCAGCAAGCATGACCCACAACTTTTCTTCGCAGGTCAAATCACCGGTGTCGAGGGTTACTTCGAAAGCACCTGCATGGGACTTCTTGTGGCTGTCTTTTTACAACAACGTTTTCAAGATCAGCAACTGCGCAAACCTCCTCGTGCAAGTGCGATGGGATCTCTTCTGGAATCCATTACCGATCCAACCCGTGCCAAACATTTTCAACCTACGAATATCAACTTTGGACTTCTTCCTCCCTTGACCGAAGTCTGCAAAGACAAAAAGTTGAAGAAAGAAAAACAAATTGCCTTGGCTCAACAAAGCTTTCAGGAAGAATTTTTGGGAATTCTTCCGAATTAAAATAACGGTCGATTCGAATAGTATCCTCTTCTGAGTTCTGTTCTTCCAAATTTCACGTAGTGAGAAAGACCGCTTGCCTTGTCTTGCTTCGCGTTTGTGTTATTCAGAGTTTTTATATAAATAGATTGCAGAACAGCTGAATTCATGGGGTCTTGCAGATAGGAAACTTCATCAAAACGCGGCACAAAGGGCTGAGCAACGATTTCCCCTGAAATACCAAAGGACTTATAGTTGACAAATCCCAATCCAGAATAGGAATGATTAGGTACATTGTTGTTTGTAAAAATATCGCCGTAGCTAGAGTTTACGCCATAAATATACTGATAGTAGTAAGCAACATCATCAAAAAGCATATTTGGATTTCGAAATTCACAAGCTTTAGGATCTTTGTTGTCACATGGAGTTCCTGTACCTCCTGACACTGAAGAAACGGATGTAGCTTTATAATGATCAAAAAATAAATTAAATTCTGGACCTTCGCCACCCTGATCATTATCATTGAGACCTACAATGAATTTTTTCCGAAATAAATTTCGTCCCTCTAACGCTTCAACGCCAGCAATCACAGAACCATTGTTATCATTGGGTCCAAAAACTGCGTACAAAGTATCATAGGCACATTGGTATGCAATTTTTGTATTGCCTGGATCCGCATAAACTTTCGTCCAATCTGTGAAGCCAGTTGGATTACCGGCAGGATCCGTCGCCTTTGGTAAATTGTTGCATGGAACCTTGTTCCATGGATTCGCGGGAAAGTCAGGTTGTCCTGCAGCATTTTTAATTTCTGTCTTTGATAAGTACTCTGTCAGATCCGGATACATTAATCCATAGTCGTAAGCACTAAACTTTTTTGCATCCTTGGCTAAGTCTAAATTATTCACATCAATGACAGATTCGACATACATACCCGGTTCTTCTAAATTCGATACCAAAGAATTTAAATCAGTATCAGCAATTTGAAATTTATTGGTATCGTTAGAATCTGCTAAGTATAAGGCACTGTTTAATCTGAATCCAATCGTATCAAAAATCTTGCGCTGGGATGAGCCATCAACTCCTTGCAGAGGATAAGTCATTGTCTTATTTTTATCCCAAACGGTATTTCTGTTCCAGATTTTATTGATGACATCGTAAGTATATTTATGAATTTTAATCAGTCTGTCTTTCCAAATCATTCGAACATAATGTGTTAGCTGAGTTGGCACAATTGGCTTACATTCAGCATTGGTATACTTAAATGTTAAATCATTACCATTGACACAAGTCTTTTGTTCGAACGGATTGACTTCAGCGTTTTGACAAAATAATGATTTTGAAAACTTGCTGTACATTATTGCTTTGCCGGCAGGAAGCTGCGTCACTAATTCAGTTCCAGAATTTGCACCCTCCGCTCCTATTACTATTT
>JACCDG011513562.1_pt1 | contig 12971 bp, 12 predicted proteins | sample 7442471 | NCBI WGS metagenome assembly JACCDG01 (sample SAMN15323444, study PRJNA562643) | freshwater metagenome | isolation source: river surface water | place: USA:Blue River Watershed | collected 2017-08-17 | reverse complement strand
TTGCGGCACAGGGCCTCACGCAAGACACTGACTTGCGATGCCTCGCCATCCAGGTACACGCGTAGCGCTTGCGGCAAGACCGAGGCCCAAGTGGCCTGCGGAGACAACAAGTCAAGCTTGAGCGACAAAACCGAGGTCACACCCTGCGGCAGGCGCGTCCCATCCGGTGCGGCAATGGCATTGCGGTAGGTTGCCTGCGCCACACGCAAGGGCAACAAGGAAACGGCTTGCGTCGTTTTGAACTTGCACGTCACGCCCTTGATGGGGCGACTGCTGACCAAGGTGCCACGATCAATGGCCGCAGGCTTGGTCAATTGACCTGCCGCTGAACCAAGCTCGAACTGAGCAATCGAGCAGGAAGGGAAAGGCCGAAGGTAGTGCGGATACAGCACCTCCAGCAAATTTTCTGTAAAAAGAGGGAAATCGTCGTCGAGACGTTTGTGAACCCGCGCTGCTAAAAGCGCAAAGGATTCGATCATGCGTTCGGCGTGCGGGTCATCGGACACGTCACCCGCCAGCAACAAGCGGCCCGCGATCTTAGGATAGCGTTGAGCAAAAACTGACGAAGCCTGTCTTAGATGCGACAGTTCGCGCTCGTAATGGGGCAACAAATTTTGCATGAATCGAGCCAGTACAAATGGCGCTGCTATCGACCATTCGATACGTGATAGCGCAGGTTATTAGGATGCAGTACCGCATCGAAATTCACGACTTCATTGGCCTCATGAGCAATCAACAACGCCTGAATTGAAAAATGCAAACGCTGCGTTCCGCCTTCGCTCACTGAAACAGAAACAACTGGTTCCTGCAACCTTGGCTCATGGACAAGAAGTGCCTTGCGGATGTCTTCACAAATCTGCGCTCGATCACCTTCTTTTGATAAGCTTAAAGAGACAAAATCCTGCAAGCCAAATGAAAGAACTGATTCTTGCACCAGGGGATAGCCTGTCAGAGCGAATGGCCGAAAGCCACACCGCGTGTTCAGCAGTGACTCAACATCTCTCGCAACGCTGTCTTTGAGTCGCTCGACAGACTGATGAACACGAAGATCCGAGTCGCCTTCCAATAGTTTTTCAAACAAATTCAGGGCGAACACAAAGCATCTCCAAAGGGTAACGACCAAAGGGCCGTTACCCAGGCACATCGATTAACCGAATGTTGCGGTATTCGTGGCCAAGTTCCATGCACCGGTGCCGGTCACTGTGGCGGCGCTACCGTCGAGCTTAGAGGCCATGTACGTCCAGTCAACGGACGAATACTTCAGACCAAAAGTTTCTTTAGGAAAGCCGTCAGCACCGACAGATGGAGAAACAGAAGAAACCAAAACGTTCTTCAGCTTGATCACCAAATACTTAACACGAGCATTGGCAGTACCGTTATTGAAAGTACCTGTTTGACCGTTAGCACGGTAGAAAGTAATTTCAACTTCAGGCGTCACCAGACCCTGAGATGCGGCTTGCCACAGCTTAGGGCTGGCAGAGTCGATATCCTTGACGAAAACCATTTCGTCGTGCTCGCAACGTTCGGCAGTATGACCGCCTGTTGACGAAGACGAAGAGCTCTTTGGCTGACGAATCACATGTGACCAAGAGTCCACCTCAATGGTTGGCTTCGAGTTTTGGCCCGTAGCCGAGTTGCTGCCGTGAGCGCTATCACGCACATCACCCTTGATGGCAGAACCCTTAAATTCGATGTAAATATCTTTCACTGGATTTCCTTCCGATTATTTATATAAACGAACGAGATATCAGGCGCCGTTTGGCAGTTCTGCCACCAAGCGCAATGACACTGACAACTCATCCAACTGGAAGTGCGGACGCACGAATGCCACCGCACGATACGTTCCAGGTCGCCCCGGAACCTCCTGCACCTCAACGGATGCTTCGCGGAGGGGGTACTTGGCTTTAGCTTCATGTGAAGCACTATCGTCGGCCAATACGTATTGAGAAATCCAAGAGTTCAAGAAGGTTTCTACATTGCCCGCAGAGGCAAAGCTACCAATCTTGTCGCGCATCATGGACTTCAGGTAATGTGCGATACGACATACCGAGAAGATGTACTGCAACTGCGCAGCCAAAGCAGCATTGGCATTTGCAGCTGGGTTGTCGTACTTCTTGGATTTCTGTACTGACTGCGCACCAAAGAAGGCTGCATAGTCAGTGTTTTTGCAGTGAACCAGTGGCACAAAGCCTAGGTCGCTCAGTTCTTTTTCTCGCCGGTCTGTGATGGCAATTTCGGTTGGACATTTCAATGCCACTTCGCCATCGTCCGTCTTGAAAGTATGGGTTGGCAAGTCCTCAACCAGACCACCACCTTCAACACCACGAATGGCCGCGCACCATCCGTAGTTTTCAAATGCAGACGTCAATCGGGCGCCAAATGCATAGGCAGCATTGACCCACAAATACTTATCGTGATTGGTGCCGTCAACGCTTTCAACGTAGTTGAAACCTTCGGTTGTGTTGCCCTCTTTCGGATCAAATGGCAAACGTCCAAGGAAACGCGGCAATGTCAAAGCAACATAACGCGAATCATCAGATTCACGGAAGGACTTCCACTTGGCATATTCCACGGTATCAAACACCTTGGCCAAGTCACGCGGCTTACCCAAGTCTGTATACGATTCCAAACCCATTATCTCGGCTGATGCAGCAGAGATGAAAGGAGCGTGAGCTGCAGCAGCGACGTGAGACATCTGCTCAACGAAGTACATGTCTTCTGCACCACGACCGATTTCATAGTCGCCAATCATGGTGGCAAATGGCGCGCCACCAAAAGTGCCAAACTCTTCTTCGTAGACTTTCTTGAACAAAGCCGATTGGTCAAAATCAATCGCCGTCTTGAAGTCTTTCACCAACTCCTTTTTCGAAGCATTGAAGACCTTGATCTTCATTTGCTCGCCTGTAGAAGTTTGTTTGCACAAGTATTGCAAGCCCGTCCACGACGACTCCAGCTTCTGGAAAGCTGGCGCATGCATCACTTCGCTCAATTGCGTCGAGATCAACTGATCCAACTCTGCAATACGCGCATCAATCGTGGCCGACAAGTTGTCAGACACGGTCACCGTGCCTTGCATCACTTCCTTGACCAACTCAGTGATCAAGTCTTTAGCACGCGCGTGTTCGGTATCGGTCTTGGCAACCTTGCTTTGCGCAACGATGTCGTCGAGCAAGCTGGCTGATTCAACCAGGGCACCGGCTTGGGGTTGGAGTTGTGCGCTCATGCTGATTACTCCTGGCCTTGTTGGGCTTCAGCGCCCAGTTGCTTCAACTTCTCGGTGTTGCTCAGAACTTCACCCAGCACGTCTTCCAGCTTGTCGTTACCCGCCAGCTTGTTACGCAGGTCAGACAACTTGGTGCGAGCTTCCAGCAACTTGCGCAGGGGCTCCACTTGCTCAACCACCGATTCAGGACGGAAGTCGTCCATCTTCTTGAATTCGAGGTTCACGGCGAACTCACCGCCGTCTTCGCTCAGTTTGTTCTTGACCCGGAAGGTGGCGCGGGGAGCCATACCACCCAGCACTTCATCAAAGTTGTCCATATCAACGTTGACGAACTTGCGGTCCTTCAGCTTAGGCAAGGGTTTATCTGGATCTTGCTGACCGGTGAAGTCACCCATCACACCCATCACAAAAGGCAGTTCCTTTTGTTCAACGGCATCGCCAATCTCGACGTCATAAGTCAGCTGCACGCGAGGTGGGCGCACGCGCTCCAAACGTTTTTGAACGCTGTCTTTCTTAGCCATGTTGAGGTTCCTCTCTGATGAACTTGGGTTTACTGCAATGCGCCAAATGGGTTGCTACGGCCGCTGGTGGCAGCGGGTTGTGCAGTTGGCTTGGCTGACGGTGCGGGGGATGCTGCGGCGGCAGGTGTCGAAGGACGGGCTGCACGAGATTTACTTTTGGATGCTGCCTTGTCAGCGTTACCGGCTGCTGTCGGGGGCAACAAAATCGGCTCACCCAAGGCGTCACGGATGATCTTGGCAACGCTCTCTGCTTCATTGCGGGTAGAGCCCTTGACCTCATCCACCTTACGCAATTGATCCAGTGCATCGGCGCTGACGCGCAAGCCGCTGACGGCCAAGATGCTCTGAGCGGTCAAGTCCGTGTTGTCACGTTGAAGCGCCTCTTGCGCTTCAGTGATGGCTTGCCCATACATACGTGCATCAAAATGGATTTGCGCCTTGCGCAACCATGGCAACTTGCTGGCTGGGTCCAGATCTGACGCGGCCTCCAACTCATCAAAGGCCTGGTCTGTTTTGCCTTGAGAGTGAGCCTTATCTGCAGCAGCAACACGCTCTGCCACTTTTTCGGCAAGGGTCGGCGGTTTGTCAGCACCGTTACGCATGCCTGCGCAGGCAACCAAGTTCAAGACGACAAAGGACATCACCGCATAGCTGACGCCGCGGCTCACAAGCTGCAAATTCACTCTCATACTCCCTAACTTCTTTGGTATGTGCCCTGTTGAAACCGGCCTCAAAGCGGCCCTACGTTCAACAGCAGGCGCGATTAAATATCAAAACAGTTGGGGGGTGGATCGTTGAGCAGTGAGCGTTACACACTCTTTCTTCCTGTTGCAAAACAGGCCCCCCTCTTGTGGGGGGAACGACGGTTTTCAGGCCCTCCAAGTCCATAAACTACGGGTGACATTGGGCTTTTTACGCCCATCCAAATAAGAAGTATGCAAACAGGGAAGAAGTTGTTATTGGCCTTTGTGGCAGCTGCTTGCATGGGCGGCTGCTCTACTGCGCCCAAAGCCGAATCAGCAGCAACGCCCGAAACGGAAAAGTCAGCATCCCTGACCGACAAAGTTCTGGAAAAGCTGGGCCTCAAAAAGCCAGAAGCCCCAGAGACGCCCGACAAGCCCGACGTCGACTTGCCTGACCGCCGCATCAAGTGGCGACTGGCAGCCAGCGATGCTTTGAACCTCAATGCCCAAGGTCAACCCGTTGCATTACTAACGCGCATCTACAAACTCAAAAGTGCAGACGCATTTTTGAAAGCGCCTTATGAAGTCTTCGGGGACAACGCCAAAGAGAAAGCGCTGTTTGGCGAAGACCTGATCGACAGTCGGGATTTGCAGCTGCTACCCGGTCAGCATTACGAAAGAACAGACAAGACACCCCGAGCCGCCAATTTTGTCGGCATCGTTGCTTTATACAGGGCACCCAGCCCCTCGCATTGGCGCTTCGCCTTCAAGGCTGACTGGGCCGAGGCGACTGGCTTGACCCTTGGCTTGCACGCATGCGCCATGCAAGTTCAAAAGGGCCGCCCCATTGGCGAGTCGATTCGGACCTATCAGTCCACTGGCGTGCCCTGCCCCAAGATCAATCCAGTTGCTGCAGCAACTGCGCGTGAGACACAACCGTGATTCAGACACCGAAAGTTTTATGGGGCGAAGGCCTCTTCCTGCGCCCTCAACACTTCCAACATCAGGACGCATATCACGAGTGGCGACTGGCCCAGATGAGTGGCGTTATCCACCCGTATGCGTGGGGCATTCGCTCCATCAAGGTTGACACAGATGCCTTACGCACAGGCCTGCTGCGCGTGCTGGAAATACAAGCCGTTCTGCCGGATGGTGAGTTGTACAGCGCGCCCACTGAAGATGATCTACCTCCCCCCGTTGCTTTTGACAGCCTTGGTGATGGCGTCAACAACCTGAGCGATCTGGTTTTTCATCTGGCATTGGCACCGCTTCGCAATAACGGCACCAACATGGCTGCCACGCGTGAAGCGGCTGACACGGCCATGCGCTACTTCCAGCACCCCATTCAGGCGGCAGACACATTCACGTCGGCTGCGGCGGCAGAACTGGTGGTGTTGCGCCGCTCGGCAAGACTGCTGGCCGAGAGCGAGCCTCGGGGACACTTGGTGTCACTGCCAGCTCTGCGCGTCAAACGCACATCAACCGGCGGATACGAGCTCGACACACGCTTCATCCCACCTTGCGTGAACATTCAAGCATCCAGCGCGATGGTGCTGCAATTGCGTCGCTTGCTGGATGTCTTGCAAGCCAAGGTGGATGCGCTGTACGGTATGCACCGCGAGCCCAGCAAAAACATCATCGAGTTCCGATCGGGTGATGTCGCCTCTTTTTGGTTGCTGCATACAGCCAGCACCGCTTTCGCAGGCCTATCGCATCTGGCACGTAACCCTGGCTTGCATCCAGAACGTTTGTTTGAAAAGTTGCTGGAAGTCGCCGGCTCACTGATGACGTTTTCCAAAACGTACACCTTGGCTGATTTGCCCGCTTACGACCACCTCAATCCCGGCCCTGCACTGAATCGCCTGGATCAGATTGTTCGGGATTTATTGGAAACGGTCATCTCGACGCGCTACTTCTCGATCACGTTGAATGAGGTCATGCCGTCGTTCCATCAAGGACGACTGGAATCCGAAGCCCTGGCACAAGGCACGCAGTTGTACTTGGGCGTGTCGGCAGCCATGCCACCAGCAGAGTTGGTGGACATGGTGCCTGCCCGCTTCAAGGTCGGCGCGCCTGACGATGTCGACAAGCTGGTGTTGTCAGCCATGCCAGGCGTACGCCTGATTCACGCACCACAAGTACCTGCAGCTGTACCCGTCCGCCCCGGCAGTTATTACTTCACGTTAGAGCCTCGTGGCGCGTTGTACGAACGCATGATCCAGGCCCAAGCCATCACGATCTATGTGCCTTCTGGCATGAACGATCTGCGCATGGAACTGATCGCAGCCAACACCTGATTGGCAAGACAACATCATGGCAACCCACACACTGACGCCCCCCCATCAGCAGGCTGCAACCGCTTCCGAGCCCTGCCTGCTGGACTTGATGTACGACGGCTTTTACTTGCTGTTTTTGCTCAAAGCCAAACACCCGCCTTCAGATGCGGACGTGTTTCGCGACCGGATCAAGCAGTTCTTGAGCAACTTCGAGCGGCAAGCAACCAAGCTCAATGCCGACACGGATGCCATTTACGCTTGCAAGTACGCGTTTTGCGCCACCGTGGATGAAGCGATTTTGATGTCGCAGTTCCGGGCCAAAGAGTCTTGGCAGCGCATGCCTTTGCAGGTTCAGTACTTTGGTGAACAACTGGCGGGTGAGCAGTTCTTTACCAAGCTGGAAGAACTGCGTCGCCTAGGCGCATCACAAAGCCAGGTGCTGGAGGTATTCCACATGTGTTTGCTGCTTGGATTTCAAGGCAAATACCTGTTGGAAGGCACTGAAAAACTCAACTACCTGACTGCCAGACTGGGTGACGAGATCGCCCATTTGAAAGGTCGCAGGGCTGCATTTGCACCGCACTGGCAAGCGCCAGATCGCGTCACACATCAATTGAAAAACGAAGTGCCGCTGTGGGTGGTCGCATCCGTCTTGGGCGCGCTGTCATTGATGGGCTTTTTGGGCCTGCGCTTGCAATTGAGCAACCACACCGACAACAGCTTGAGCGAGCCGCAACACATTGTTCAACTGGCACCGCAGGCTGCGCGGATCACGGTGACGCTGCCCTGAGGCTCAATCTTCATCCAGGTCGGGTGCGCGGCCATCGCCCAGCATGCCGCGCAGTTGCGCCACCCGATCGCCAATCTTGATTTCCAAGCCTCGCGGTACGGGCTGATAAAAAGCCTGGGGCTTCATGCCATCAGGGAAGTAGCACTCGCCCTTGGCCACCCCATCAGGCTCGTCATGGGCATAGCGGTAGCCCTCACCATGGCCCAGGTTCTTCATGAGCTTGGTGGGGGCGTTACGTAAGTGCATGGGCACAGGGCGCGTCACATCTTGCTTGACCCAGGCTCGCACCGCTTTGTAGGCTTTGTAGGCGGCATTGCTCTTGGGTGCCACCGCGAGGTAGACCACACATTGCGCCAAGGTCAACTCACCCTCGGGCGAGCCCAAACGCTCATAGGTTTCAGCAGCGTCCAAGGCCATGCGCAAGGCTCGCGGATCAGCCAGGCCAATGTCTTCACTGGCCATGCGGATCAAACGGCGCACGATGTAGCGCGGGTCCACGCCCCCATCAACCATCCGCACAAACCAATACAGCGCTGCGTCTGGATCAGACCCACGCACCGACTTGTGCAAAGCAGAGATGGTGTCGTAGAACTGATCGCCCCCTTTGTCATAGCGGCGCAACTGCTCACCGAGAGACCGCTCAAGCGTGGGCTCATCAATGAGATCCCGGCCCTTGAGCATGCCTGCCAGGGTTTCGTAGGTGTTGAGGACACGACGGGCATCGCCATCGGCATAAGCGATCAATCGGGTGTGCGCCTCGGGCGTTAACGCTGGGCCGCTCAATGCAGCCTGGCCTTTGTCCAACAAGGCAGACATGGCTTGCTCGTCTACAGCTCGAAGCACATGCACCGTTGCGCGAGACAAGAGCGCCGCGTTGACCTCAAAGGATGGGTTTTCAGTGGTCGCGCCAATGAAGGTGAACAAACCTGATTCGACATGCGGCAAGAAAGCATCTTGCTGTGCTTTGTTGAAGCGATGGACTTCGTCGACAAACACAATCGTGCGGCGGCCTGCTTTTTGCGCCAGCAAGGCGTGCTCAACCGCCTCGCGAATGTCTTTGACACCACCAAGCACGGCGGAGATGCTCAAAAACTGAGCGTCAAAGGCCAAGGCCATCAAACGGGCCAAGGTGGTTTTACCCACACCGGGCGGGCCCCACGGGATCATCGAATGGGGCTGGCCAGATTCAAAAGCCACACGCAAGGGTTGCCCTTCACCCAGCAGGTGATCCTGCCCCACCACATCGTCCAATGAACGAGGACGCAAACGCTCTGCCAACGGGGCATGCGCAGACGTTGGGTTCACTGGCTTGGGATCAGATTCGGGCAACAGACTCTCTTGCATGACACGATTGTCGCAGCAGGTTCACACGCGCAGCTCAGTCAACAGAATATGACAATTTGATGAAGGTTTATCCTGATTTGGATCGCGCGCAATCAGCGCATGCTGGACGCACTAAAACTCATCAAATCAGAGGTACATCATGTTGACCATCGGCCTGCTTTCACTGGTTTTGATCCCCGTCGTGGTGGACATTGCTTTGCGTGGACGCCACCGCACGATTGAGTTGTCCATGGTCCGTCCGGACTAAGCCCTCAAGTCATTTGCAAGAGGGGTGTAGACAAAACGAAACAAGTATGGGACAATCCCTTACTTATTCGTTCATCCCCTCTGACCTTTTCAAGCCGGATTGCACCGTCGGGTGCCAATCACATACGTGTCTTGAGTTCCGGTTGGCGGCGATGCCGTCGCTAACAACCGACTCACCGTGATGACTCAGCGCCGCGTGCGCCTGTCACGAAGTACGGACACGATCACCATAGCGACCCCACCCTGATCCAGGGCGCCAGACTTTCATGTCGGGCCTTGGTCGTGGCGTTTTGTTTCTTGCCCATTTTTCGGGCAAGTGGCAGCGCTTTGTTTTGGCTTGAAAGAGTTACATGAATCAAGAAATCGATACCCCCACCAACTTCGACGACGCTGTTGAAGTGGATGACGGCGCAGTTCAGTTCAGCGACCTGGGGTTGAGTTCAGACCTGTGCAAGGCACTGACTGACTCCGGCTACACACACCCAACCACCGTTCAAGTACAGGCCATTCCTGCTGCCATGAATGGCGCTGACCTGTTGGTCGCATCCAGCACAGGTAGCGGCAAGACTGCCGCCTTCATGCTGCCAGCCCTGGAGCGCATTGTTGCTGCCCGTGGCGACAACAAGCGTCGTGAAAAAGGCAAGGTACACGGTCCTCGCGTTCTGGTGTTGGCACCAACTCGTGAATTGGCCATGCAAGTTGCCAAGGCCGCATCAACCTACGGCAAGCATTTGCAAGGTCTGCGCGTGGCCACCATCGTGGGCGGCGTGCCTTATGGCGCCCAATTGAAGGCCTTGAAGGGCCCTCTGGATGTGCTGATTGCCACACCTGGCCGTCTGTTGGATCACCTGGGTACAGGCGCTGCCGTGCTGTCCAACCTGGAAGTGCTGGTTCTGGACGAAGCCGACCGCATGCTGGACATGGGCTTCATCGATGACATCGAAGCCATCGCTGAACAAACACCAGCAGAACGTCAAACACTGATGTTCAGCGCGACGTTTGCCGGTCACGTGGGCCAACTGGCTCAACGCCTGACACGTGCTGATGCCGTGAACATTGCTGTGGCCTCTCACACAGACAGCCACGACAACATCGAACAACGTCTGCACCTGGCTGACACACTGGCCCACAAGAATGACTTGCTGGATCACCTGTTGACCACCAAGGAAGTGGACCAAGCTGTGGTGTTCACCAGCACCCAACGCGATGCCGACATCCTGGCTGACCGTTTGGCTGACATGGGCCACGCTGTTGCTGCCTTGCATGGCGGCATGCCACAAGGTCGTCGTAACCGCGTGCTGCAAGCACTGCGTTCGCGTCAACTGCGCGTGCTGGTTGCCACTGACGTGGCCGCTCGCGGCATCGACGTGCCTACGATCACCCACGTGATCAACTACGGCATGCCAATGAAGCCGGAAGATTACGTTCACCGCATCGGCCGTACCGGTCGTGCTGGCCGCAGCGGTTTGGCTGTGACTTTGGCTGAACGCCGTGACGTGCCGATGGTTCGTCGCATTGAGCGCTTCACCACGCAACGCATTCCTGAGTCCGTCATCGAAGGTCTGGAACCCAAGATGAAGCTGCAAGCTGAACGCGGCGCCCCTCGCGGTGGTGATCGTGGCGGCTTCGGCGGCCCTCGCCGTGATGACCGTGGCCCACGTTTTGGTGGCAACCGTGGTGGTTTTGGTGGTGGTGATCGCGGCAACTTCGGCGGCGATCGTGGCGGCTTCGGTGGTGACCGTGGCGGTGATCGCGGTGGCTTTGCTGCTCCGCGTGAAGACCGTGCGCCTCGCTTTGACAATCAAGACCGTGGTGGCTTCGGCAACTTCGGTAGCGATCGCCCTAAGCGTCCATTCGCAGATCGTCCGTTTGGCGACAAGCCATTCGGTGATCGTCCACAACGCGCTGAGCGTCCGTTCGGTGACCGCCCATTTGGCGATCGCAATGACCGTGGCGGCGACCGCCCAGCGTTTGGTGACAAGCCTTTCGGTCAACGCCCTGGCAACGGTGGCGGCAAGCCTGCATTCGGTGGCAAGCCTTTTGAAGGCAAGCCATCGGGCGGCGATAAGTTCGGTGCTCGCCCCGGTTTTGGTGGCAAGCCCGCATTTGGTGCCAAGCCAGGCTTCAAGGGCCCAAAGCCTAGCTTCGGTGGCAGCAAGCGCCCTGGCTTTGCCAAGCGCGAAGACTGATCAAGGCTGATTGAGCACGTCCGCCCCTGCGGGCGGCGTGAACTGGAATCGCGCAGCGGGCAAGGCCACCTTGCCTTCAAACTGCGCGAAATCCAACCTGGACCGCTGCCCAAAGCTGTCCAGAATTTCGAGTGCGGCCAAGTTGGGGCCGCGAAAACCCACTCGAACCGACTGGAACTGCCCGTCCTTGTTACGCGGCAGGGCCTCCACCCATTCGATTGTTGAACTCAGTTGTGAGCCCGCCGAGGTCGCGGCCGCCGCATTTGACGAAGACGCAGCGACGTTCTTCAGCACGAAGTCTTTTTCCAAAGAGCCGCCCGCCAACAGGGCGGCAGGCGTGGACCCCATGGCTTGGGTCATCGGCCGCACTGTGACTTGATTCAAGTCCGCATCCCACATCCACACTTTTTGTCCGTCACCGACGATGACTTGCTCTGCAGGCGTCTGATAGGTGAAGCGGAATTTATTCGGGCGCTGAAATTCCAGGCTGCCTGAAGACTTGCGCACGCGCTTGCCATCTGGCGAGGTCACCACTTGTGTGAATGCGCCTCGCCCCGAGTTGACGTCCTTCACGAAGGATCGCAAGGTGTCAACACCATCGGCTTGCGCAACTGCAACCCAGCCCATCAAGCTGGCGCCGATGACGGCGCCCCACATTTTTTTGCTCATGTATTGATCAGTATTGGGTCTGAAGGGGATGCTCATGCATCCCAAGGAGCCGCCGTGGCACCGCCTTCGCCACCCCGGTTGGGGACCAGCAGTTCGCGGTTGCCATTGGTGGCCATGCTGGATACGAGTCCAGACTTTTCCATTTGTTCCAGCAAACGGGCTGCGCGGTTATAACCAATGCGCAAATGCCGCTGCACCAGGGAGATGGACGCCTTGCGGTGCTGCAACACGATGGCCACCGCGTTGTCGTACATCGGGTCTGATTCACCATCGCTACCACCGGATGGCGAGCCATCCAGGTTGCTGCCCTCGTCGCTCAAAGAGCCACCTTCCAAGATGCCCTCAATGTAGTTGGGCTCGCCCTTGGACTTGAGGTACTCCACAACCCGGTGCACTTCATCGTCACTGACAAAGGCCCCGTGCACCCGCACGGGCAAACCGGTGCCCGGCGCCAGGTACAACATGTCACCCTGCCCCAGCAGCGCTTCGGCGCCCATCTGATCCAGGATGGTACGGCTGTCGATCTTGCTGGAGACCTGGAAGGAGATACGCGTGGGGATGTTGGCCTTGATCAAACCCGTGATGACGTCGACGCTGGGGCGTTGTGTCGCCAAGATCAAGTGCACACCCGCAGCGCGCGCCTTTTGCGCCAATCGGGCAATCAGCTCTTCGATCTTCTTACCCACCACCATCATCAGGTCAGCCAATTCGTCGATCACGATGACCACGAACGGCAACCGATCCAGGGGCTCCGGCTCATCCGGCGTCAGGCTGAATGGGTTGGGAATCAACTCGCCACGGGCTTTGGCTTCATCAATTTTCTTGTTGTAGCCAGCTAGGTTACGCACGCCCATCTTGCTCATGAGCTTGTAGCGGCGCTCCATTTCACCCACAGCCCAATTGAGGGCATTGGCCGCTTGCTTCATGTCAGTCACAACCGGGCAGAGCAAATGCGGAATGCCTTCGTAGACGCTCATTTCCAGCATCTTGGGGTCGATCAAAATCAAGCGTACATCACGGGCTTCAGCCT
>JACCDG011502760.1_pt1 | contig 12974 bp, 10 predicted proteins | sample 7442471 | NCBI WGS metagenome assembly JACCDG01 (sample SAMN15323444, study PRJNA562643) | freshwater metagenome | isolation source: river surface water | place: USA:Blue River Watershed | collected 2017-08-17 | reverse complement strand
TTTATTTTGAAGACGATTTTCCAGCGAGCGATTTTAATGTCGGAGCCATTCCATATATACCGGACGATTTAAAAGGTTGTGGTAGTATGAAATTTGACCATGTTAGAAACAGATTGTGGTGGATTTCTGGAAATATTCTGTACATGGCCGATCTTATAAACAACGAAATATTCACTAACGATATCTTTTCAAAATATGGACTGGACAACGTTCATGGGTTGGAAGTCGATTTTTCTAATGGGAATGTTTTTGTTGGGGGAAGACCGCAGCGATTTGAAGATGGAGCTTCAACCAAGTATTCAATATTATTGAACATATATAAAGATAATAACTTTTTATTGAGACAAGCATTTATTTCAGATTCAGTTTGGAGTGCAGATGAGTAACGAGTGGAAATTAACAAGCGGTGTTTTTAAAACAAACCTCGAAGAAAGTATATTCACCAAAATCAATTCACCAAAAAATGGTGTTTTTTGGGTTGACCAGAGATATGCGAAACAGGTTATGAAACCAAATGGTAAGAAGGGTGAAGTTACACTTGTGTTTAACGAAAACGAAACGGAGTCGGGGTGGAGCGTTATTCGCCCCATGTTATATATTCCACCTTCTTACAATAATCTTAGCAGAAAAAGAATGTGGCCTTATTATGGCAAAGCGTTGGTTCATCGATACTTTGTAGAGGGGACGAATAAGGTTAAAATTGGACAATTCATTGTAGCGTATAATTATGGGAATCTAGACTTTAGTCCGTCAATACATATGATCGATGACGAACCCAATAAATATAAATTCAATAATATGTATGTGGTAGATTACAGTAGCTTCTTTTATGGTGGGCTTCCGCCAAAAGATTATCAAGCTTTTATTTTTACTGGCACATTTGACAAATTTAAACTTATGTTTCAATTTTATTCTGAATTTTTAATGAACGATCAATCAACATATATAAGTATATTAAGAGGCATACATAGCGGATTTATTTACGACGAACGAAAGCTTAGCGGATCGGATGTAAAAACGTTTATAACAAAAACCATTAACGGAGGCCAATTCAGAAATAAAAATATTAATACCTCAAGCAAGAAATACATTATAAGCTATTCTGACGTAAATCGTAACGACTTCAGTCATCATATGTTTATATAAGTCAAAGGTTTTTTCATGCCCCAATTGAATTAATATTTGTGTGCTTTAATATACCTCTAGCGTAAATCACAAGCAAATACAATCCATATGGAAATAATAAGCAAAGATTATATTTTAAAAAAGCCTGAATGGGAAAGATCAATAGTTATAAGGATAAACAAATACGGCGAAAGGCGCGATATTGAATCCTTGTTCCAATATGAAGATGCGGCCATACTGGGTTTAAAAACGCAAAAGATAACTAATGCGTCTTGGGATCTCTTGTTAAAAAACGAAACCAGATTAAAGCAATTTAAAAACGGATACAAAAGCGTACCTTTTAAGGTAATAGACCTTATTATTTCATATGATATGTATTATACTAACAAGCAAGGTGGCGAAAGCATTTCGAGGGGAATAATGCGTGGATTAACGAGGGTTTAATAAATAATAAACAATCAAATAACCATGGTACATTCTCTGTGCCCAAAGATTATTCTGTCCAAATAATAAAACCCGACAAAAAAACGGGGCAGTCTACAATAATTTTTGATGGGGATGAAAAAGAATGGAACATCATTAACCCAAGAATATACGACCTGACATCAACTAAAAAAGATAGAAATTGGCAATGGCCTTATTATCGCGGTAGAACATTGGTCCATAAATATAACGTTTTTGGTGCGCGGCAAAACGTTATCAGAAGCGAAAGTATTGTTTCTTATAACATGGCTCTTCTCGACTTTAATCCAGAAATATATAGACACTCTAGCCGCTCTAATATCTATAGGTATAACAACTTACGTGTAGATTACACTGGTATTATTGATGGACTCCCTTCGTCTATTAAGGGACATTCTTTTATCTCTTTTGGCAGTGAAGATAATTTCAACACCGGGTTTAAGTTTTTTTCGGAATTTTGGCAATGGGATTTTCAAACTAAAGTTCCAAAAGGTATTTTTGAAGAAACTAGATACAACAAAGTGGAAAACGTTTTAGCCAGAAGAATTTCGCCCGGAGAGCAATCCAACAAAAACTTAAACGTCTCGGGCGACAAACATTATATTATAAGCTACTCCATGTCCAACGACGAGAACAACTATTTTAATCTAAATCGTCACCTGTTTATTTAAAAGGAATTACTTCGTCGTTGGTTGAAATATTAAGTCATATGTCGTTACAACTCCGTATAGAATTTGTTCGAATATAAATATGTTATTCCGTTCAACACAGCTACAATAAAAACATGACAGTTAATACAAACATGGCGTTTTTGCGCAAATATTATTGGCTCAATAAGCCAAATTGGGAAAAAGGCATAGTTGTGCTTATTGGCAAATATGGGCTCAGAAGGCGTGGTAAAAATGGAGAAGATTACTCACATTTGACGGATGACATTTTTCGATGGGAGGATGCTGCGATTAATGGGATAGTTCGTGGAAACGAGATTGTCAAGGCATCTTGGGATTTTTCAATTGTAGATGCGCAACAAAAAGTTCTATTGCAACAAAAGTTTAATAAGTTTAACACTTATACAAAGACCTTTAAGGAAATAAAGCTTATTATAACATGCGACATTATTCAAAGAAATAAAAATTCAGAAGCTTACGGGGTTAAAACACTTACAAAAACAACAACAGCGTCTTCGTTAAATCGCAGCTTTAATGAGGAGATTTTAATAGTTTGTTTTACAGATAAAGACGGAAAAATGGATACTAAAGCTATAGCGCAAAAGGATACCATTAGTAAAAGATTTAATTCTTCGGATTACTATTGAATAATTACATCACAAGTTACAAAAAGACATATACCATAACCAAAAACGGGTGGAATGGGAAAACCGTTAGCATAACAATTACAAAAACAGTTGACGACTCAATAGCTGTAGAAGACAGATTTAAACTAGAGGACAGGGCTTTTGCTGGTTATGAGGGCTATCTATGGAACATATCTTCTGTTGACTTTTTGAATAATTTTTCAAAAGAGGCGACAGAAAATGTAACCTTGGCAATAAAAAGCAAATTTGACGCTTGGGCAAATTATTCGGTAAATGCAAAAACATTAGAGATAGGCAAAATCGAAGACGTTCGAGGAGTTGAAGTGCCAAAAGCTGATTATCCTTACGTGCCAAAGACAGACCTAACTCCATCTGATTTACCAGAAGGAATATGGCTACCCTATCTCCCAAAAGAAAAAAGAACCGATTTACCAGAAGGAATATGGCTACCCTATCTCCCCAAGGAAGGCAGAACCGATTTACCAAAAGGAATCACTCTTCCCTATCTCCCAAAAGAAGGCGGTGGGGTTGGCGACTTACCGAAGGGAATAACGCTACCTTATCTACCAAAACAAAACTTAAAACCAATTGACGTTCTTACAGGCAGAGGTTTATATTCTTTAGGTTCTTCATCTGGTTCTTCATCTGGTTCTTCATCTGGTTCGAACGGTCGAACATTATTTACCGTTAATAATCAGGACTCGGACGAAAACTTTATTATCGGAGACTTATCGTAAGGAAAACATGGCATTAACTAAAATATCGTTAACACATAGGGCATATACGACAAATACAGATGCGGCAGCAAAAATACTTTCTGCCACAGAGGCGTTCACCAAAACATTTATTTTTTCTTTGCCCGTAGGACAATTCATGCTTGAAAAGGGTGAACGTGTATATACTGGTAAAAACATTAATGTGCCAGTAACTTTTACTGTAAACAACGCTAAAACTGCGCAGATGCTTACAGACGCAAGAGCGATTATGAACGACATAAAAAACTTTATAAGGATAGACAATCTAATAGAGGTTGATGGCAAGTTTCAATTAAATACCGACTCCAAGTATTTGCTTAGTAGGGGTGTGTCGGTTCAGGTTGGAAATATTGAAGGACATCCAATATCCGCAGGATACTATGATGTTTACCCGAATTCTGATGGAACAATACTTAAAATTGGGGTTCCATACACAATTCCACAAAGAGGCCCGGTTTTCATAAAGGAGACAAGCATAGGGAGAGTTCCAATAGTTATAACAATCACAACCAAAACCGAGGAGGAATCTTATTTTATAAATCAGAATTTATCAAGGATAATCATAGATAATTTAATTTTAGATAGCGGTGTTCTTTATCAAGATTCATCTAGATACCCATTGATTGATCGCGGGGTGGTAATCCAAGTCTTTAAAGAGGGTGAAAAGGGGGCATGGGTGAACAACAAGGGCTATTACGAAAAAAACTTTAAAAATCATGGCGGCACAACTTTTAAAATAGATAAAATCTATATCCCCGCTCAACCTAAATAAGCTTGCAAACAATGAACGCAAAATACAAAATAAACGTTTTAACCCCTACTGCGCTTTTCGGCACTGCAACTCCTGAAGAAGCGGCAGTCACTAAGATTATTGACTTTAATGAGAAAAAACCGGAAACCCGTCCAAGTTTTATTCGGTATTTCACGCCAGTTAAAGACTCTGAAACGCTAAAAAACGACTTGGAAAGAGAGATAACGTGGCGATACCCCACGGTTATGTTTCCTTTTGTAAAGTTAGCTGTCGTTCCAACTATTGATGGAAAAACCCCGGAAACGCTAGAAGAGATTGGGCCTAAAAGAATAGATTTTTATATTGTTGAAAGTGGGGCGCAGAAGAGTGGCGCAACTTTTCAAATTGGGCAAGAGGACATTGGGAACACAAATGGATTTCCTCCCCCCAACATGACATTCTCTATTAAAGAGATGATTGAGCTTGCTGCGGACACAAATCAAAAATTGTTTCTTGTAGCTTACAAAAAAACAACGCCGGATCAATCGAATCTGCAATACAGTTCGGTAAAGTATTTAGATACTGAATTTGCAATAGGCTCGGCATTTAAAGAAATACAAGAAAAAAATGGCAATTATTACAATGCTGGCGGCGGAACAATAGTCGAACTTAACACAAGCAATAACTATACAGACGCTTTGAGACTGCTGCTGACGTATTATGCGGAGATAATAGTTGAAGATAAGTATCAAAACAATGAATTAGAGTTCTTTTTGGTTCTAGAGGGAGAGAGAGATAAATTTCATACGGCAATAACAAATGAAACGCCTAAAATATCACAATTTGGATCGGGCGAAGATGACAGTGAAGAAGATGAAAGCTCATCAAGTGAAGAAGATAACGGTGCGAATCCCGGAAATAGTAACGGAGGTGTATCTTCGACATCTACGATGCCGGGTGCGATAAATAATCCAGAACCTGCCGATCCCGATTCTCCACCACCTATTCCGGCACCAGAATATGCGTTTTCCGAAATTGACAGAACCAAGTATTTAATTTCTGAAGATTTTAAATATAATACATCAATTTCAACAGGCTACATCCCCAATCTAAAAGGGATGCCATGCAGTCAAGAATATCTAGATGCTATTTATTTTGACACGTTCGGATATAGACGCACAAGATCCTCCGATGAAAAAAGAGACTCATCGTCCATAATGGGCAAGATAGAAACTGCACTAACGACCATTGAATATTTTCAAGGGCTTTTGTTGACAGTACTTAACTCAGCAAAACCAGATGAAGGTCAAATTATTTTATATAGAAACGACATCAACTTAAAAAAGAAGGAGCTGGTCGAACTGAATGATCGGCTTAAAAAAAACAAACAGATTATAGATGACTGTAGAGGCAATTCGGCGGGAGAAAGCGACAGGCAAAAGACACCAAGTTGTGAAAATTTAAAAACAGCACTTGAGACGATAGAGGCAGAAATAAACGCCATTAACGCTTTGGTGGCTGGACATTACTCGGAACTATCTGAAATTGTAAAAAGCCTCGACGGGCATAACGCTGAAATAGCAACCGAAAAAGAGAGACTAAAAGCGTTAGAAATCGCATTAAGCTCCGAAGAAACTATTAAAGAAATAGCAATGCTAACTGAGAAAATTGGTCTTTTGGAGGAACAGATTAAAGCATTGAAGGATGCATATGGAGACAAGCCTACCGAAATCGAAGCGGGACGCCTAAAGTGGCTTGAAGATCAAAAGAACGAACTACAAACACAAATTAAAACAATAAAAACGGAAAGAGAAGAAGAGATAAAAAAAATAAAAGAATGGTTAAATGGAGACGCCGATGCAAGATCTAAAAGCCTAAAGGATAAAAAGGCTCTAATAGTAAAAGAAATTGCCATCCTTGATATAAAACGTTCGGTTGCAACCGCTAAAAGAACAGACATGAAAGCGCAATACTATGCATGTTTGGGGGGGAATGGCGAAGACATACCCTCAACAGAAACCCCAACAGAAACCCCAACAGAAACCCCAACAGAAACCCCTCCTGCCGATCCTACTGCTCCGGTTGTTAAAAATTGCGATGTCTTAAAGACCGAATGGGAAGTAGCAGACAAGAAAAGAAGAGATATATCACCAGAGTTTGAGCAGCAAAACAAACTTTGGGACGAAAAGTCAGAATTTGTAAAATATCTTAAAAAAGAACGCGATGCGCAAATATCAGAAATGAGTAAACACGAAAAAGCTACCGCCCGCGAAAAAGAATTAATAGAAGAAATTAAAAATCTAGACATATTAATTTCTTTAAAAGATGGGCGAGAAAGTGAAAAAGACAGGGTTGCTGAGTTACAAAAAGAAAGAAGCTTAAAGCAGATAGAATTAATAAACATTGAGTCTAAAAGAAAAGCACAATTTGATGAGGCCAACAATAAAAGAAGCAGATTAATACGGGATATCCTTGCCGCCGAAGAAGACTTGGCTACGTTCATGATTACATATCGAAAATTTTTAGAGAAGTACAGAAAGATAATAGATGCAAGTAAACTAGCCAAATCTGCTTATGATAAATGCATGTCGTCTGAAAACAGCCCAAAGGCCGACGATCAACCCTCCGCTGAAGACTCAACAGAACGACCAAGCGCACGTACAGAATCCACCACTAATAACGCGAACAAAGCATTAGGCTTGCCTGACAATAATAAATCTGAAAAGATAAAAGCTTTAAGGAAAGCATTTCGAGATATAGAGACTCGAATAAACGAAATACATAGAGTCATAGCAAACGGAAACAAACCTCCGAAATATGAGCCAACCGAACCCGCAAAAAGTGGAGACGAGTGGAGGAAAGAAATAGCAGACCTTAGAAAATTGCAAAAACATATTATTGAAGAGATCAATAAGCTGGGGTAACACAATAAACCGCCCATAAAATGTATAATAAGAAAACATGACAAACAACATAACAAAGCTATATTTTGACAACAGAAATTCGGGCAAAAGTCCAGTGGACTTGCCTGAAAACACAGACACATTGCAATTAGAAAAAATATGGACGACCGCGACAACATCATTCGATTATAAACGCTGCCCTCCAGCTTTCATACTGGGAAACTATTTAATAATAGATAAAAAAGTATATAACAAAAAAACAGACGAGCTTGTACAGAATGATATTTCAACACTAATATCCGAGCTTATTTACACAAGTGATTTCTCCATAAACCCCACGAACACCATAAGTGACGCCGAAGGAAATCTATACTTGCAGCTTCTTGTTAGAAAGGCGGATAGCATTAATCTAACATTTCAGATTGAAAAAAGATATTCGATTTACATAGTGAAAATAAAAAAAGACATGTCTACATGCTTGTGGGCTAAAGAAATTTATCTCTCAAGACACCTTGTACCGCCAGTAAAAATAACAAACCACAATGAAACCATCGTGTGCGCCGTAAGAGAAAACATCTATCTTATAGATTTCAATGGCAACCTTATAGCATCAAAAAAAATAACCACGCAAGACAACAATATTGTCTCAATTACCGAAGAAAGGTTGTCATACCCAAGGATATTGGACTTTTATATACCAATAAATGGCAGCTTTACTTATATTGAACAAACTGGCCCGCAAACATACATAACCACTAATGAAAGCGGGGGTTTTAATCTGCCTGTTACTTGCGAAATAGCCTCCAAATGTCATCCAGAAAGCATGATTTCTGTAGGCGAGTATATATTTATCGCCGGGGTATCTGGTGCCAAATTTTTGGACTTCTCGGACCCGATGAAAGATGTTATTGGTCGTCAACTGCCAAAAGATATTTGGACTTATATGCAAGCAGACATGCGCGAGAACCTGCCTAGCTCTACATATGTACTCAGAGTTAAAATAGAAAATAATAGCATATCCGATATTACAAATATATTTTCAAGCTCCGTAGACTGCATCTCAAGCCCGTTAACCTGTTATGTAAACCCCAATAACGACAATGAATATTCAATTATGTGGGGCACAACAAGAGATACAAACTTAGAAACGTCGATTGTTACAACGGCAAATACATCTGCACTGACAAATAACAGTTACGATATTGCTAATCCGCTTCCAGATATAACCGTAACGCTCCCTGACGATATTTCTTTGAATTCTGGAAACCTATTTATTTATGAGCAAAACGAGGATGGAGACAACTTAAGCGGGCTTGATGTACAAACAACAATAAGGAGAATAATTCCAATTGATCAAACAAACAGGCTCATCGCATGCGGCGGATTTGGTAGATTTTTCAATTTATCTATGCTTAAAGATGGGATAGTGTGTGGAGGTGGTCGTACAGACGCAGGACAAAAAATTGGTCCGAAATGGTTCGTAAAAGTTAACGTTAGGCATACTCCTAATTCGTTTTGGGATGCTACTGGTCAAGGCAAAATACAGGCAGACGATGAAAAACCATTGCCAATTATTTACAAGCTAGACGGGGACTTTGACTACCAGACACTAAAGATAGAAAAAACAGATTCACTAATTATCGATAATAACAGCATTATATTTCACGATGGATCTTTACATAAATTATCTGTAAACCTAACCCCAAGTAACGGATATTATTGGGCGACAAACGTTGTCAAATATCTAAACAAAAATTATGTGGGGCTCCCAGTTCCATCTTTTGAATCGCGTGTTCACTACATAATAGACGATTCGGATGGAGAAATAAAGATATATTCTGCTAACTCCAGTAGCGTAGAAAGAAGAATATTTAGCCTGTCTGGACAAATCGACCTTGACGATCCTAGCTCGTCCAGCACTGAAGAAGAATTTGAGTCGTTTTCCGACTCTTCTTTTTCCCATTCTCTTTCATCTGAATCCTCTTTTTCGTCTTCTTCCTCTGGCTCAAGTAGCTCAACCAGCAACCCCGACTTAACCCCGCAATTTCTTTATGATATAATTGCAGAGCAGGGACACCATAACATCCTGCCATTCTCATTCTCTTCAAGTGAGATAACAGTACAAGTGGTCGATGGGGAAGAACCTTTAAGTAATGGCTTTGATTTTCATAATCTAGCCGAAGGTTTAACGCAAGATTTCATTCCTAATAGCTCAAACTTATCCACCTACATACCATATACAGAAGAATCAACTATAACTAACAATCCCAACATATATGTGGACGTTATCAACGCCAAAACCGATGATGTTAAATTCACATCTGTATTTGTTTATAGCCCAAGAATGGAGAGCGTAGAAAACAAAGCTAAATATCTAACTCCAAAGTTTTCATGGGCGATAAATGAAGTCGAACCTTCGAGTGCGGAATTAATGCAATCCATTTGGGTTTCATCAAAAGATAAAACGCTAACCAGAATTGAATATAACCATGAAAAGGCTATAACTAAAGAAATCACAACATTTGACTCGTCATGTCTATATAGCGTCTTTGGCGAGAACAGCAATATGCTATATGTTACTACGGATCAATATATCTATTCTAAAATGGCTGGATGCTATTTAACTGATGATATCTTGCGCGTTGAAATGTCAGATATCAATAGAAAGTTTAATGCAAATCAAGATATTATAGTTTTTCAAGACCAACAAGGCGCATGGTCCATGCAAACCTACAATGGGCAAATAGTGCTTAGAGATCCACAAACCCTTGATATAATTTCGTCCTTCCAAGGACTTGACGCCCCTTTTAAAATCTTATGGTCAAAATATCATCAAGCACATATCATTGCCGGAAGTTCGATTTTGTGGAAATTGCAAAATAACACAATCTTGCCAGTATATTCAGTTGCCAATACTTCCATTATTGATTTCGGCGTTTCAGACAACGGCAAAGTGGCGATTATACTTAGAGAACAATACTCAGACAAAATACGTATATTACATAATGATATCTTTAGGGTACTAAAAGAATATGTCTGCCCAGTCGATCAATTGTCATATTGCGCATATTGCGGTAATGAAAGATTTTACTTTATCAAAACCGGATCTATAAATGCTGGGTTTCAAGGAGAAGGCATTTTATACGATGGATCGCTAAATATAACCGATATATCTTTAACATATAAGACTCAAGTAGTCGTGCCAGACAGTGTGCAAACAACCAACCCCATACTTGTCACATACCCGAATGGTGGCGAAGTGTTTGAACATGGCGAAAAAGTAAACATCGCTTGGAGTTCGGCAAAATCAGAGAGTGACACAGTTTCAATAGAACTATATAAGATAACAACATCGCAAATGGGAACGTATATAAACGAACTTGTTTCTGTCATTAGCGACTCGGCAAAAAACAATGGCCGATTTGAATGGACGGTTGGCAATGAAATAGAACCACAATCGAACTACATAATAAAAATAACTTGGCTGTCTGCCTCTAATGTTAGCGCAAATTCGGATTTTAGCGACACATCTTTTGTAATTACCGACAAGAAAACTCCGGTTTCGTACAATGTATCGGCCATTAAAGGGTTAAATTATAATAGCGATACGGATACAATCGTGTTTGTTTTTGAGGGTGGATACATGGGCGGTCACAACTTGACTACCAATGAGGTTTTTGGTTTGCTGCCACTGGGTAGTTCTAATATTACATCCGTCAGCGGGTTTGGATATAGCAAACCATCGCTTGCTTCTTTTTCAAAAGTTAGAATATTCGTTGGGTCAAAAGAAGGGCTTTCTGACAAATGGGATTCGGGCGAGATTGAAACTGATCTCCTGTCAATGTATTATGGGGGAGGAAACAATCTTGAATCTGGCGAAACATATTATGCAAGCATACAGGTTTTTGATGACAATTCTGGATGGAGCGGAGTTAGAACTATTTCGTTCACAATGCCATATTAAAGGAGAATTATGCCAAATATTAGTTTTAGAGAATATCACCCGTTAACAGGAGCCCTTTTAGGGAATGTTTCCGTATTAAATTTTGGTGACATAAGCACAGCATCAACGTCTAAAGTAAAGGTAATCGACATTGTTTTTGGAGGGGTAGATAGCGTCTCTAATGTAAAACTGGGTTTAATATATGGAGGTGGACTTATTGTAAATGCTGATCCTGTAGATATATCTGCTGACGGATCAGCCCAAAATGGCCATTTTGGTATAGGATATAGCTCATCCTTCAGCGCAAGTACAGCTTCCGCCCCATTGACTAGGCATTTTGCAGGATCTAATGACGATGGCACTTCTGGAAACGAAGCTAACGTTTTGGTTGGAAACAGATCTCCAACCATATCTAATTTTATCTATTTAGATATCGAGGTCGGTGCAACAAAGGTGCTTCGCGGCAATGGAGCATACAAAGTCTTCTTTGATTATTCATAAAATGGGCATAACATACTACTCTGAATTTAAAAATGTAATAGACATTATCAACCCAATACTTGATAACAATGTCTACATGAAGTTTCGTGGATCTTTTGAGCCTGCATGGACAGATGAAACTGTAAAGTTTAAAAACTTTGGATATGGATTAAAAAGAGGGAAGTTCGGTAGGGGGCTTATTTATAGCAAAGACGCTAGTAAATTATTCAGTATGGGCAATGGCTATATTGGCATCACACTGGAACTTCCCGAAGACATAACAAATGGCATATATTCACCCATTAAAAACCAAAACTACAAATACTATATATTCGGAAGCAACATTAACTCAAATGGGTTGGTTTCTCCGGGAATCCAAGCATGCTTTTCATCGAGCGGAATCGAATTCACCATTGCGACTTCGGCAGCTATCTTTACAATAACTGACACTTCTACAACCGTGTTAAAAAACACACCATTTTTACTTGAATGGACATGGAATAAATCAGGAATAGACGACTTTTCCATAGAAAATCAGGTAAATCTACTATACAGGGTTGATGAACAGGCAACAATAATATCTGATGTGCCCATAGCGGATGATTCAATAGTTGGCTCTAACTTCTGTATTCTTAACACCTTAGAAAGAAACTCAAACTTTGATTGTATAATAAAAAGGATGACAATTGGGAATAGCATTTCTATAGATGTATATGACGATTATCATAGCTCTAGTAGCTCAAGTTTGAGTTCTGAGTCCTCAAGCGAATCAAGCGCGTCTTCAAATACTTCAAGCTCTTCGGTTGAATAAAATGCAACAACAAAACTACATACCAAATAAATCTAATTTTGTTTTCGGAAACAATCAAACGTCTGCCGCTTTAAACTCACTAAATAAATCCATAGAAATTCAACAATTTTTGACGGGCAGCGCAGTATTTGCTGGCAGCGCATTTAAAGCCATTCCTAATCTTGAATTGTTTTCTTGCGACTCTGTAGAAAGAGCTTGGAATGAAAATGGACATACCTATATTGCCAACTATGCTGGGGGAGTATATAAACTCGATGCTAAGGGCAACGTAGTTGCTAAAAACACCTATTTCTCGTCGCCAGTGGCTATATCTGTTATCCAAGCAAATATCCCAAAACAAGGAGAATGGGAGACAGAATATGGACTAGTAGTAATTGACAGTACCAGAAAAGCCGCATATAGATTAGATACCGATTTAAACATTATGTTTGAAATTCAAGGACTAATTAA
>JACCDG010047618.1_pt1 | contig 12978 bp, 19 predicted proteins | sample 7442471 | NCBI WGS metagenome assembly JACCDG01 (sample SAMN15323444, study PRJNA562643) | freshwater metagenome | isolation source: river surface water | place: USA:Blue River Watershed | collected 2017-08-17 | reverse complement strand
CCTAAGATTCGCAACACTACCTTGTCCTAGTTCAATGAACCGAGCCCTGGAATGCAGGGATTTTGTCCAATATGCCGCTGCTTGACGGGCAGTTTCGTAAACAACCGTCTCTGACATTTCCCTCCCTTAAAATTGTCGGACGGTAGGATTATAAACCTTTTATATAAAAATAACAATAATATAAAAGGGGTTAACTAAGCGATTATTTTGTGTCTTAATTGGTACAAGGTATTTACAATGGTTATATCAGAAATTACAGATAATTTGTATGTTGGGAAAACCCCAAAAATCTCAGACTATGATTATTTAGCCGAAAATAGCATATTTGATATTGTGAATATGCGAGCCGATTATTTTTGGTTTGATAAAAGAAATAGCTTAGGTATCAAAATTCACTGGGTGCCTACAGTTGATATATTTTTTCTACCAATAAAATCTAAAAAACTTATAAATACAGCAACAATAATGGCTGATGAAATTAAGTCAGGTAAAAAAGTATTATGTTTTTGTCGTATGGGTAGGCACAGAAGTGTAGCAATGGCTGCAAGTATATTAATAGCTTTAGGTTATAGCGCAGAAGATGCTATGAACTTAATTAAGCAGAAAAGACCCATAGCAGACCCGTATGCAAAGCATATTAAGAAAACTATTTACAGTTTTGAAAAACTTTGGCTGGAAAAAAGTACCTATTAAGTTAATGCGCATAAACCTATAATTATATTAAATGAGGCTGTTAAGACTAATGAGTATCTTAAGCTTGCTGGTGGGCATAGCTTGTTTGGTAGGTTTTAGCTTTTTGGGCGGAGATGAGCTATATAATGGTGCTATTCATGAACCATTCTATTTAATAATTTTTGGCGTAGGGCTTCTGTTGATTAGCCTATTCTTAATAGTTATAGATACAATCCTGTTATTCTTTGACAGAAGAAAACATGGTAGCTAAATTATTATGATAATCTATATAAAATGACTAATAAATATATTGGTAATACAAGAGCTGCAAAAGCAATTTACGGAATAATTCTTTCATTTGTACTGTTATACGGATTAGATCATTTAGGCATGCAAGACGCTGCTAGTATTGCTATAAAGTTATTACTTGGTGCGGTTTCTATTACGGTAGCAGAAATATATGCCGAGACTGTAGGTGAGCGTATCTCAAAGAAAAGCAAATTACACAAAAGTGAAAAGAAGCAAATTGCCGAAGATGCTATGGCTATTGTTAGTGTTTCAGTTATTCCGGTATTATTCTTTTTGCTTTCAGCGATAAACATAATTTCTGTAAACACGGCATATGCACTGGGATATAGTTACTATCTTTTGGCTCTGTTTGCTTTTAACTATTATGCGGGTGTACTTAGTAAGGCTACCAAAAGAAATGCATTTTTATTTGCACTAGCTTCAACGGCTATTGGAGTGCTGGCAATTTCAGTTAAATATGCTTTTGGCCATTAAGATAGTACTTTGTTAATGGCATAGGCAACTAAACCAAGCACAAAAGGATAAATAATAAATAGCCAAATAATTTCTAGTGGATTATTAAGAGTTTTGTTTTGAATAAAGTCATACCAGGTGGATACATTTAGCAACTTTGCAATGATATTTAACACAATTGCTGTAACTAAAATTGCTATACCTATTATGAAAATTTTAAGAATCATTACCAAATTATATACGAAAATATATAATTAATAATTATGGTTGGATATATTTTAGTCTTTTTGCAATTTGGACTAATAGCAGTAATTTGCACTTTGGGAATTATTAATGATGTACTTACTGGTCTGCGTATTCCAATTGTTGTTTTTAGCTTAATGATAGGCATATTGGCAATATATAGTATGAATTTTTCGATGAGCATTCATCCTAAGCCTAGAGAAGGTCAAGATTTAGTCACAACCGGAATATATAAATATATAAGACACCCAGCTTACTTAGCGGTTATTACGTTCACTTTATCGTTCCTGTATAGCTACTTGGGTTTGATATTGTGGTTTGGGCTTATTTTAGTATTAACGATCAAAATGCAATTAGAAGAACAAATGCTTAAAGAAAAATTTTCTTCATATAAAGAGTATGCAAAGCATTCAAAGAAACTAATTCCATATATTTATTAACTTGCTTAAATAAGTAAATTCAGTAACATAAATTATATATGAGTAGAAATATATATAAATGGGTTACTAAATATTTATCGGTACTTTTTTTGGGTGCTTTCTTCTTAGTTTCAATTAGTGGCGCCGCCTTCGCGCAAGATATATACCAGCTAGATGGGATAAATTCAGATTTTGACGATACATATTCTAATGAAGTGACAATAGACTCAATAAGATTTGAAAATGATTCAGAAAACTGGACGATATACTATGAAGCAAATGGTGAGCCTAATGAGTTAAATATTCAAAAAGATATAATTAAGAGCATTTTTATTGTTTTCGGAATATATATCTTTTTTAGTTTATTAGCGGTTATTTTGGTTTTGGCCTTAGTAATTCCAAAACAACTTGAGTATGCTTCGATAAAAAGCAGGGACGCTTTTTGGAAGACGAATGCCTATGGCCTAATAGCAGCTTTTGCAATTCCGTGGGTTATATTCTTATTGGGAATCTCTTTAATTGGTTTACCCTTAGCGGGATTAATCGCCGTATTAGGTTTAGCGGCTGCCATTTTAAGCGGACCGTTTTCTGGATACGCTTTAGGACATATGCTGGTGCCTAATAAACATTCTTTATTGAAAGCCCTTATTGGGGGCGTGATTTTATTAATTCTGTATTTTGTACCTTTAGTTAATATATTAGTTATATTTGTTGCGTATATATACGGAATGGGTATGCTAATTAACTTGTGTATTGGATATAAATTGAGTGATAAATAATTGCTCTGTTTGTAAGGCCTTAGCTACAAACGAATATGTAATACATTCTGGAACTAAATGGACTGTATCATTGGCTAAAGATCAATACTGGCTTGGAAGATCTTATGTTACGCTAAATAGCCATAAAAGTGCATTGTCGGAATTATCCCAGAATGATTGGTTGTCGTTAGCACAAGTAATAAATAAATTCGAATCAAAGCTTAAAAAGGCTTATGGTCCAGATTTGTTTAACTGGTCTTGCTTAATGAACGATGCATATCAACATCATCCTTATGAATCTTCGCATGTACATTGGCATGTTAGGCCTAGATATTCAAAAACCATAAATATAGACGGCGTAAAGTTTTCTGACCAAGAGTTTGGGCGGCACTATAAAACAAGATGGGATGGTCGCAAGGATTTTGAAATATCTAACAGTTTGATGAAAAAAATACAGTCGCAAATTGAATTTTAGCCTTCAATTTAAGACTACAATATTTAAATAGTTTTATTAGGAATGTGTCTTGACAAAAATAGTGAAAACACTGCAATAACAGTTAAGTAAAAGAGTGATTCTTTTAAGCCTTCAAGCTGTGCGTCTTTATAGCTTGTTGCTATACCTTCAGCTTCTGTTTGAGTCAGGCCAATATCAATTGCATATTGTTCAACCTGGGAAGATGGCACAATTTCTAAAGTTTTTGTGTTGCTCGAAACGTAATCTTTGATATTGCTTGGCAGTGTACTGTTTTGAACATTTGTTACGAATCCTGTAGTCATAGTTGCAATTAGAATAGATCCAATTAATGCAGTACCGAATGAAGATCCAAGATTTTGGAATGATCCTTGCAGACCACCAACTTGGCTCGTCTTATCGGGCGATACTGCAGACATGTTTACATTGCCAATCTGAGAAGCCATTAGTCCTAGTCCAGCTCCTGTTAAGAACATTGCCACCGCAAAAGGAACGCCGGTTAGATCTCTGTTAATACTAGCCATTAATGCCAAACAAGCAATTACTAAAAGAACTTGGCCGTACCTGATTATTTTTTTTGGAGAATAACGTGAAACTAATTTTGATCCTATCATTGAAAAGATTATTAAAGCTATAGATAGTGGCAGAATTTTTATGCCGGTTGATAACGAATCTTTGCCTAGCACCATTTGTAAATATATTGGAATAACAAAAAAGATGGCCGCAATTATTACATACTGCGAAAATAGCACCATTAATCCTGACCTTAGTTGAGGGGCTTTGAACATGGAGACATTTACCAATGGGTTAAGTTTTTTCGTTTCAAGCATTTTTTGTCTTTCGTAAAATAGCCAAAGTAAAAAGGCGCCAGCGCCAATTATGTAGGCAACAATAGATATTCCAAAAGGTGCAATTGCTTGTCCGTTAATTGTAGGTTCAGTTATTGGCGTTACCCAGCCCCAGGTTTTGCTTTGTAACATTCCAAATACAACTAAAGCCATTCCGGTTGCTGAGTATAGCGCGCTAAGAAAATCAATTTTATTTTTATCTTTCACGTCGGTTTCTTTAAATTTTTTCACAAATAATAACAAGCTAAGCATAATTGCAGTTTCTAATAAAAATACCCAGCGCCACGAAAGATAAGTAGTCATAAAACCTCCAATTAGTGGTCCGGCTGCGGCTGCGGCACCAGAGATACCACCGATGATTGCGTAGGCAGTTACTCGGTCCTTTCCGCTGTAATTAGATGCAACAAGCGCAGCAATAGAAGGAATCACCAAAACAGCACCTAAGCCTTCAATAAATGACCAGCCAAATCCAAGCATGTAAATATTTTGACTAATTCCAGTAATGAATGACCCGATTCCATAAATAATTGAGCCTATAACAAAAGCTCTAACAAGTCCTAGCTTAGAGGCAATTTTTGCACCAATTAACATGAATGCTGCCATAGTGAGGGTATAAAAAGTTATGGCCGCTTGCATGGCGCTTACTGTGGTGTTCAGGTCTTTAACTACTGTAGAAATTGATACATTCATAACGGTACTGTCTAAAACCATTACAAATTGAGAAATTGCGAGTAAAGAAACAACAGTCCACTTTTTCATAAAATTATCATAGCGCACTAATTAATATTTTTAAATTGAGTAAAATATTGTTTTATAAAATACGGCAAAAATCTTATATAATATGTGCTACAATTTTATGGAAACAATTATTTGAGGGATGAATAAACAAATATGAACTGGAAAATTATTGGTAGGTCACTAAGCAGTGCGGATATGCGAAAGCGTCTTCTTGCTGTTATTGGCATGATTGTAATATTTAGATTCTTGGCTCATATACCAATTCCTCTTGCTGAACCAGAAACCTTAAAGCAAGTTTTAGAAAATGTTTTTAGCCAGACAAATGGCTCTAATCTACTTGGATTTTTGAATATTCTTAGTGGTGGAGCTTTGGCTAACTTATCAATAATGATTATTGGACTTGGTCCATATATAAATGCCAGCATTATCATGCAGCTTTTAACTAAAGCTATTCCAAAATTAGAAAATTTGAACAAAGAAGGTGAATATGGTCGTAAAAAAATCCAACAATGGACCAGGATTTTAACTCTACCTTTGGCAATTATTCAATCTATTGGAACTATCTTCCTAGTTAGGCAAACTGCCGCCGGTACTAGTGGGCTAGATAGTCTTATTAGCAGCGCAAGCTTGGGTCAGTGGGTTTTAATGGTGGCCGCTCTAACCGGTGCTTCGATGCTACTTATGTGGATGGGCGAAATAGTAACAGAGCAAGGTGTTGGTAATGGTATATCGTTGATAATTACTGTTGGTATTTTGGCTGGTCTTCCGGCTATAATTTGGAACCTAATAACATCTGTTGTTGTAGAAGGCTCTCAGTTCAGTGTTTTTGGTAAGTTCACACTTCCAATAAATGCCCAGGCTCTTTGGGTGACTCTTGGGATTGCAGCCGTGACATTTATTGTTACTATTTTGGTTGTTTATTTAAACGAAGGCCAAAGAAGAATTACTATAAGTTACGCTAAAAGAGTTCAGGGTAACAGGGTTTACGGTGGAGTAAATACAACTTTACCAATTAGGCTTATTACGGCTGGCGTAATTCCTATTATTTTTGCTCTGGCCTTTTTATCTTTACCTGAGTTCGTCGGAAGATTACTTAGTCAAGACGCGACAGGCAAGTGGCAAGAATTTGGTGCTAATTTAGCAACCTGGTTTGCGACGCCCACAAGTCAAACACTAACTAGTGGCGATTGGACGGCCTGGATATATCCAATAGCTTATTTCTTGCTTGTGTTTATGTTCACATTCTTCTATACAAGTATTGTTTTTAACGCTAAAGAAATATCCGAAAATCTACAAAAACAAGGTGGCTTTATAGACGGCGTACGTCCAGGGTTACAAACCGAAAAGTATCTACTAAAAGTAGTTAATAGGTTGACTCTGTTTGGTGCCATAGCATTAGCTTTGCTGGCAGTGATGCCAATTTTTGGACAGGCGATTCTCAAGACTGATCAAATTGTTATTGGAGGTACTAGTATCTTGATTCTTGTATCAGTAACACTTGAAACTCTGAGACAGATTGAATCAAGAGCTCTAATGATTACATATGATGACTACACAATTAATATAGATTCAGACCATAAAAAAGAACGAAAATTTAAGCTGTTTAGAAAGAAAAAATCGACAGTTTAAGATTATTTTAAAAAAATCATTGCACTAATCTGTAAATTGTAGTAAAATTTGATATTGTTGTAGCTTATGGCCAGTACCAAAGAAGTAATCGAATTAAACGGAATTATTATTGAGACCCTACCAGGTACTCAATTTAAGGTCGAACTCGAGAATGGTCATCAAATTATAGCTCATGTAGCCGGAAAGATGCGAAAACATTATATTCGTATAGTTCCCGGAGACAGCGTTACGGTAGAATTGACACCTTACGATCTTACGAAGGGTCGGATAACGTACCGCAAATCATAGGGTTCTTTGGTCCCGAATCAATATTAATTTAACGCAGTGTGTCACCACCACAGCATTAAGGAGTGATGATCCGCATGAAAGTGCGTGCGAGTGTAAAAAAAATTAGTCCAGACGACATCATGGTTCGTCGCAAGGGACGACTTTTTGTTATTAACAAGAATAAGCCAAAGCATAAGCAGAGGCAGGGTTAAGGTATGGCAAGAATAAGCGGAGTTACTATTCCAAATGAAAAACAAGTATGGATTTCTCTTACTTATGTTTACGGAATAGGACGTAAAACTTCATATCACATACTCGCCAAGGCTAAAGTTGAGCCTACTACCAGAGTCAAAAATTTAACTGACGATGAAATTGGTCGAATCCAAGACGTTATTAATAATAATGTCCAGGTTGAGGGTGATTTACAGCGTCAAGTTGTTGCAAATATTAAGCGTCTTAAGGAAATTCGCGCTTATAGAGGACTAAGGCATCAGGCAAATCTACCAAGTAGAGGTCAACGAACCAAAACTAATGCCCGAACTCGAAGAGGAAAGAAATTAACAGTCGGCGGAACAGCAAAAAAGGCGCCGGCTAAGACATAAGGTATAGGTATATAGAATATGGCAGAAATTTCAAGCGCCGCCAAGAAAAAAAAGGCAAAGCGAAGCGTACCTTACGGCGAGGTTCATATATTAGCATCGTTCAACAACACAATTATTTCAGTTACTGATAAAAACGGTGGTTTATTAACTGCTGCAAGTGCTGGTGGTTGTGGTTTCAGAGGTAGTAAAAAAGGCACAGCATATGCTGCGCAAGTTGCCTCAGAAAAAGCAATTAATGCCGCTAAACAACTGCACGGATTATCAAAAGCAGACGTTTTTGTTAAAGGAATCGGCTTGGGCCGAGAAGCAGCTATTCGTGCCGTGGCATCATGCGAAGTATCGGTTGAGAGCATTAAAGACGTAACTGGTGTTCCACACGGTGGCTGTCGCCCACGAAAGAGTAGGAGAGTTTAAGTATGGCACGAGATACACATTCAATTACAAAAATGAGTAGACGCGAAGGCTATGCACTTCATCCTAAAGCTCATAAGCACATGGTAAAAAGAAGCACAGTCCCTGGTCAGCACGGTCGTACTGGACGCAGGTCTGTTGCAAGCCAATACGCTCTTCAATTAAGAGAAAAGCAAAAAGTAAAAAGACTTTACGGTTTGCTAGAAAGACAATTTTCTAACTTAATGAAAGAGGCTAACCGCAAAGAAGGTCAAAGTGGAGAAATTCTGCTAAGACTATTAGAGCAACGTGCAGATAATGCAGTGTACCGAGCAGGTTTTGCTCCTAGCCGAAGAGCTGCAAGGCAACTTGTAACTCACGGTCATTTTATGTTAAACGGTCGGCGGGTAGATATACCTTCAATTAGGCTTAAGGCTGGAGATGTTTTAACAGTTAGAGAAAAAAGTCAAAAAACTGAGTACTTCAAGAATATGGATGATATAACCGGAAACGCAGAAGTTACAGTTGGTTGGCTGAAAGCTAACAGGAAAAAATTTGAAATAACCATAACCGGCACACCTTCTAGAGAAGAAGCTGAGCCAGATATTAATGAACAACTAATTGTTGAGTATTACTCACGATAATAGAGAGGTACGACTAGAAGATGTCAAAGATTCATACACCATCATTAGCACAAATTGACGAGCACAGTGAAGTCAGTGCAAGTTTTGTTATCGAACCATTGCATACCGGATATGGCATGACCTTGGGAAATTCGCTTCGACGAGTACTTCTTTCGAGTATTGCGGGAGCAGCTGTTACGGCATTTAAAATCGAAGGCGTTAGCCACGAATTTACAACCGTTCCTGGCATTAAAGAAGATATTGTCGACATTATGCTTCAACTAAAGAAAATTCGTTTTCGTGTATATGCCGAAGAGCCTCAGTTACTAAGACTAGAATTTAAGGGCTCAGGAGACATTACAGCTAAAGATATTCAGGTTAATGCTGATGTCGAAGTTGTTAATACAGACCTTGTGATTGCGAGCTCAGACGACAGCAAGACACACTTAGTAATGGACTTAATTGTAGAAAATGGTCGCGGATATCGAACTGTAGAAGAAGGAACTAAAAAGAAGCCTAGCGACATGATCGCGTTAGACGCTATTTTTAGCCCGGTTCTTCGCGTAAGATACAAAGTTGAAGACACTAGGGTTGGACAGATTACTGATCTTGATAAGCTTGTTATTACTATAGACACAGATGGATCAATCAGCCCTAAAGATGCTTTTGAAGAAGCAGCAGCAATTTTAGTAAATCAGTATAGTGCTCTTGCAGGCCAAACAAGAGTTGAGGCAGCGCCAGCTAATAAAAATGTAGCACCTAGCTTTAACGCTGAAGAAGAAGAGCCAGCTGAACTTAAAGTTGCAATAGAAGATTTAAATTTAAGCGCTAGAACAACCAATGCTTTAATAAACAATGATATTCATTCTTTGAAAGATTTGTTTAGTTTAAGCGATGCTGAGCTAAGAGATCTCAAAGGATTTGGTCAAAAAGCTTTAGATGAAGTGAAAGACAAGCTAGCAGAACTGGAGTTATAGTAAATGCATCGGCACGGATATAAAGGAAGAAAGCTAGGGAGGGAAAAAGATCAGCGAAGAGCTCTTATTAAAGGTTTAGCTAGTAGTTTGACAATTAACGAAAAGATTACAACTACATTGCCTAAAGCAAAGGAACTAGTACCCTATTATGAAAAACTTATCACTAAAGCAAAAAAAGGTGATTTGCATAATAGAAGATTAGTAATTTCAAAGCTGGCAACCGTAGAAAGTGCTCATAAATTAGTTGATGAAATTGCTCCTAAATTAAGTTCACGTGATTCTGGACACCTTAGAATTAGCAAAATTGAGAACAGAAGAGGCGATAACGCCGAAATGGCAGAGGTTAGTTTTGTAGACGATCTTAAAAAAGTAAGCAAAAAAGCTGAAGTTAAAACAACCCCTAAAGAAGTTAAAACCAAGGAAGCTCCTAAAAAAGCAGACACAGCAAAAGCTAAAACTGTTAAGAAGGAGACTAAATAATGAAAACTTATAGCGCAAAACCATCTGATATAACCAGGAACTGGTATATTATTGACGCATCAGAGGCTCCCCTTGGAAGGCTTTCTACTAAAATTGCAACCCTATTAACTGGTAAGGGAAAACCAAGCTTTACTAAACATATAGATTGTGGTGATTTTGTAGTAGTTATTAACAGTGATAATTTAGTTGTTACTGGCAATAAGATGAAAGACAAGATGTACTATCGTCACAGTCAATACCCTGGTAGTCTAAAAGAAGCAACTTTAGCAGAAAAAATGTCTAAAGATTCAACCGATGTAATTGTATTAGCGGTTAAGGGCATGCTTCCAAAGAATAAATTAATGGACGAACGGCTAGCGAGGCTCAAGGTTTATCCTGGTAGCGAACACAAGCACGAAGCCCAAAAACCAGTGAAAGTGAGTATTTAAGAATGTCTAAAACTGAATATTTTTATGCATTAGGCCGCCGGAAAAGTTCTACAGCAAGAGTCAGGCTATATGCAAAAGGCAAAGGCCAAATTACAGTTAATAATAAATCTGTAGAAGAATACTTTGACAACAGCCAAGCACTACTTAAGGTTATAAACAAGCCTTTTGTTGTTCTAGATAAAGAGAATCAATTTGATGTATCTGTTGTTGTTGAAGGTGGTGGCCATACAGGGCAAGCCGGCGCTATATCTTTAGCTATCGCAAAAAGTTTAGTGGAACTTTCAGAGGACTATAAAGGAACTCTTAAGAAAGCTGATCTGCTTTCAAGAGACCCAAGAGAAAAAGAACGTAAGAAGTTCGGTCTTAAGGGTGCTCGTAAGCAAAGACAATTTACAAAGAGGTAGATTATTTAGCTTATTAAGATTTGGGCGTATGCTAAAATTGACCCTAGGTATTTCCAGATAGGGTCAATTTTTTATATGGACGAAAGAAGAAATCAATTTATTAACAGAACAGCCAAACTGTGGGGTTATGACCTAGATACTACCCGACAATTGCTTAGTATTCGACCAATTAAGGCAATTCGGCTGAACCTTAACCGAGATCTCAATAACACTATTTCAGAACTTTCAACAACAGTTCCAGATGTTTTTAAAATAGATTGGGCACCACATACTTATTACTCTGAAAGCTTAAATAAACCTTCTGGTCTTAAATTATTCAAAAGCCAAGATATAGTTATTCAAAATTCTTCAAGTTTTTGTCCTGTGCTAAATTTAGACCCAAAAAAAGGTGATAAGATTTTAGATTTATGTGCAGCACCGGGCCTCAAAACTTCACATATAAGCGATATATGCAATAATGAAGCAGAAATAATTGCCAATGATCTTTCTAGAGCTAGATACCGTAAGATGGAATTATTTTTTAATACTTACGGCTGCAATATAAATTCAATAAATAATGATGGCAGAACGCTTGCAAATAATCCTATGTACGCAGGTTATTTTGATAAAATTCTAGTTGATGCACCATGCAGCGGAGAAGCTAACATCAATATTAATGTTGATAAAGATTTCAGCGCATGGAGTTTAAAAAATATTAAGCGTCTTCAAAACCTGCAGTTAAGCTTACTTAAGACGGCATATAAATTAGTCAAAAATGGCGGAACAATAGTATATAGTACCTGCACAATTAATGCTGAAGAAAATGAAATCGTTGTATCAAAATTTATAAAAAGTCATAACTGCATATTGCAAAGTACAATTGCAGGAGATTTGCCTACTATAAAAGTGAATCAATCTTCACTAAACATATCTGTTGAAAATGATATACTTAACAAGTGCACAAGAATAATTCCGTCAAAATACAATGAAGCCTTTTTTGTTGCAAAAATACTCAAAATTGAAGAAGACGAATTTAGTTATGATAAATAGTCACAAAGATTGTAAATTAAATATAAAGGTAGTTTATACTAAATAATAATGAGAAAAGAAATTATTCTTACTGGTATAAGGAGTAATGATGAGCCACATATTGGTAATTACCTAGGTGCTATTCTGCCAATGGTACAACTACAGAAATTGGCCGGTGAATATCAATTAAATATGTTCGTTCCTGACCTGCATAGCTTCACGACACCAATTGACCATAGGACTTTATTAAGCAATACATTTAGGAACCTAAAATATTTTGTGGCCGCCGGGCTGGATCTATCGAATAGCGACACATACATTTATCGTCAGAGCTATATAAGTGCACATAGTGAACTTGCTTGGATACTTGATTGTTTTACGGGATTTGGTGAAGCTAGTCGAATGGTAGAGTTTAAAGATAAAGCAGAAAGACTTGGAAAAGAACATGTATCGGTCGGATTATTTAATTATCCGGTGTTACAGGCAGCAGATATTTTGCTATACAAAGCTAAGTGGGTACCAGTTGGAGACGATCAAAGGCAGCATATTGAGCTGGCTAGAACATTGGCTATCAGATTAAATAATAAATTTAGTGATAATTTATTTGTAGTGCCCGAAGAAAGCTCCGAGCAAGCAAAATTTGCAGGAAACACACAATCACTGCGCATAAGGTCACTCAGAAATCCGAATAAAAAAATGAGCAAAAGCATAAATGACCCTGCTGGAACAATCTTATTAAGTGATTCTGCAGACGAAGCCGCTAAGAAAATAATGAGTGCAACAACAGATAGTTTCGGTGAGATTAAGTTCAATTTTAAAGAACGTCCTGGAATTAGTAATTTGTTACAAATACTATCATTGCTTAGTAATAGAAACTTAGAAGATGTGATTAACGAATGGCAAGGCAAAAATAATTATGGCGAACTTAAAAAAACCGTATCAGAATATGTCAAGCATTTTTTGAATGATTTCCAGTCAGCGTTAAAAAATGTTGATGAACATAATATTTATAAAAAGCTAGAGTCAAGCGAAGCGATACTAAAGCCAATTGCCAATGAACAGCTCTTAAGGGTTCAGCAAGCTGTTGGCTTGAGGTAAATCTATTATAGGCCTCTATGCTATAATTGTATGAACATACAAGCATACTCTATAACCGAATAATAAGAGGACATTACTATTTCTGACTCAAAGGCCAAAGCAATAGTTAAGAATAAAAGTGACAAAAATTTGAGAGCTGATATATTGTTAGCTAACTCAT
>JACCDG011906252.1_pt1 | contig 12979 bp, 17 predicted proteins | sample 7442471 | NCBI WGS metagenome assembly JACCDG01 (sample SAMN15323444, study PRJNA562643) | freshwater metagenome | isolation source: river surface water | place: USA:Blue River Watershed | collected 2017-08-17 | reverse complement strand
GAACAAGTTCCTACTCGAGATGGTTTTGGTCATGGATTAGTTGAAGCTGGAGAACTTGATCCTAAAGTCGTAGCTCTGTGTGCTGACTTGGCTGAGTCTACTCGCGCTCATTGGTTTAAGGAAAAATTCCCTGAGCGATATGTCGAACTCGGTGTGGCTGAGCAGAACTTAGCGACTGTGGCTTCTGGTATGGCAAACTACGGCAAAATCCCTTTTATTATGTCCTATGCGGCGTTTTCCCCAGGTAGAAACAATGAACAGATCAGAACCACTATTTCTATAAATAACGTGCCTGTGAAGGTCGTAGGATGCCACGCTGGCGTCTCTGTCGGCCCAGATGGGGCAACTCACCAAGCACTCGAAGATATCGCTCTTATGCGTGTTCAGCCAAATATGACCGTCATCGTCCCAGCTGACTCCGAAGAGGCTAGAAAAGCGACGCTTGCGATCGCTAAAAATGGGCAGCCGGCATATCTTCGTTTAGGACGGGATAAATCTCCGGTTTTCACTACAAAAGAAACTCCATTCCACATAGGGAAAGCTCAGATTTTATTTAAATCAAAAAATCCGACTGTGGTGATCGTCGCATGTGGGACTTTGGTTCACAATGCACTTCTTGCTGCGCATGATTTAGAAAAAGAAGGAATAGGCTCGGCGGTGATAAACCTTGCGACGATAAAACCTTTTGATAAAAGTATTTTACCGTTCATAAAAGAAGTCGGTGCTCTAGTAACAGCTGAAGAACATCAAATAAGAGGCGGGATGGGAAGCGCTGTGGCAGAAGAGATGGTGAAGTTTTTCCCAGTACCGCAAGAATTCATCGGTGTTGATGATCGTTTTGGTCAATCTGGAAATACAAAGGAGCTCATGGCTGAATACGGAATGGATGTTACCCACATAAAACTAGCTGTTAAAAAAGTTTTAAAAAGAAAGCATGGAGGAAAATAAAAATATCCCACAAAAAGGGGAGAAATATTACCACTTTAAATCTGTTGGCGGAGAAGACCATCTTTATGAGATAGTTGGACTTGGTGCTCATACAGAAACAGAAGAAGTCTTGGTTATTTACAAACCTCTATATACAAGTGAATACCTAAAAGAAAACCTGCCTGCGCAGGCAGGAGGTTCGGAATATTTCATCCGACCTCTTTCAAACTTTTTAGAATATGTTGACCGTGATGGCTATAAGGGCCCGAAATTTTTTAAAGCCTAGTTTAAATATTGTCCGTCCTCGCTTTTTATATCTTGATTCCCGTACCTTTCTTTTAACTTTGTTTTTATCTCATCTATTTCTTTTTTAATCTCTTCTATATTATCTAACGTGGCATCAGTATTTTCACTGAATGTACTTCCACTTTCTTTTGCGTACTCTAGGATTTGCTCCTGTGATCTTAGACGTTTTATTTTATCGTCATAATCATCTCCACTTGAAAGAGAATCATTTAACTCAGATTTAATTCTTTCTATTTTGTTTTGTATATCAACTATTTGATTTATTTTTTTCTTGTACCTAATTACATCTGCTCTATTATTAAGTTTCCAAAATTCATCCTCGAGTCCAATAAGTCTAGTCTCAAGTTCATCAACTTGGTACCTGTCTCCCGTTTTTCCTTGCTCTATCACTTCATTTAAAGCGCTAGCATTAGTGTCGTAGCCTTTTTCTTTCTTTACTTTACGCATTACTGATAAATTATCAGGGTTAGTTTCGTAGATATTTGGGTCTTTTTCATTTGGTAAACCCGGAATTGGCTTTTTTTCAAAAAATCCCATAAATTTAGTTTAGATTTGGATCTATTAAAACACTGTGAGGGTCAATTCTTTTTAAAATACTCTTAAGTTCAATAATTTTTTCTTGAATTTTTGGATTTGCTGGCATTGATTCGTAGTATTCTAACGCCTCTTTAATTTGTTCAATTCTTTTAGCTGTAGCCTCTGATCCGTCTGATTCGTTTTCGCTTAAATTTGGTTCATTAGAAAGACCTTCTGCTTCTACGTGAAAATTAAGTTGGTCTGTAAAATCATCCAAGCTTTGCTCTTTTTCAGTTAACGCAAACTCCACTTTTTTGTCGATTTCTTTATCTTCCGGAATACTCTGTATTCTTTTTAATTTTTTAAAAAACTCCATATTATTTATTTTTTAAGTCTTCTAATGCCTTGGTTAGTTCATCTCTCTTTTCTTCATCTTTTGTGTTCGCAAGCTCTTCTTCTATTCTAGAGATTGATTCTTTTAACATTTTACTTTTCTCTTCTTCATTTTCCGCTCTGTCGTTTCTAAATCCAGTTTCTAAACTCATATTAATTTATTTTTTTAGGTTTGTAATACGCTGGTGCTTTTGCCAGCCACTCTTCTAGCTTCTTTCTGGTTAAAAGACCTTTTTGTGCTCCCACATATTGTACCACGGACATCGAGTTCACTGGACCCCACATTAAAGCTTGTTCTACTGGCATCCCGAGAGCCAAAGCTGTCGTAAATGTACTAGAAAATGAATCTCCAGCACCAGTTCTTTCTACTGGTGGGGCTGGATCTGGATACATCGGCAGATAAAGCATATCTTGTCCGTCATACGTGTAAGCGCCATCTGGACCATCAGTTATAACAACAATTTTCGGACCGAGTTTTTTAATACCTGTCAAAAGATTTTTAACATCTTTTTCTTTTACATTTAAAATTTTCTCTGCTTCTTCTTTGTTACAGAAAAAAACATGTGAATTTAAATATAAGTCCTTTAATTTTTCAGCACCTAAACCTATCTGGAATGTTCCGGGCTGAAAAGCAAGTTTTACATTATTTTCTTTTACATATTTTGCAATCTCTAACTGATAGTCTAGAGAATTTTCTGCAAGGGAAGAGAGATACATCCATTCTGGCGCTTCTATCCCATTTAAAACATCTAAACTGTAATTAAACTGTGCGTGTTTAATCAAAATAGTTCTCTCAGCTTCAAAACTTAATACATAGTGATAGTTTGTTTTGAAACCATCTTGAGTCTGGACTAAATCTGTCGCGACTCCATTTTCTTTTAGAGCTTCGATACAATCTTTTCCATTCTCATCATTTCCAACATGAGTTATTAAAGCTGTTTCAAGTCCAAGACGAGACGCGGACACGGCAGCGTTCGGGCTATTTCCAACAGCTTTTACAATCACGACATCTTTGTAGGGGATTTTATCTCCAAAGCGCATTGAGATTGTACAATTGTCGTCGTTTATATCGCACGTTACTCGCGCGTCTTGTAGTTGTATAAAAGCATCTGTCACAATATCCCCAATAGCTAAAAATTTTACTTTCTTCATATATATCATTGTATCAGTAAAAGAGTGACGAATATCCACAGGTATTGACATCCTTCTTTTTTATACGGTATAATGGCTCTCCGACGTTCTTTTCACAAACCATCAAAAACTTTAAAGCCATGACCTTGACTTCCGGCCGTATTCCCACAGTCCCTGCAACACAAACCCAAAAACGTGATCCCGAGGTGATCATGAATGATATTGCAAAAGTTCAAAGTGAGATCACTTCTCATATGATGACAGTAGCAAAAGCAGGTGGAAACAGAGGGTGTGCTTCGTACATGTCCAAGGTTGACAAGCTTGGTGGCGATGGGATAAATCCGGCACTTCAAAAAGCCCATAGCAAGCTGGCTGAATTCAAAGATGAGTACGACATCGCCGTGGCTTCGTCCAGATCCAACTAGGAACAAGTCCAAAGGGCTTACCTGAAAGGCCGTCCACATACGTGTGGGCGGCTTTTTTGCTATAATGAGTTTATGAGCATAGAAAAACCTGAAAATTCACATTTAAAAATTGTACATATCAAAGGGTCGCAAGATAGTAATCCTAAAGAAGTCAAAAATGATTTAAATCCAGACGATATTGATTTTTCAACACCGCAAGAAATAACCCTTGAGTTTCTATCTAAAGTAACCTTAGCTGATCCTCATAGAGAAAACGAAAAAAGAAAACTGCTAAATATAATCCTAAAAGAAACAGACCCGAAGATTAAACAGTCTTTATGGGAAACTTTATTAAGGTATATACAAGAAAGTGATGAAGCTGAAGAATAATTATGTTTAAAGAAGAAATTAAAAGTTTAATAAAAGGTGATGTAGAGAACGCGATAGATGTTCTCGAAAAGTATAGTCACGACTATAGTATTTTCGAAGTTCCTCCCGAAGTTGTTGTTTTTCCGAAAGACTCTGAAGATGTTAGAAACCTTGTAAAATTTGTGAATAAAAAAAGAGAAGAAGGATATTTCTACGTTTCCTTAACTGCTCGTGGAGCTGGAACCTGTATGTCAGGCGGTTCTTTGAACACGTCTATTATAGTTGACACTACTCGGTATATGAAAGGAACTCTGGAAATAAAAAAAGTAAAAGAATTTGCGCAGAAGTCACCAACCGGAAGAACATACAGTATCTCAGGTGAAGCCAGAGTTTTACCCGGAACATTTTATCGAGATTTTGAAAAAGAAACTCTAAAGGAAGGGCTCATCATGCCGTGTTATCCAGCTTCTAAGAACCTGTGTGTTGTGGGAGGTATGGTTGCGAACAACGGCGCAGGAGAGAAAAGTTTAAAGTACGGTCAGAATAAAGATTTCGTAAAAAGTCTAAAAGTTGTTTTAGACGATGGGGAAGAATACGAGATTTCACCTATCACTAAAGAACAGTTAGAGGCAAAATCTCTCGAAGAAAACTCTCTAGGGCGTATTTGTCGACGAATTTGGAATGTTTTGAAAAGAAACGAAGAGGAGATAAAGAATGCCAAACCAAAAACTTCAAAAAACTCTTCTGGATATTTGATCTGGGATGTTTGGAATGAAGAAAAGAAGCTTTTTGATCTAACAAAACTTTTTGTCGGTGCTCAGGGAACAACAGGTATCATCACAGAGATAACTTACAACCTTGTTTCAACAGAAAGTCAGTCAAAACTTCTTGTTGTTTTCCTAAAAGATTTAAAACAAATTCCAGAACTCACAAAAGAGCTTTTGAAGTTCGATTTAGAGACTCTTGAAGTTTACGACGATAACACTATAAAGTTCGCGGTTAAATTTTTCCGAAGCTTTGTTAAAGATAAAGGTATAAAAGGTGTCTTTCGATATGCGATAAATTTCTTCCCAGAATTTTTGATGGTTTTAAAGGGTGGGATGCCTAAACTTATTGTCTTGGCAGAGTTTGTTTCTAACGATAAATTTGAAATTTCCGAAGAAGCGGAGTCTGCGAAAAGACAAATCTCACATCTTAATCTTCGAACGAGAATCATAAAAACAGAGGAAGAAAGAAATAAATACTTTGATATAAGGCGAGATAGTTTCAAACTTCTTTCAGATCACTCAAGAGGCACAAAAACAGCGCCGTTTATTGACGATATCGCTATTTTACCTGAATACCTCCCAGAGTATCTACCAGAGCTTGTGAAGATTCTCGATAGAGAAAAACTTCTTTATACGATAGCAGGGCACCTAGGAAATGGAAACCTCCATATTATTCCACTAATGGATTTTAAAGATCCAAAAACTAAAGAAATCATCGTCCGTGTATCTCCAGAAGTTTATGCGCTCGTAAAAAAATACAAAGGTACGATGACAGCAGAACACAATGATGGAATAATCAGAACTCCTTTCGTCTCACTTATGTTTGGCGAAAAAATGAACAGTGTTTTTCTGGAAATTAAAGAAATTTTTGATCCAAAAAATATTTTCAATCCAGGTAAAAAAGTAAATGGAACTATTGACGATATTGAAAAATATATTGCTACTCCGAAAACAAATATATAAAAATAAAATTCTGTAATTTTTCTTTTTATCTTCCGTCACTATAAATGCAACATCATGTTGTTATATTATGGAAAGAATTAAAGAAAATTTAGAATTAAGAAAAGAGCAAAACCTAATGTCTTTTGTTTTGATGCTGTGTTTTCTTATGATCGCCTTCTCATTTTGGGGAGCATTTTCTTCTGACCGTGTAGCAGCAGAAAATACTGAAGAAATGAACAGGGTAGTTGCTAGCCAGACCAAATAATAAGATATTCTCAAAAAGAGTAGACTTTTTTATATTTTTGTTTATAATACTCGGATATGACAACTTTAAACGCAAACGTAAGAAAATTAGTGAATAAATCTGAAAACAAAGCCCTTAGAGAATCTGGAAAAATTCCAGCTGTTTTCTATGGTTTTAAGAAAGATGTAACTTCATTATCCGTTGATAAAAAAGAGTTTATTGATGCTTTTAAGGTGGCAGGAGAAACATCAACAATTACACTAAAGACTTCAAATGGAGACTTCAACGCGATGATTCATGATGTTCAAGTTGATCCAGTAAAAGGTGATGTAATCCACGTAGATTTTCTGTCTGTTGATATGAACAAACCTATCGAAGTTAACGTACCACTCGAATTCGTCGGAGAATCAGTAGCTGTTAAAGAGGGTGGTGTGCTCGTAAAAGTTATGCACGAACTTTCTGTTTCAGCACTCCCAGCAAATATTCCACAACATATTGAAGTTGATATCTCTAAACTATCCACAATTGATGATATAATCACTCTAGGAGACTTAAAACTCCCTACAGGTGTAACGTTCACTGAAGAAGATCTATCTGTAGTTGTTGCATCCGTAACAGCACAACAAGAAGAAGTAGAAACTCCAACAGAAATAAACCTTGATGCTATCGAAGTTGAAAAGAAGGGTAAGAAAGAAGAAGAGGTTGGAGAAACTCCTTCAAAATAAAAATCTTGTTTGTGCAACATTTAATTATGTTCACATTATCTATTTCAAAACAAAATAATTCTATGATAAAAAGCATCACCTGTTTGATCGTGGTGCTTTTCATTTTTATATCATTTGTTCCTGTTCAAAGTGTAAATGCCCAGCTTTCGGCTGAAGAACGTGCTGAGCTTGAAGCAGAACTTGCTGATCTTGAAAAGGAAATAAAAGCTCAAGAAGCTATTTTGGCTGGTCAAAAGAATAAATCAGCTTCACTTCAAAGAGATATTGCCCTTTTGCAGGCAAAAATAAACGCAGCAAAGACAAATATTCAGAAAAAAGATCTGCAGATTAAGAAAATTGGAAGTGAAATAAAAAATAAAAATCAAACGATTGCAGAATTAAATGAAGATATCGAAAATGGTAAGCAATCTTTAGGTCAACTTATTAAAAAGACAAATGAAATGGATTATATAACTTTCACTCATGCAGTTTTGAGTGCCGAATCTATTTCTGATTTTTATGGAGATATTAATACATATTCTTCTTTGAAAAAATCTGTCCAAGATTCTGTAAATGAAGTTCGTGGAGTGAAGGTTGAAACAGAGACAGTAAAAAAACAACTTGAAACAAAACAAACAGAGGAGATCGATGCTAAGAAAGCTATAGAGCAAGAAAAAGCAAAAGTTGAAGTGAGTGAAAAAGATCAAAAAACCCTTCTGTCTATAAGTAAAAACCAAGAAGCAGAATATGCAAAGGTTCTAGCTGCGAGACAGGCAGAAGCTGCCAGTATCCGTGCAAAACTCTTCGAACTTCGAGGGCAAGGCGCTATTCCGTTTGGACAAGCGTATGAGTTTGCGAAGGTAGCGAGTAAAGCTACAGGTGTACGACCTGCGTATATTTTGGCTATTATGAAGCAAGAATCAAATCTCGGAGCAAACGTAGGAACTTGCAACAGACCAGGCGACGCTAGGACATGGAAAGATATCATGCCAGGGCCTGATAGTGGATCATGGAGAGATGATCAATCTGCCTTTCTTCGAATTACAAAAAAACTCGGAATTAATCCAGATGGCCAACCTTTATCATGTCCATTATCTACAGGAGGATGGGGAGGTGCGATGGGACCTTCACAGTTTATTCCTGTAACATGGGAAAGTTATGAAAATCGAGTAGCCACAGCAGTTGGAGCAAGCGTTGCTAACCCTTGGAATCCAGCTCATGCGATCACTGCAACAGCCCTGTACGTAAAAGATTTAGGTGCTGCGTCTCAAACATATACAGCAGAACGAGAAGCGGCTTGTAAATACTATTCTGGACGAGGATGCTCTGATCCAAAAGTTGCAAATGCATTTTATGGAAACGCTGTGATGACTCACGCTGCAAATATTCAAAAAGATATCGATGTGTTGGAGAGTTTCTAGGATAGTTGTTAGTGTTTAGCCTATAGTTTTTAATAAACAAAGATCCCTTGCGGGATCTTTGTTTATTAATTAGAGAACGTCCTGACTTGGTCAGGACGTTCTGGTTTTGTTGGTCAATTGAGGCTGAACGCAATAGCTTCTGGTTTTGCTACATCCAGGAATGGTTTAAGGTTAACGATTGGCTTCGCAAACACCTGGAGTGTTAGACGAAGTTTTTGCTTCGCTACTCGCCGATCTTGACGCGTAACCTCTTTCTTACCTTTGTGCGCACTCATCGCTTGGTGGATTAAGGTTCATCAACTTTAAACTTAATTTTACCACTAATCAAAAAAATACAAAAGAAAAGCCCTGGCATTTTGCCGGGGCTTGAGGATGTTAGTTTGTACGACGTGGTTGCTCCACTGGATACTTAGAAAAGAGATCTTTCCACTTACCTTGCTCTTTAAGTTCTTCCTGTCTTTCTTCAGCAGATTTGTAACCCGCTTCCTCCAGAGCTAATGTATATCTCGACATCAGATCGGCCAGAGTCTGTTGCCAAGCTCTCTCTGTAAAGATATTAGTTGGTGGAATTTTTCGATGCTCCTCAAGCCTTGTTTCAATTTCAAGTAGTTTTTTGGTGGTTTTCATTTTACTAAAGATCAGGGGTTTTACTTTTTGAATATTAATATAAGTCTGTACAAAAGAAAAGACCCCGACATTGCGCCAGGGTCTTCAATGTGTGCGGTTTCATTTGTTACCCTCTACCCATCATCTCCTCGAATGAGCGGCGTTGGCTGAGATCTCGCTCCGCATCATCAACGAGTGCGTGGTGCGAACCTTCGTCCGCGCTGATCATCTGGCGGTAAGCGGTATCTGAGGAATACCCCAAAAGTCTGGCGTAGAAATTATTATGGTATCGCTCCTGAAGAGTTCTCACGTCTTCTTCGCTCGATACCTCTTTCATCTCTTCGCGTTCACGTAGATCACGTTCATGAGCTTCAGCTTGTTCAGCTTTCACTTGCTCGATTTTTTGGTGAGAAGAAATGTGATCGAAGGCAACTTCTTCGCCTTCACGTTTCGTAGCGTTACGGTCATAGGCTATGCGCATGACTATATGTGGTTTGGTGATTTGTGCGTTCCTTTTTATATTATAGCATATTACATGATTTTGTCAATATATAAGGATTTTGTTAATAATAAGCTCTTGCTAAAGAAAAACCCTTATGTTAATATCTCTTTTGTTATGAAAAAAGAAATCCACCCAGCAAACTATAGACAAGTTATCTTCCAAGACGTCACTTCTGGCGAGATGTTTTTGATTGGTTCTACAATGAAAAGCTCTGAAAAAGGTAAGTTTGAGGGAAAAGAATACGACTTGGTAAAAGTTGAAATCTCTAGCGCTTCACACCCATTCTATACAGGAAAAGAAACTGTTCTAGACACTGCAGGACGAGTTGATAAGTTCAAGCAACGAGCTCTGAAAGTTACAAAGACTGCAAAAAAAGCTCCTAAAGCTAAGAAAAAAGAAGAAGCAGAAGCGTAAATTTAAAAAATAACATTAAAAGGCCTTTTGGTCTTTTTTTGTATTATAATTAAAAAAATCATGGAACTAAATCTTGAAGAATTAAAATCAAATCACAAAACAAGTTTTCTCGCCTCAGAATACGAGCGTCTTTTGCGTGAAAAAGAAAACACAGAGAAAATGTTAGAAGAAGATCCTTCAATGAAGGATATGATTGAAGAAGAATTAAAAAATATGGAAATTCAAATAGAGGGCGCGAAGGGTCAGCTTGAATCTATTGTGAAATCAGAGCGAGAAGAAGAGAAATTTCCAAATGAAATTATATTAGAGGTTCGGGCTGGAGCCGGAGGGGACGAAGCTTCACTTTTTGCTTATCAACTTGCTGAAATGTACCATCGGTTTTCTGAAAAACAAGGATGGACATTTAAAACAGAATACGAATCGATGAACGATTTGGGTGGATATAAAGAAGCTTCTTTTGAAATAAAAGGGAAGGATGTTTACAAGAAACTTCGATTTGAAACTGGGGTTCACCGAGTTCAAAGAATTCCCGCAACAGAAAAACAAGGAAGAATTCATACATCAACAGCTTCTGTTGCAGTGCTTCCGTTATATAAGAAAACAAACATCATTCTCAATGAAGCAGATCTTGAATTTGAAACTTCTAGATCAGGCGGTGCAGGTGGGCAAAATGTTAACAAAGTTGAGACAGCAGTTCGAGTGATTCACAAACCAACCGGCTTTGATGTGCGTTCAACTTCTGAACGAACTCAGCTTAAGAATAAAGAAAAGGCTCTTGAACTTTTACGCTCTCGTTTACAACAAGCAAAAGACGATGAAGAAGCTAAAAAATATTCTGATAACCGAGCATCTCAGATTGGGACGGCTGATAGGTCAGAAAAGATTAGAACATATAATTTTCCACAAGATCGAATGACTGATCATCGGATAAAAGAGTCGTGGAGTAATCTACCTTCGATTATGCTCGGGAATATCGATGATATTATCAACAGTTTTTCTGAGGAAAAAGAAGTTAGCGAATAAGTCGACCATCTTTTTCTTTATTGAAATTATTTAAAATCTCTGGTATATTAACCTTCGTTCTAACCTTTTAGAATATGCGCGTGTAGCTCAGCTGGTAGAGCAATCGACTGATACTCGGTAGGTCCCAGGTTCGACCCCTGGCACGCGCACAAAAAATCCCCGAAAGGGGATTTTGCGCGTGAAAAAGCAAGCTGTCTTGCTTTTGTCCAGGAGTCGAAAGGCTTTTCATTATTTTCTGAATTTTATGAAAGAAAATTGAAAAGCACCCGCGACGGTAGTCGAGACTCCTAAACGCGCACGAAGTTTGTAAATTAAAACAAATCATCTCAAGAGGTATCTTTTAAATGCGAAAAGCCGAGGTCCTATTTGGACCTCGGCTGTTAGCTTTAGTTGGTTAGGTTGTGCTTTTTGATCTTTCTCCCTTTTATTCCATTCTTGGAGAGTCCAGCACTCAAGGTGCAAGTGACAACCTGTTGGGCCTTCTGTATGGCCAGTATTTCCTACGAAGGCAATATGTTCACCAGCTTTCACATTTGAGCCATAGCTCTTGTGTGATCTTTTCTTTAGGTGAGCATATTGCCAAACGTATATCCCATCGTAGATAGCCACAAGATTGCCGTAGCTATCACTGAAGGCATCTTTGATGACCTTACCGCCTTTAACAGCAGCAACAGGATCACCGCAGTCAGCTGCAAGATCGTGTCCATGATGAACATCTCCGTGTAATTTCACACCGCGACCTATCTTCTTAATTCCATTTGGTAATGGGCTTATATCGACGGTCACCATTCCAATTTTGGTGTTACTCATACTTTTACCACCAGCACTCTTGGTACTACTAGTGGCATCACTAGAGACGAAGAAGACCTTGCCGTTTATTGATGGTATTTTTCTTTGCTTGACTTCTTCCATCAATATATGGAGAGTCCTTGTTACCGCTTTTGAATAGTCGGTTTCTGAAGATGAAGGTACGTCTTCTACAGCGCTATTCACCACCCAGTAGTACGATTTCTCGTCTTGGTAGACTGAGTGGTATTTAGCCTTTTCTCCGATTAGCCGAGCCATACGCGCAGCCTCGGAGTTTTGGTTTAGTGAGCTGTATGTGGCAGGGTAAACTTCCCATTTATCGTTCCCTTGCTCATCCTTCTTCCAACGTACCCCTTTCCCACTTTTCATCAAGGTGGCAACTTGCACTGCCGTCATGACGAATTTGTTCTGTCCATCGAGACTGTCACCTTTCAAGTAGCGAAAGTTGTGAGCCTCTGGGCCTGAGAAGTGTGAGAGTATGGAAAGCGTTAGATCAGCATCTGCTGATGTGTGTTCACCATACGTCTCTACTACCAGTGGTTCTGGCTCTACAAGCTCAACCTGTTGGATGTGGCCTTCATCTACCGATTGCTGGTTAGATGAAGTTTTATCCTGATCAGTTTGTTTGTATGGGTCCTCTTTGGGTATCTCGGGTATTGTCACCTCGACATCCTTTCCACCCTTATCAGAGAAAAACCTCTTAAGTTCGGGGTAGGAAAGGATTAACAGACCTATGACTACTGCAAAAAGGATCAACTGGTTTACCCAGGAATCCTTTTTCGTTTGCCCGTGACCACCGCAACATTCCTTGCCTCGCTTGTAGTTACTGTCAGCAACTTTTTCTATAAGGCCTACGACTTTGTCGAGGTTCTCGAAACAGTCCTTCTCAGTTTTTGGCTGAGTTGGCGAGGTTTGCGGGCTGGATGAATGTCCACCATATCCAGACTGATGTCCGGCAGGGATGTCTTGTCCACCTGCCCGGAATCCACCAGCTGGGATAAAGGGTTCTCCTCCATGACAACAGCCAGACGTAACCTCCTTAAACAGGGGCTGTCCGGTTTTCTTGTCGTAGATTGAAACCTTCCTGTATCCTGGAGGATTACTTTTTGGCGTATTCTTCACGTGTTCCGCCAGAAGCTTGAAAAGCTCTTTGTCTTCTTCTGCATTATTGACTGTATCCAGCGATACTTGGTCGGTTGCCGTGCCACCGGTATTACCCGAGGGGTTTGTTTCTGCCATCTTGGTTGGTTTTTGTTGGTTCAATGTAAAGGGACTACACTTCGTTTGCACACTACCATGTTTGAGGAGGAAAGTCAAGGGACTTCTCCTTTCTTTTCCCTTGAAGGAAAAGAAACAAAAGTTCAAGACCTTGATAAAATATCTCTAAAAATAAACAAAATATTACTAAACTCGCTAACTGTTTCACTCTGAGAGCTCGTTTTTAACGTAATATTTTGTTTATTTTTTTAACATGATATTTCAAACGGTTGGAGGATTTTAGTT
>JACCDG010674255.1_pt1 | contig 12980 bp, 11 predicted proteins | sample 7442471 | NCBI WGS metagenome assembly JACCDG01 (sample SAMN15323444, study PRJNA562643) | freshwater metagenome | isolation source: river surface water | place: USA:Blue River Watershed | collected 2017-08-17 | reverse complement strand
CTGAGCAATCTCGGCGACTGCCTTCTTCAAACCCATCCCGCGCTCAGCCAGGCTCAGCGCCTGTTTAGCGAGCTCTTCATAATCCGCGGGTCCCTCTTGCACTCCTGCCAGAAGCAGAACCATTTCACCCTTTGGCTCGCTTTTTGCCCATTCAATAAGCTCTGCCAAAGTTCCTCGAGTTACCTGTTCAAACTTCTTCGTCAACTCTCGCACCACCACCGCTTGGTGGTCTTGGCCAAAAAAGTTCGCTGCGTCTTGCAGGCTTTCCAAAATTCGATGGGGAGCTTCGAAAAAGACCATGGTTCTATCTTCGTTCGCCAGCCGTTCAAATGTGGCTCTGCGCTCGCCTGCTTTTCTAGAAAGAAAACCTTCGAAAACAAATCGATCGGTTGGCAAACCCGAAACAGCGAGCGCCGAGAGGACACTGGAGGGACCAGGAATGATTGTTACTTCAACCTCAGCTTCAATGCATGCCCTCACCAAGTTAAAGCCAGGGTCAGAAATAGTTGGCATGCCGGCATCACTCACGACTAACAGGTCTTGGTTCTTTGCTATAGCGACCAATTCTTGTAGGCGCGAGTGCTCATTGTGATCGTGCAGGCTAAAGAGCTTTGCGTGGAATCTCACATCGAGTGCTGATGCCAACAGCTTGAAACTCCTGGTGTCCTCACAAGCAATGAAATTACTGCTCTGGATAGCCTGAACCAGTCTCGTTGAGGCATCCGAGAGGTTGCCAATGGGAGTTGCAGCCAGTATCAACACAGCAAGCAAACTAGCATCTAAGCGTGGTTTCAGCGCTAGCCAAATTGCTCTCAAGGGTTTCGACGCACCCTTACTTTGCTGCTATTTCCACCCTGGCAATCACGACGCTGGCGGCAGTAATCAGATTCAGCAACCTGGCCAACCCCACCACTTTGGTTTTTGATGAGACCTATTACGTAAAAGACGCCTACACCCTGGGTCTTTTTGGAGCCGAAAGAGCCTGGCCAGAGAATGCGAATCAGTTCTTTGAGGCGGGCGAGCCGAATGTCTATGAAGCAACAGCTGCCTATGTGGTGCACCCACCACTGGGCAAGTGGCTGATTTGGCTGGGCCTGAGCATTTTTGGAGTGGAGAACAGTTTTAGTTGGCGATTCACAACGGCACTGCTCGGAACCCTGAGTGTCGTTTTGATAATTGCCATCGCCCGATTGCTCACTAAGTCTGCTGCCTTTGCAGCCATTGCTGGATTTCTTCTGGCAATCGAGGGGCAATCAATTGTCATGTCAAGGACTGCAATTCTGGATGGAATCCTGACATTCTTTGTTTTGCTCACGTTCTTAGTGCTGCTAGTTGCCGATCAGACTTGGCGCAGAAGGCTGCGCTCTACTCAGCAACTAGCGGTCAAACCTTGGCTGATTGCCCTTGGTGTTGTGATGGGTATGGCGGGCTCAGTCAAGTGGTCGGCACTCTACTTTCTGGTTGCCTTTGGGCTTTATACGTTTTGGTCAGATTGGCAAACCAGGAAAAATCTAGGTTTGAATCGACTAGGAGCGATTTGGCAGGGTCTAATAAACGCGCTCACCCTTGCCATTAGCTCTTTTGTTGTCTATCTCATTAGTTGGTGGGGATGGATAAATAATGAGAGTGCCTGGGGCAGGCAGCTCGGCGATAGCTGGTGGAGTTCGCTTTGGGCCTATCACATTCAGATACTTGAGTTCCATGCCAATTTGCAATCGGATCACCCCTATGAGTCAAATGCGTTCGCTTGGCTATTGAACCTTCGACCAACTGCCTTCTACTTTGAGCAGTTTGAGGGCACCCAGCACTGCGGCTTTCTAACTAGCTGCACGATCGCAATAACGGCTTTGCCAAACCTGGTGATTTGGTTTGCTGGTTTGCTCGCTTTGGCATGGACTGCCAAAAATCGATGGAAGACTCGGCAGGCTCAGGTTGTCGTCCTAGGCTTTCTTGCTGGTTGGTTGCCATGGGTATTTTTCCTGGAAAGAACCGCTTTTCAGTTCTACACAGTTGTGATTACACCGTTTTTAGTTCTAGCACTCACGCTCGCTCTGCAGCAATACTGGCGCAGAGGGGTAATGCTGGGGGTGCAGCAGCTGCGAACTAGGCGCATCGTGGTTTTGCTGGTTGCGGCAAGTTTGCTCGCTTTGTTCTATCTGTCACTTTGGATCGGCCTACCGGTCCCCTATGACTTTTGGCGCCTTCAGTTACTTCTGCCGATTTGGATCTGACTTCCTAGCCTCACCAGCGGTGGCCGCGAGGGACCAGATGGTGGTAACCAGCAGGGTAATCAAAATCACAAACAGGGAAAGTTCGGTTGGTATCTCAGGGATGAAGGTGACGTGCTCGCCCCCGTTGATAAAGGGTAATTCGTTCTTGTGCAGTGCGTGAATCACCAGTTTTAGACCAATCCAGCCCAAGATAAGAGATAAACCGATACCCAAGTACTTCAGACGCTCCATCAGGCCACCGAGCAGGAAGTAAAGCTGGCGCAGTCCCAGCAGAGCAAAGACGTTGGCAACAAAGACAATGTAGGGCTCGCGAGTCAAACCATAAATGGCTGGGATGCTATCCAATGCAAACAGCAAGTCCGTAAACCCAATTGCGATCATAACCAACAGCAACGGGGTTGCTAGGCGAGCACCATCTTTAACAATGAAGAGCTTGCTGCCGTGATAGTCCTTGGTGGTGCGAAGGTGTTTTTGGAGGAACTTGATTACCCCGCTGCCCTCGTATTCTTCATCCTCAGGTCGCTTCAGCTGATCGTAGGTGTCTTTCATTATCTTCAAAGCGGTGAAAAGTAAAAACGCGCCAAAGACATAGAACGCCCAGGTGAAGTTCTCAATAAATGCGGCGCCGAGGACGATGAATAGGAATCTTAGGAAAAGCGCAATTGCTATTCCAATCAACAGTGCCTGGCTGCGAAGCTCTCGCGGAACCACGAACTGGGTGAAGATCACCAGAAAAACAAAGATGTTATCAACGGACAGCGAGTACTCGGTAACAAACCCGGCGAAGTACTCCTGGGCATACTGCGGCCCCCATACGCCACCGATTACAAAGCTGAACAACAAAGCCAAGGTCACATAAATGGATACCTGAATAGCCGACTCTCTAAAGGTTGGCTCGTGCGGACGTCTTGCCTGGACAATGAAGTCAACAAGTAATACGAGACTGAGAAGTCCGATGGTGAGTCCCCAGACCCAGAGTTCAACGTTCAAGATTTCCTAAGCGGTGGAATAAACAAGTAGGGTCCATTGTAGAAGCTGAATGGTAAGCAAAGGGAGCCTGACGTGAGAGTTCTGATTTCTGGTGCAACGGGTCTGATTGGCACCGAATTAGCGAAGCAACTGTTAACCGCCGGCCACACCCCGGTCCGGCTGGTCAGAAGAGAGCCGCGAGACTCCAGTGAGGTCTTCATCGATGCAAGCCGGGGTCAATTTGATTTCTCGGTAATGAACTCAATTGATGCTGTTGTGAACCTTGCTGGGGCAACCACAGGCAAAATTCCTTGGACCAAGAAATACATGCAGGAAATAGTTGACTCCAGGTTGGATACCACCAAGTTGCTGGTAGAAGCCATCAACGCCGCTTCCAACCCACCTAAAGTCTTGATCTCAGGATCAGCGTCTGGAATCTATGGCGATCGGGGCGATGAGCTGCTGGATGAAAACTCAACCAAGGGAGAGGGTTTTCTATCGGATCTCGCTTTTGCCTGGGAGGAGGAAGCAAAGAAGGCAAAAACTAGAGTGGTCCTGATTCGAACCACGATGGTGATGAGCAAGAAGCTCGGGGCACTTGGCAAGCTCCTGCCTCTAATCAAACTCGGCATTGGGGGTCCGCTCGGATCCGGCAAGCAGTGGTGGGCTTGGATCAGCCTCGAAGATCAGGCCAGGGCAATCATTCATCTGATTGAAAATCAGAAAGCGGTCGGGGCTTTCAATTTGACAGCGCCGGAACCAGCTACTTGCGAGCAGATAATTCACGCTCTCGGCAGAGCCCTCAAGCGTCCAACATTTTTGCGCGTTCCAGCTTGGGCCATGAACCTACTTATCGGTCTAGCAGCCAAAGAGCTGCTGCTCTGTTCACAAAAAATGACCGCCGACAAATTGATATCTTCCGGATATAAATTCAACCACCCCACATTACGTGAGGTGGTTGAATACGTAGTTTCTTAAGACTACTTAAGCAGCTACAGCAGCCTTCTTCTTGCGACGGCGAGCTGGCTTCTTTGCAGCTGGAGCAGCCTTCTTAGCGGTCTTGCGCTTTGCAGGCTTCTTAGCAGCAGTTGCCTTCTTAGCGGTCTTGCGCTTCGCAGGCTTCTTTGCAGCAGTCTTCTTAGCAGCTGGCTTGCGCTTTGCTGCCTTCTTTGCAGCTGGCTTCTTAGCAGCTGTCTTCTTAGCAGCTGGCTTGCGCTTTGCTGCCTTCTTTGCAGCAGGCTTCTTAGCCGTGGTTGGCTTCTTAGCAGCTGCTGCAGTTTCTGTAGTAGTTACAGTGGTGTCCATATGTGTGTCTCCATTCACCTAGACGAATTAAGCGTATAGCAATGTCAACTAAATTGCTCTACGTCGAGCAAGAATTTCATCAATTTCTTTGCTCGTCATCATTCGTCTAGGTTTTGATATATCGATTACCTCGGCGACGTCCGGAGCAGATTCAGATTGCTTCTTGCTCAACGGATCCGGTATCGAAATAGGTGTCCACTCCTTTGAATTTACGGCCTTTTTCATAGCTTTTGAGGCCGAGGAGCGCACCTGCTGTCGCGCCGAATAGATATTGTGAGCGACCCGACCAGCTTGTCGAGCAGCTGCACGAGCCACTAACAAACTGAGTACAGAAATTGCGCTCAGGGTAATCGACAAAATCCACGGGCCGGCATTGCCTCCGGCTAGTAGGCCGGTCGTCACTCCGGCAATTAGTAGCGGTAAAAACAAAACTGAAAAAATACGCTGGGTCATTACGAGGCGCGAGAGACGAAATTGTGGTGAGCTTTGCTCTAACCGTCGCTCCGCTTTAATTTGCTCGTTGACATTTTTCGCAGCCGCAACAATTTCTCCACGCTTAGCCCAACCGGGTACAAAGACCATCAGCCAGACCACGGCCGCGATCACTAAGAGGACCCCGCCCATTCCCACTGGAGAATTCATGCCTCAAAACTATGGTCAAATAAGGGCAAAACTGGCTATTTGAGTTGCGTGTTTGCGAGGCGATTTAACATCGTGTCGGAGCGTTCTTCTCGAGTAATTGCGAACACAAAATGGTCTCGCCACGCTCCATCGATATGTATAAACCTTTCCTTGAGACCTTCTTTGCGAAGTCCAAGCTTCTCTACCACCCGAATGCTCGGAGAGTTCTCCGGGCGAATATCGATCTCAACTCGATGCAGTCCAAGGTCGTCAAAAAGGTGGTCAATAGCCAGGGCAACCGCGTAGGGAGTGATGTTTCGGCCCGCATATTCCTTGGCAATCCAGTAGCCAATGGTCGCCGAGGAGACCGAGCCGTGCAGAATGTTGGCAACGTTGAGCTGACCAACCAGCTTCCCCTCATACAAAATTACGAAGGCTAGGCCGGTTTGCTTTCGTTGGTGATAGAGCAGATTCGAGACCATGGACTTGGCATTTACGGGATATCGAATGCCTGGAGTCGACGCCTCCCAGGGCCTCAACCACTGCCGATCAGCTTCAAGTAATTGTTGAAGGATTCGCCAGTCTCGCCGAGCGAGTGGACGCAGTTTTACTTTGCCAAAACTTAGAGCTGCGAATGCCTGCACGCTGGCAAGATTACGCTATGGAAAACCCAAAGAAAGCCTTGCGACAAAAACTGCAATCGCTTCGCCCACACTCCTCGGTTGGCCTTACCAACCAGCTGCGACAGCTGGTTGAAAAACTTGCGCCACATACCATCGCCAGTTACCAGCCGCTGCCTACCGAACCGGACACCTCCGACTTCAACCGCTGGGTAGCAGCTGGCCGGAGAGTAGTTTTTCCACGAGTGATCGGCTCGGACTTGGAGTTCGCCGAAGGACCAGTTTCCCTCGGCAGCTTTGGCATCGCAGAACCAACCGGACCGATAGTAAATCAAATTGACTTGGTCCTGGTGCCGGCATTAGCCACCGATAGCAGTGGTACCCGGCTTGGTAAAGGCAGGGGTTTTTACGATCGTTTCTTGGCGGGATTTGATGGGACCTGTTACGCCGTGGTCTTTGACGAGGAAGTACTGGAGACTCTCCCAGTCGAAAGCCATGACCAAAGAGTGGCGGGGGTTATTACCCCAAAAAGAACAATCGTTTTTGATTAGACTCTTCTACTCGATGCCTACCTATTCTTACGTCTGCAAAAACTGCGGCCATTCATTTGAAGCACAGCAGTCCTTTCAGGACCAGCCGCTAACTTCCTGCCCGAAGTGTCAGGGAGAACTTAGAAAACTATTTGGCAACCCTGGCATCACCTTTAAGGGCAGTGGTTTTTACAAAACAGACTCGGCTCCCAAGCCGCCGAGTTCTAGCGACTAACCCCAGTGTGGGGGTTTGTCGTCTCGCAGGCGATCATCATTTGAGTTATCGCCATCGCCCCAGCTCTCTGGCTTATCTTCACTGGCCAGCTCATCAAAAAGCTTTTCCGGTTTGCCCTGCAGATTGATGCCCAACCTAACCGCGATTCGGTTAGCAACCTCCTGCGGACGAGCAAAGATTTCAAATGCGTGCACGCGAAGATATTGCCAACCCATGGTGCGCAGCAATCCTGGTCTTAGGCGCAGCCGCTCGTCCCAGCTCTCCCCCACCAATGACCAGTCAGCGTCCACCACCACCGCTTGCGAACCAAAGCTGGCAGCTAGGCCGATGCGGGATGCAAAGTTGAGAACAACCTTGATGCCAAGCTTTTCTAGCCGCTTCGCTAAATCCTGCAACAGTGGATCCGGCTTTCCATCTGGCGTCTCTTGCATGAAGCTCGGGGCAACCAGGTCCTTGAGCCAGCGCTGGTTTTCCGGAACGGACATGCCAGCAAAGTCTTCGAAGTTGTAGCAGGAAACTGCCGTCATGCGCTTACGAGCGGAGACTATCTGGTTGACCATCCAGCGAGCAGCACTGGCTGAATTAAAGTCGCCCAGGCTGCCTGAGATTCTGCCCTCGCTGGTTCTGCCAAAACCGACGCTAAAAATCACGCGATCTGCGAGCCGATGGGTGAGCTCGCTCATGCTGACCGACTCAAATCGCTCTCTGCCATGAGCGTCAAAAAACTCCGCTAGCTCCGGCTGCTTGGCAACCTCCTGCGCCACCCGCTCCTCAATCCGATCGGCATGCAACCTAGAGGCGCTAACCACCAATAGTGACTCATCGGGAGTCCAGCGGGCATGAGACAAAACCAGTTGCACCACCTGCTCGACTTCCGCTGGCAAGGATTCGGCTGAGCCATCGGGCGAGGTCGCCATGGCATTTTCTTTCACCTCGAAATGCTCAAAGTTATGCTCACCAAACAAAGCGGCTGGGGTTGGCTCCAGCACCAGCTGGTTGTCATAGAAGGTTTGGTTGAGGTACTTGCCTAGCACCTGACCACTGGTTCGCCAGTTTCGATTAATCGAGAGGACTTCGAATTCTTGGGCGATTAGGTCATAGGCGCTATCGCGCTGAGCGGGCTCCTTCTCGCTGCTGGTGCGAGAAACGGTTTCAAAGTTCTCCGGCGCCGCAATGACCGGATCGCCAAAGGCAATCACCTGCTCCGCCAGCGATAGCGCTGGCAGGACCTCGGCAATACCGGTGGAGGCGGCATCCAGAATCAACAGTGTGTCAAAGCTCTCCGACTTAGCCAGCTGAGAAATCCGGTACGGGGTGAGTGCGACGGAACTGGCGAGCACCCGCCATAGTTCGGAACCAGCCAAGGCGCCATCGCGCAGCGATAAAACCCTCGTCCGCAATTGCGCTCGCAGTTTGTCGGCGCTCGCCGGGTGGCGAGCAATCCCCTGCTTCCATCGTTCAGCCAGGGCGTGCTGGGTGCTAAGGACGCCCTGCTGAATGAGCTCATTGCCAGCTTGCTCAAAGTTCAGCTCCAGCAGCGCGAGCTTGTCTGCCGAATAATCAAGTAGTTCCGGGCTTCTAACAACGATTGCCTCGAGTGCCGATTGCCACCAAGACAGCTCAAACTCTGCTCTAACTTGTTCCAGAGTCGGTGAGTGCTCGCTTACCTCACGAATGAAATTGCCTAGACCCAAGGATGCCAATTTCTCAGTGATTGGTCTGCGCTCTTCTAAGCGGCTAAGCAGCTCAGTGTTGTTGGCGAGCAGCTCTAACTTCTTGCCAAGCTCATCCAGGGAAAGCCTGCTGAGCAGTGGTAGGTCAGGGTTTGGATCCAGGTGCTGCTGCAAAACCTGCAGCACCTGCACGACGGACTCAAATTTGCTTTGCACATCAGCCAGTCCCAGTGGGACAGATGGAGGAGCACCAGTTTGGTTGTAGCGCTCCCAGGCCTCGCGCTGCTCTTTCGCGGCCACCAGTGCCTGATGGAGATTTGACACCGATGAGCCGGGCCGAATAAATTCCTTGGCTAGTTTCTTGTATCTCCTGCGCTGAGAGCCACTTAGGTCAGACGATGCACCGCGCGGTGCGGTGGCGGCGATTAGCTCACCGAGGGGATGGTCAAATATGGTGGGCAAAAAGCGATCGAGGGTATAGCGAATACCCAGCAGCAGTCGCAACTGCTCAGACCACTGCTCAACACTTTCGCACTTAGTCAAATCAAGATCAGTTAGGTATTTAGAGATTTGATAGCTGACCACCCGCCAGTTCTCACCAGCCAATGACCGAGCGGCAGCCAAGGCCTGATCAATCTCAGCTTGATTGGAAAAGCGAGCGCCGAACCAAGGATTGGTTTTTGGTTGAAAGCTGAATAGTCCAGCTTCATGCGCCTGGGTCAAAAGCGGGTCAATGACATTTTTGATTTTGGGCAGCAGTTCTTGCTTGATGCGGGCCGAATTGGTAGGTGGTTGGCTGGTGGCTGCCAGCTCGGCCAACCGGGTGATGCAGTCCATCAAACTGATACCCAGCTCGCCATCAGGTTCTGAAATTGCCGAGAAGTATTGCGCAATATCTTTACTCGCCTGCTGGAAGCGAGCCCGGGCAGAAATCAGATCGCCCGCTACCGCCTTCTCATGGCGAGAAATGGCTGCAACCACATCGCCCCAGCTATCACTCTCGCGGATCGTTAGACCAGCCAGGCCAGCCTGGCTAAGCCGCTCAGAGAGCTCATCGAGAGTTTGTTTTCTAGGAGCAACCACCAGGGTTCGCTTGCCATCGAGCGCAAGGTTAGCCAGCAGGTTAACAACTGTCTGCAGATAGCCGCAGCCGGGTAGCGTCTGCACAGCAAACGACTTTCCGCTGCCCGCCTTTTCCAAAACCGCCATCTGCGAAGAGTCAGCGTTTTGAACCAGCGTTAGTGGTGTGACGGATGGCTGAACGCTAACCGGTCTTTGCTGCAATAAGTAACCTGCTATTCCGGCCGCTAGGTCAATTGGTTGCAGCTGCAACCGAACCAGGTCTGGCACAAAGTTTCCAAGCACCAAAAGTTTTTCTAGTTCGCTTCCGGACTCCCCCAGGTACTCTGCCAATAACGACATCACACCAACTGGCAGCAAGTCAGATTGACCAGCACAAATTGCCAGCAGATCGCTCTCCCTGAAATCAGCTCGATACTTTTTTACAATCTCAGCCACTGCGGGATTAATCTCCGGAAGATTGGCCAGCCTCAGCTCAAAGTCGGTGCCATGGCGAAGGATGTGGGTTCGCCAAAGCAGAATCGGTAAGCCGCGATCTTGATAGCGCAGTAGGCCAGCTGCGACGTAGGCGGCTGGGATTCCGAAGTTGTCTTCGATTCGATCTGCCTTGCGCTTGATCTTCTTGGTGGCCCCGAGTGCTCTGGCAAGAGCGGTCTCTTCCCTCACCAAGCTGGAGAGATTGGCGCTCTTTGAAGTGCTCAGCTGAGCAAGCCCTGATGGATGAGCGCGGAAAAGGTCGATGTGGCCAAGGGTTGATATCTCAAACTGAAGCAGTGGATTGGTACCACCGATATCAGCCAGCTGTCGCTGCCAGCTTTCGTATTTCGATTCATCCACGCCCAAAGCCTAAAAGTGATGCGGCCAAAGCCTTGGTAGCCTTGCCCGCGCACAGGCAACTGGTTGATTGAGCTGGCGTAAAGTATTAGCGCTAGGCCTCGTAGCTCAGTGGATAGAGCAGCGGTTTCCTAAACCGTGTGCGGAAGTTCGATTCTTCTCGGGGCCACTAAAGATATTGACTAGGTGCTAACTGGCTGGGCGGCCAGTCTAAACCCGACACTTCTCACCACCGCTATTACCTCCGGTCCGCCGGCGTCGCGGATTTTCTTGCGGATTCTAGATGCATGGGAATCGACCAAGTGGTCAGAGTTGACCCCTCTGAAGGAACCGATGGTCTGCAAAATCTGCTCGCGCGAAAATATGCGATTGGGATTGGCCATCAGCAGTTGCAGGAATTGATACTCCGAATTGGTGAGCATCACCTCCTTGCCCGAGATGGTGAAGCTGTGTTGACTTAGGTCCATTTCGAGTGGGCCCCAAGAAAGAATGTTGGCCCTGGGTGCCCGCTGGGTTTGCCCCCGCTTGAGCTGTTGAGTAACTCTCGAGGTCAAGATGCGCTCAACGATGGGCTTAGTGACGTAATCATCTGCGCCAGCCGCTAGCACCATTTCCTCATCGATTACTTCATCGCGCTGGGTAAGCATGATGATGGGAACGGTTGACTCAGCTCGAATGGATCTACAGATCTGCATACTCTCAAGCTGTGAGTGGCCAAGGTGAATCAGAACGATGCTGTAGTCGCGCTGAGTGAACAGCTCTTCGGCTTCCTGTTTGGTGGGAGCGTCGTAAACCACAAATCCCATCAGCTCCAGCTGGAGCCGAATCTTCAGTCGGTCATCGGAGTCGTCTTCAATCAGCAGGGCGTTAGGCATGTCCTCGAATGTCACGGCTGGTCCCCGTCTGCAGTTTGAGTAAATCTTGAGATTTTCAAGAACTAACTGCCAAGTTGCATCAATAGCTTTTAGCAATGAGCCGGGAGAAATATCAAAGGCATAGTCCAGCACACCGCGAAGGTATCAACAGCGCAACCCTATCGGCTTCACATACCAATACCGAGAGAAGAGGGAACTAATTGTCCGATTCTGATCAGAAAACTGCCTCATCCTGGAGAAACCTACTCTCCACGATCTTGGCCATTCTTGCCCTAATCATTGCTCTTTGGTCGCTCACCACTGTTCTCGCCAACGCTGGCGCTGAGGCTGAAAACTCTGTCACCACAATCCAAGGTGAGCAAGGCGAGCAGGGAATCGCAGGGCCTGCAGGAGTCTGCACCCCTGGCGAACAGGGTGAAACAGGAGCAGTCGGACCAGAGGGCGCAACGGGAACAACTGGAAAAGAAGGCGTCATTGGACCCGTGGGTCCACAAGGGCCAACAGGAATAACCGGTGATACAGGAGCTCAAGGCGCTACGGGACCACAAGGAACAACCGGTGCAACCGGAGCAACCGGAGCAACTGGACCACAAGGAACAACCGGTGCAACCGGTGCAACTGGACCAGTTGGTGAATGTGGACCAATTGGCGCAACCGGACCAGCCGGTCCACCAGGACCGGTAGGTCCTGCGGGTTCATCGGTTGGTGTTTCAGTTGGTGATGCTTGCAGCTTCGAAGATCAACATGGACTCAAAACAGGAGTGGTTGGTTGGGCCCTGGGTGGAAACAAAATTTACTTAGAGTGCCTAGTTGGCAATTAGCGCTAAGCCGCTTGTCTTTGCATAGCTAGGAATTCGGTCCACTGCGGAAGTGGCTTTTCCGCTCCACGAACACTCCAAACCAGACCGGTTGGCATCTTCGGGATTACCCGCAGTTGCCAGCCCATCTCTTGCGGGGTGCGGTCACCTTTTTCGTTGTTGCAGCTGAGGCAGCATGCCACCAAGTTCTCCCAGGTGTCCTTGCCACCGCGAGACTTTGGAACGACGTGATCGATTGTGTTTGCACCGCGCGCGCAATAAGCGCACTTATGACCGTCTCTTCTGAGCACGCCTCTTCTTGAAACCGGCACTCTTCTGGCATTAGGAATTCTGACGTAGCGAGAAAGCAAGATGACTGATGGCATGTCGAATTCGGCACTGGCACTGCGGACCACCGCCCCGGAGATTCCGGCAAGGACGGTTGCCTTCTCATTCAAAACCAGGATTAACGCTCGTTTGAATGAGACCACCGCTAGGGGTTCATATCCGGCATTGAGGACTAGTGTGCGCATGATGCTCCTATCGAACTCGCCCACACGGCTTGTGGGCATTCGGTCTTTGCGGAAAATGAAAAACGCGCCGCAAAAGCGCGACGCGTTGAATTTTCCGGCATGGGTATGCAGGGGTGTTGGTGAAGATGGATCCAGTTGCCATGCCTGGATTGCATGTCTAGTGGCATCTCGACCTCCCCTGCTCCAATCAAAAACTTGAGGAAAGAGTAAAAGCAGAATCGGCCAAAAGTTGGCAGAAACGCAGAGAGAAACTGAAGGTTTAGTAGTTGGCTACGTCGGCTACGCGGATGATGTGGTAGCGCTCGGTGAAGATTGGAGCCAACTTGACTCGGTCACCCTTCTGAGGTGCGTGGTAGAAGTTTCCGCCGCCGGCATAGATTCCGTTGTGGCTGAAGTCATTGAAGATAACCAGGTCACCAGGCACTGCCTCAGACAGTGGAATCTTTTTTCCTAGCTTGGCCTGCTGATAAACGCTGTGCGGGAGCTTTACCCCAAATTGGGCATATACAAAGAGTATGTAGCCGGAGCAGTCAAGTCCAGCTGGAGCGCTACCACCGAAGACGTAAGGAGTTCCAACCAGCTCGGCTGCTGCCTGCATGATGTTGGAGCTGGTGATTTCGCTAAACCTTGGTCTGGCTAGGTAGTCCTCGGCCAGTGGGCCGGTGTAGCTCGAGCGT
>JACCDG011264227.1_pt1 | contig 12983 bp, 2 predicted proteins | sample 7442471 | NCBI WGS metagenome assembly JACCDG01 (sample SAMN15323444, study PRJNA562643) | freshwater metagenome | isolation source: river surface water | place: USA:Blue River Watershed | collected 2017-08-17 | reverse complement strand
TTAGATACTTTTAAAAACAACCAAACAGGAAAAGAGTTAATTGCAGATTTTAGCTCAAAATATCTCGGCATCCTAGACAATCAAGCGGCAGAATTTGATGAACAATTGAGAATTTTGGATCAAGGTTTATCAACAATTCAAAAGAATCCTGATAGCTTTAGAAAACAATTACAAGGAATATTTAATAATAAATCTGGGCTAAGCAGTACATACAAATACATAAACCTGCAAGCATTGCTTGATGAAAATAAAAATGACACCGCATCAACCAAAGGCTCAACATTGCTGTCATTTTGGCTTGCAAAAAATAAACAAAAAATTATCGCTGCAAAAATCTCTGGTTTTACTGAAAACGATATAAAAAATAAAACCACAATGCTCGACCAAATTTCACAATCAAAAACACCTTATTTTGTAATAATAAATCAAGATATAGATACCAGAATTTCAAATATCAGCAATATTTTATCTGCTGCTTCAAGTGCTGAAAACTTTGCGACAACATCAAATCTTGTTACAGAACAAATAAGCAAAATCCGTACCAACGCTTTGTATGCCTCTGATGATCAGATAAGCAACGTCAACAATCTTATTTACAAGGCTGTTCAACAATCCACTGCAATTGCAAATAGCGACCAAGCTTCAAAAATTTTTAGAGTTGTTAGCGCAAATACTATTCTTGTAAATCTTGCAAACAGCCTGACAAGCAACAACGCAAAAAGCGATGACATCATATCAATGCTTAATCAGTTAATAAACTCAAAAATAAGCATTTGTTACCACGGAACAACAATTCAAGACTTAAGCAGCATCGAAAATTTTGATGATTTAAAACAGTTTTTATTATCAACATTATTGAATAGTAATGTTGTAGCAAAAACGGAAGAATATGCTCAAACTATCGGGGGACTTGTTTCAATCCTTCTTTACAAAAATCCATCTATCCAAGACATAATTTACGAGTCAAATGAACTCTACAAAACAATTAGTAAGCAAAAATTGTCGGAAGATGAAAAAAAAGCTAGTCAGGACTTTTTTGATAACTTAAGCAACAAGTTTATAGAGTTAGTAAAAGCTCAAAACTCTGTCTACAATCAAAATGACATTAATAACTTTCTTCTATCTGCGGCAATGCTATCAAATCTTGGCCTAGACATCTCAAATGCATCAAGAAACCTTTCTGTCCCAAGCATCACAAATAATGCAATAACAACCTTTCAAGGCTACTCTCAAAAGTTAGTTAAGAAGATACGGTCTCTTGCAGGATTAGTCTCAAATCCAGAATGGAATGAAAATCAAGTTGCATATCTTATCGATTTGTACAACGATGCAAAACGATATCAAGAATTTAGCCCAATTCTTTCAGATTCTTCACAAAAATTTAGCTTGATGGCAATTATAAAATCTATTGGAACCCTAGCAGGCGCCATGCAAAGTCAAAATTTAGATAACAATTCATTTGTTTTGCTTGGAAATTCTTTAAAAAAATGGAGCAAAGAAACCTTAACTAAGATTGGCAAATAAAAGTAAAAAAAGAGAAAAATAAATAGAGCGTTTTCTTGTTTTTTAGGCAATAAAAAACGATATAATAACCGTCGAGTCTTTACAATTGTTTTCAAATGCCAATGACAAAAGTTCGAAATCAAATATCTTTTTTATTTTTTTTAGTAGCAACTGCAGGGCTTTTTACAGCAGAAACTTCTTCAACAACTGGCCAATTTGACTACGATTCAATGATTAGCAAACTTGAATCATTAACCTTATCAGATACAGAAAAAAACACCCTTGTCAGCAATATTGATACACTTTTTGGTTCTGCTGAAAAAGCAAACACAACATTGGTAAGAATTACCGCAGATCAGCAGCAAAATTTGTATAATGATATTTACATGGCAAAAGAAGCCAACTTGCTAAACTTTAGCGCAGACCAGATAGCAAAATTAAACACCGCAATTTCCAACCTAACAAGCCTTGTTGTTTCTTACGATACATCAAACTTTAATGGCAAACTAAAGTTTCTCAATGATTCGATCGATCAGTATGCAAATATAAAAAATACAAAAGATTATCTAGCCAAACTTGTCGCAGACAAAAGAATATTATCTCCCCAGGAAATATTTGGCTCTACAGATGGAAAACCAGTCAATTACGATAAAACAAAGTCAAAAATCTGGGAGCTAATAAATCGCAGATGCGAAGCAGATTTAAATGAATTTATAGATAGCACAAACAGAGACGCCAGTGGAAATCTTCTAGCTTCAGACGGCAAAACTATCGACCCAATAAGCAGCTGGCCAAGAATTGTACAATTGATCGACTCTATAAAAACAGCGTTCACAAACTCTGCATCTGCAAAACGTGGCGACGATTTTGGAATAATTGCTACCGACCTATCAAAATTTTGCCAAGCATGCCAAGACGCTTTAGATAAACCAATCACAACAACGGAAAAAGTGGCGGCACTAGAAAGCATAATTAATGCTGAAAATTTAAAACCATCAAAAAACTCTGATCTGGGCGACACAAAATACTCAGAGTTTAAGAATAAATTAAAATTTATTATCAACGGACTAATCTCAAGTGATGATAAAACCATCCGAGATAAAATTTCTGGCCTTGCAAACAGTTATTTAAATAAATATGGATACTCAATAACAACAGACCCTTCTTTATCAACTATCTTGCAAGGACTACAAAGAACTGTGCTTCCCTCAGACTTGTTTGCAGATGGAGATCTTGTCTTTCTAAAAAATAGTTCTCCTTCAAGCACAGACTCATATTTAAGCCTTGGCTCAACAAGCTATCTCATGGTTGCTGATGGAATTTACAACGCAGTTGTATTCAAGGTTCAACTAGACAAAGATATGCTGATTTTAGTTGATGCAAATTCAGCAACTTCATCACAATTCTTGACAATAGACGTCTCAAGCCAATGTAAAATGGATGGATTAGCTGCAACAGCATCTGCAAATTCTCAAAAATTTTATGTTTTTGGAGACAAAAATAGATTAAGTCTTCAATCTGTAAACGATCTTGGTTTTGTTACAATTTGCGCTGACGGATTTTTGAGAACAAAAAATAACACAATGTCCGCTGTTTTCACTGCACTAAATCAAGATGGATCATTAAACCAAAACAGCCAAAATAGCTTTCAAGCAATTGTTGTTTCTGCAGAAATAAAAAAACTGATCGATAATCACAAAGCAAATCTTCCAGATGACACAAGCAAATTTACCACAACAAATATCACTAATTTTTTAACAACCTGGTACGACCTTGCAGCTTTAATTCCAAGCAAATCCACAAATAGTGATACAACATTTGCACAAAAAGTTCTTGATGAGTTGAGCAACCTTTTGCAATACGTTTCAAACCTTCCATCAACTGTAACAAATAAAAAAGATCTGATGAATTTGTTGCGAGTTGACCCTGCATTAAATCAAACAAGCTTTACAGGAACAACTCAACAAAAAACTGATGACATTCTTGCAAGCATCGAGACGCTCTTTACAAAAGAACTTAAAACAGATGCAGCATTGGCTTCAGCGCTGGATAAAGTAAAACAAAAGTGGACAATCTTTAAAACCATAAATCCTGATGTGGCCGCAATGACTACCCCGGATTGGGTCAGCAAATTATCCGCAACAATTGCAATTGCAGCCACAATTTCAAATGCAGAAAAAAATCTAAGCGTTCGCGACATAAAAAATTTAGATAACCAAGATGAGTTCGAAATCTACGCATCAACTTTTGTTTCATCTGATGCTCAAACCCATTTCAAAATACAACAAGGCCTTTCCTCAATCGGGCTTGAAATCGTTTCAAAACCCGGATATTTCTTAAAGGTTGATGTTGAAAGCATCAATCAAAATAAATACTGGTTTGTCGCAGAACCTCTTGCCGAATCATCATCATTTGATGATCAAAAAAATGCATCATTCCACTTTTTAATCGAAGATGCAAAAAAGAACAATAACAGCTTCTACGTCCGCCCAAAAGCGTATTCTGATTATCGCTTTCAAATCGACTCAAATAGCCCAAATGAAGATCTAAATCTAGTAAAAGCTCAGGATGCAAAAGCAGCATCAGGAGATATCAAATCTCAAGCAGCAACTGGCACAATATTTTCATTTTCAGAGATTCCTGCATTTGTTTTATCGGTCTCAAAAATTAACAACCTTGCAAATGATGCAGCAAAACTTTCTGAATACATTCGCCTACTTGATTTTGCTACAACAGCAGATGAGCTCAAACAGCTTTTCAACAGCTACATCTACTTTTTACAACAAAAACGAACCTCGTTTGATACTTGGTCTTCGTTTATTACTATCACCGCAAACTTTCAAGCTCTGAGTGACTTTTACACAAGAGCCGACACGCTTATCAAAAAAAGCTTTGCTTCCAACGCAACCCTTCCAGGCCTTTTAAAAACAATAGACTCTCTTGATAACAAAGACTTTGCAGAATCTATCAAGCAACTAGTTGGGCAACAAATTGTTATTCAGTGGACAGATAGTAGCGGGAAAATTCATTACCTCCAAAAAAACAATACTACAAAAACAGTCGGTTTTTATGCAGATGCTGCAACATTTGATACCAGCTTTATGACTTTGACGGAAACAGTTGCTGGCTCTGGAAAATATTTTATCCAATTCAATGATAAAACCTATTTAACCAAGGAAGAAAAAACAGCTGGCGGCAAAACAATAATATCATACAAATTTGCAGCAGAACCTATCACAAATCAGACAGACAATCGAGTTGTTCTTTCTATGCAAGGAGATTTTCACAACGCAGCCTTCTTGAATGAAAACCTAGAATACTTGACAGTAAAAACTTCAACATTTGATATAAGTTTTGCCCAAGGAACCAAAGACTCAAACAATAATTCTCAGCCAATTCCAACAATTCAGCAATTCTCATTGCGAGCAATTTCAACCCTTGAGAAAGATCTCGCAATTGCAAATAAACTATTTAGCGCAGATGATGCAACCTGGACGAATTATGCAAGCGATAATGTTTGGAGTGACACTGACAACATGGAACTAAGCATCGCGCTAGGAAAAATTGTTTCCAAGTTTGATAGTATGGCCCAAGGACTAATCTCGTCTGGAACTACAGATGCTGATAAAAAATTATTTATTGGCGAAATATTTAGATTTGTAAGTGATGTTACAACAAAGCTCGATGGGCACATTTATACCGAAATGCTCTCAGACAGAAACTTGTTAAATCAATTCGAGCAAGGGCTGATGCAAAAAGTTGATACTATCAGTCAATCTAGCGAAGAAAACATAAAATTAGTAAACACCGTAAAATCATTGTGGACCGGTGGATATAGCGGCTCAAACGCTTTCAAGACCGGATCCGTTATTTATGTATCAACAACCGTGAACGGTGCGCAAAAATATGTAAGCCTAGACGAAAAAATTATTTCAGGTCAAACAATTACATACCTAAAATTATCAGACAAATTTGATCAAACAACTTTATTCAAAGTCACTTCATACAAAGCTTCCTTTGCACTGGAATCTGTTGCAAAACCAGGAATGTTTTGGAGTATTGACTCGCTTGGTAATCAGGCTACAACAAAAGCCACTCTTGAAAAGTTTGACAGCACAAATCTAGATAATTCAAGCAATAAAAATAGTTGGTTTTATGTAGAAGATGGAAAAATAAAGACAACCGAAAAAGATAAGGTAGTTGGCTTTGCAAAAGATGCATCAAACATGGATTACTCAACAACAATTTCAAATCTGAATGTCAAGGTTGCATCCGCAGTAGAAACAAAAATTATTGAAGCATACTCCAAACCTGTGGCAATAGATGCTCTCCAAATCTTAATTGACCTGCTCAAGCAAAATTATCTTTTAACAAAAGATGATTTTGCAGACTTTGAAGTAGGAGCTAAAAAACTTTTTGCTGACTGGAAAAGCAGCGGAAGCCGCTGGAAAGATTTGTCATCGAATGTAAGCTTTTTGGCAAAAATAGATGAGTTCAAAGCAGAAATAACAAACGAAAGTCAAAATGCGGCAGAACTGTTAAATAGTGCAACAAATCCAGAGACTGCGGACTCATGGAAGGCAAGATATTTTAACTTAGTCTCACAAGATGTTTCAGCAGATTTTGCTACAGAAGATGATACATTTGTCGTTGTCTACACCACTGCAGAAAACAATCAACTCTATCTTTCAAGAGACGTAATAGCTTCTGTTCCATCCTTTGATGGCAGCGCTGACAAAGGAAAATACTCAACTGCATGCCAATTTAAAATAAAAAAAGATAGCGCAACTGGAAATGTGCTTCTCTACTGCATGGGACTTGATGATAATAAAAAAAATATTGTCCCAAAATATTTATTCATCAACACAAATGACACAAGGATGCCAATAGCGCTGCTAACTGATATAAACTCTGCCGCTAAATTCACCGTTGGTGCTATGGGAAGCAAAGTCTTCTTTAAATCAAACTCCAGCTTCTTAACTGCAGACCCAAATAAAGATGATCTCAAAAAAGCAAGCATCATCCCTGCTCCAGGAGTGACTGGAAGCGACGGCGTTACAAGACCAATTCCAAGCTATCAAGGCTTTGATATTGTAAAACTTGATCGAATTGATTTAGAGCTGGCAAAAATAAATGACATTGCAAATGATAGCTCCGTCAAAGATAAAGGCTTAACAATAATAAACGCTTACTCGGCGCTTAGTTCTCAGGATGATGTTGCAGTAAACGCTTCTGCTATCGAGCGAATTTTGTCTCAGATTGATAACTTTGTCACAACAAATATTGTCGCTAGTCAAAAAAGCTTTAATGATTTTCAAAACAATAAAAAAGCGGTAAGCGCGTTGACACTTCTCTTAAATAATCTGGCGCCAATTTGTGAACAAGTAAAACTATCTTCTCAACTTGACGAAATTATTAAAACTTGGGAAAGTGGCTTTGCAACAAACATTTCAAAATTTGCACCAATCGACAAAGACATTGTTCTACTTGTTGACGAAAATACTCGCAATGTAATCAGAGTTGTTGAATCTTTTGTGGAAGGAAATTCAATAATAAACTTTGCGGCAACTTCAGATGACTATATCGACCAAACTGCATTTTTTAGAGTAGCTCGCTACAAAGACAAGTTTGGTTTTGAATCAGTTGCAAAACCCGGAGTCTTTTTCAAAGCACCTACAGTTGAAGTTAGCCCGACAGATCAAAAGCAAAATCAAGCACTTCGCATTCAGGGTCAGCAATTAATTGACTCAAAAAATGCCGGAATTACAAAATTTGGACTTGATAATAGCATTCCATTTCAATTTACATTAGACCAGGGTATGCAAAGCGGTTTTATCGACACGCTCTATAAATTTAGAATAAAGTCTGTTCAACAAAATAGCGCTCTTATTATTGACGCTGATGATTTCAATGCACTCAGAACAGAAAATGTAAAAATTAATCCATCTACAACAACCACTGTGCAAAATATCATGATCTGGAAGGTACGCGCAATTCACTCTGCTCTTCAAAGAACTATGCAAGCTGCAGATGACTTAAGCATAGTGAATGGCTTAAATGACATTATCGACAAAAATTTCGTAACGGACAAAGAAAGCGCAGTATTACTTGCAACAGCGGTAAAAAAACTGCTCTTCGCAAGATCTGAGTCAAAGGATCTGTGGGCATCTTTTGTTGGCAACCAAAAAATTACTGCTGCAATGAAAACATTAATTACAAAAATGGCTGCAATAAAATCACTTGCATCCAGTGCCGATGAAATCAAAAAAATATTCTACAAAGGTTTTAGCGATCAGCTCAAAGATGGCGACTACATTATTTTTGGCTTTAAAAAAGCTGCTGTTGGCAAAGCTATCAAAATAGATGCAAATAAAAACATTATCTTTGATAACGACACAGTTCTTGGTGGAAACGCTATTTTTAGAATAAAAACTGTAAATTATCAGGGCAAAGATTACCTGCAATTTGTATACGAAATGCTAGATACAACAGCAGGATCAGCAGATCAAAAAGCAACTTTAGTTGATTATGTTTTAAAAATAAACGATACAACCAATTCAAGAACCAAAGCCTCGATAGAAGCTCTATCCAGCATCAACACAGACGACAAACTCAAGACTACCTTGTTTAGCTCCCAGGGCTCTTCAGACGGCATGTCATTTTTAAGTTTAAAATCTGGTAGTTATTTAACTTTTTCTGCAGATAACGAGCTATCAACAAGAACTGTTGTGAGTGGAAACACCTCAAAACCTGCAGGAGTTATGTTGCAAGGAATCCTTTCTCCAAGTGCAATGGAAACATTTACAGTTCAAGTCCTGACAAGTACGGAAAAAGCACTCAAACAATACTCAACTCCAAGCGAAATAGTTAGCTTTATGACTGGGATCTCTGGATTGGTTGACTATCCTACTTTTTATCAGCGCGAGCGTAATGAAAACTTAAAAGATAATGATGATGAAAAGAAAAAATATTATTCTGCAATCGACACATTGGTAACAACCACTGTAAGCAACCAAAGACTAGCTCAAGCTGCATTGAAAGATGGATTAAAGCCATTTCAAATGCTCATGGGTATCGCCACAGATCTTGACCCAAGCGTAGATCAAAAGCAAACGCTTGAAACGATTTCTCAGAAATGGCTAAGAGGTTACGCCGGAGCAGCTCCAACATCTTTACCAGCAGACGGAACTGTATGCCTTGTTTTTGTGAAAGAAACTTCAACATCATCAAGTTCTAGCAGCAATAGAAATATGGAAGAATCTAGTAACAACGCCGCAGCCGTATCTACATCATCGACCTACACAAGCTTCTTCAAAAAGTATCCTAGACTGGTGCAAGTTGTCAAAGATGCAAATTCTGCAAACATGATCTTAGCTATTCCGCGACCAGAGGGTGATCTGAGTAAGTTGATTGCAAAGAAAAATATGACCACCACAACAATTCAAAATAGAATTGTATCGACTTACGACCCATTTGATAGCAAAAACTGGTTAACAATCATCGTCAGTGGAGACACAATTGGATTTAAATCTGACACCGCAAAACTAACGATAGATCTGGCGCAAACAGACGAAAACACAGCTTCAAATAAAGCTCCGATTGTTACTCTAAATGCAGATAAGTTTTACACAGATTTTGATACCAACACTCAGCACTTTGTACCGCGAGGAAATTCAACAGATGGCTTCAACATAATGCACGTAATCGATCAATGCTACATTTCTGTATCTGATACAACAGGAAAACTAACTGTATTTAACGCTCAAGGATCTAGACTGCTTCAAGCAAACGACAATCCTCCAGCACTTACAGAAAATGAAACATTTTACATCGTCCCTATCACAGATTGCGTCAAAGAAATTGCTAAAACAAGAAAACAAAATACAAATCAAGACAAAATTAATACCTACAATTCTGCAATTTCAAAAATAAGCAACTTGTGGGACTTGCGATTTGTTGTTGATGAACTTGCAAGACTTGTAGAATCTCGAAAAGTCTCTAAAGATACATGGGCAAACTTTATCAGCGCAACAGGCTTCACAGATGCGCTCAAAGAGATGATCAAAGGAATAACTACAAACTACTCTGCAAATGATGCATTCTCACTTGACGCCACAATGACAGCAAAGCTTAACGAACTACTAAGCTTTATCAATCAAGAACAATCACCTCAGTTTGATCTTGAGATAGAAACAAACGAAACAATTCTTAGTGTTTCTGGAACTCTTGATCAATTAAAAACTCGATTGCAAGCAATTACAAGTAAAAATTCAGAAACCTTTATTGCGGACCTAGAAAAACTTGCAACAAGAAGAGTTGAACTATCACTGACAGATTTTACATCAACTCAAGACAGCTCTCTATATTTTGCTCAAAGTACAATTGCAAACTGGATAGAATCTGAAGTTGTTGAAAATCTAGTCATCCAGCAAGCAAATCTGGCAGATCGCGCAACAGCAGTTGTAGATAAATTGCGCTCAGATTTTAGCTACTCGGAGTTTGCTGATTATGCAAAAATGATGATGTCTGTAAATCTATTCTCAGAATCAAGAGCAAGATGGTTTGTTCAAGCAATTTCACAAGCAAGCAATAGCAACCTTTTAAAAATTGCATTTGATCAAAAAGCAAATCTAGAAAACGTCCGAGTAGCAATCAGACAAGTAGTTGCAAACCAACTAAAACCATTCTTAGACAGGACTCTGACCGCAAACGGAATTAGCTACGCAAAACTAATGCAAGACTTACTCAACTCCATCAAATACAACATGAAAGATGACGCAGGAAGGCCAATAAAGGATACTGCTTATATCTCCGCAATCGATGAAGTAATTGTGCAACTTACCTCGACAGGGGCAACACCAGACTCTATTGCTGACAACGTTTCAGTTATTTTTGATTTGGCAAAGCAATATAATGACGGAATAAACAGAGCAAACTTCTCACAATTTGGCGGGCAACTTTTTCAGCGAATTAATAACTTAGTCAACAACGCTAAAACGTTTGGAATTAAATCAAAAATGGTTTCAGATTTAACTAAGCTTAATGCAGAACTTAGGAAAAATGGGGCATCACAGGGCATTACCACCAGCAGTCTTGGTGGATCTCTTGGATCATTTGGAGCAACAACAGAATCTGTCTCGGCGCAACCTGCAAACACCACAGGAACAACAACTGGTATAAATCTGGGAAATTTTGAAACACTATCAATTCCAGCATCTTCTGCTGGCAGCTCTTCATCATCTTCATCGGCAACTCAAGCAATACCTATCACAACATCAACAGGAAAAGTAGACTAAAATCAAAATGGGCGGAGTAAATTTTACTTCGCCCAAAACTCTTAAAATTGTAAAAGATGAACGCCAACTCGATATAAGGATCTTGCACTTGAGAAATAATTTATGGCTCCAGCTGCTGTCATCCTTGTCTCTAAAGACGAGGATCTCAGATTAGTAAATTCATTTTAAAAACTACGGAGCACGCAGGCGCTCCGCTTGCAAGAATGACCGATATGGGTATTTTTAGCTAATTTGTAAAAAACATTCTTACGTCGAGTTGACGTTAAAAGATTAAAAAGGTAATTCTTTTGTAACTAGTTTTACAGTGCAGTTTGGCTGAGTGGTATCAATTTTTATTTCAACAGTAACAACTTTTCCATCTGCTTTTGTGTAACTATATTTTCCACTTTTTAAGACAGAGATAACATTTTGAAGCCTCTTGCAAATATTATTTGCGCCAGGAGTAACTTCACTTATTTTTAATTTTTTTATTTCAGAAACCTCTTGCCAGCAACTTTTTGCTCCTGCATTCTGGACATTTTCCAAGTTTTGCTTAAACTTTTCGTTGATTTCTTCGATAGGCATGTCATTAAAATCTTCTGGCAACACTACAACGTATGTACGGTGTTGGTATTGATCTACAAATGGCAAGTTATGCAAATCTTCATTTTTTAGCCAAAATAATCCATCCGACTCTTCAATCAGCTCTCTTGATGCAGTGTCAAATAAGTAATTGCGCGCCTCGTGTGAATGCTTAACTCTCGCATCTTTCTTGGAAGTGTCTATAAACTTTTCTTTACCATCAAAATCTATCACTCCACCAAAATCCGCAATTTGATTTCCCGAATTGTTTGCTGCTAAATAAATATATTCCCCCGCAACAACGACTACTCCAGAGCTTGCAAACAACTTATCACGACCTCTTCTTTTCCAACGACCCACTTTACAGCTTATTGTTCCAGGTGTTTTCTTAGATGGAACTTTTGTAAAAAACCATTTTTCACCATCTGGTAAAACAGGTAGAGAAACATCGTTTGCTTTAATTTCAAAAGAGCTTACTAAAGCAGACCGTTTTGTTGTTTTTTTGTAAGTTCGCACAAATTCATCTGTTAATCTACCTTCTGCAACATTATGTGCAAATTTTATTGCATCATTGTTTGCTGATTTGGATTGGTCATCTGCCTGATCTGCAAAAAAGTACGCCGTAACAAGAGTTGTAAGCAAAACAGGTATTAACAACAGACGCTTGTCCATATTTTTGATGCGATCTACAAAGCTGTCAAATAAGGATGAGTTTTGTCTGTTGCGCAAGCTTTTCTGACTTTTAAGCTCAAAATCATTTCGCAAGGGGCTAAGTGTAACAGACCAGAGTTGTAAGGCCAGAAAAAAGGCAAAATATTTAAAAAAATTCATTATTTTAGCGTGGGGGAGATATCTATAAAATAGTCTAAGGGAATGCTTATATAAATGTTACGGAAATAATAATTATCTGTAAAAAACCGCTAAAAAAGGACTTTTTTTGTCAATTCATGTACCTAAAATACTAAATGAGAATAAAAAGAGCCTAGCTTTACGAGAAGCTTTCACTATCTAAATTAGCAAGTCATAATAAAAGATTTTTCATAGAAAAATTAGCTTAATCTGCTCCAAAAAATTAACCGTCAAGCAAAAGTTGCTAAAAAGAAGATCTCTGTTACAATCGAAGTTGGTAATTGTAAAAATTCCTAACTCAATAAATATTGCTACAAGAGGGTCAGCATTATGGTTTTTCTTAACTCAAACAATTATTTTTTCAGATTTTTCTTTTTATTTAACCTCTTTGTCTTATCAACAAGTTTGCTGGATACAAAAAACACTCTGCGCACAAACTCTCAAATTCAGCCATCAAAAAAAATACAACTCAATTCAACCAATAAAATGGGTATAAAATCGGTTATCAGAAAAATATTCCAACCATTCTTAAGATTTTTTACTTGTTTCAAAAACGCTTCTTCTGTCGAGCCAACTTGGACAGAGAAAGATGAACAAGATCACGGTTTTGGTGGCAAGTGGTACTCAAAAAAAATTGTCTTCGATCTCAACGAATTCTTTTTTTCACAGAAAGTTCCTCCTTGTTATATGAACACTAGTTATGACCAGTATAATTTTTTTGGTGGTATTGCTGACACTCTTGTCATTATTGGCATCCTATCTATTGCGTGTTTT
>JACCDG011252284.1_pt1 | contig 12983 bp, 6 predicted proteins | sample 7442471 | NCBI WGS metagenome assembly JACCDG01 (sample SAMN15323444, study PRJNA562643) | freshwater metagenome | isolation source: river surface water | place: USA:Blue River Watershed | collected 2017-08-17 | reverse complement strand
TGGCAATAAAATCAAAAGATAAAAATTTTGGTAGTAATAGAAATATAAACTATGTTGGTAAGGATTTTGCTACATTAAAAGAAAACCTTATTGAATATACTAAAACGTATTTCCCAAATACCTATTCGGATTTCAATGAAGCATCTCCGGGTATGGTGTTTATTGAACAAGCAGCAGCGATAGGAGATGTGTTATCTTTTTATCAGGATACACAATTAAAAGAATCAATGTTAGCACACGCTTCTGAAAGAAAGAATGTTGTAGCATTGGCTCAAACTATGGGATACAAACCAAAAATATCTACGCCGGCAGTAACCACATTAACTGTTTATCAGTTAGTTCCAAAAACAGGAACAGGAGTAAATAACAAACCAGATGAATCGTATTGCCTTAGAATAAAAGAAGGTATGGAAGTTGCTTCTAATACGGATTCTAATATTATTTTTAGAACAACCGATGTTGTTGATTTTTCTTTAAAAGGAGATAGAGAAGTTGATGTACATGATAGAGATAACGCAACCGGAGAACCAGATTTTTATTTACTAACCAAAAAAGTAAAAGCAATATCAGCTACTCAAAAAGAACAATCTTTCGCATTTACAACGTATCAAGAGTATCCAAAGATAACATTGACTGATGAAAATATAATAGCAATAACATCAATAACATCAACAGATGGAACAAAGTGGTATGAAGTTCCTTACCTAGCACAAGAAAGCGTTTTTGTAGAAAAAGCAAATACAGAATCAAATGGTGGAGAACTAAGTAGTTCATCATCAACAGTTCCTTATATATTAGAAGTGCAAAAAGTACCATATAGATTCACTACAAAAGTTAATTCTGATAATACTATCGATATACAATTTGGTAGCGGTGATACATCTCTGCCTGATGAAACAATTTTACCAAATACAAAAAACGTAGGATTGGGTTTAGCAAATTCTGTAAATAGATTAAATCAAAGTATAGACCCATCTAATTTTTTAAAAACAAATACATTTGGTATTGTACCAACAGATACTACATTGACCGTAAAATATCTAGTTGGTGGTGGCGTTTCTTCTAACATAAACTCAAATGAATTAAGCAGAATAATTAAAATAGAATATGAAGAGGATTTAGTATCATTAGATAATCCCACTTTATATAACGAAATGAAGTTATCAGTAGCGGTTAATAACGATGAACCAGCCGTTGGTGGTAGAGGAGCCGAATCTATTGAAGAAATCAGACAAAACGCATTAGCAATGTTTGGTTCTCAAAATAGAGCAGTAACGAGAGAAGATTATGTTGTTAGGTCTTTATCAATGCCGGAAAGATATGGTAGTGTTGCTAAAGTATATGTAAGTCCAGATGGTGAAATTGATAATAATTCACCAGCATCAATATTAGCATCTCCAAAAAACATAGCAGAATTTGTTGGGGTTGTTGAAGGGATGAAAGATAAGTCTACAAGCGAAATACAAAAAGAATTAGTTAAATATCTTTCTCAAAAGAAAACTTCAATAGCAGAAGTAAACAATCCATTTGCTATTAATATGTACGTTTTAGGATATGATGATAATAAAAACTTAACTCAATTAAATAAAGCAGTTAAGCAAAACCTTAAAACCTATTTGGGTGAATATAGAATGTTGACTGATGCAGTTAACATCATTGATGGATTTATAGTAAACGTAGGAGTTGATTTTGAAGTAATTTGCTATTCAAACTACAACAAAAGAGAAGTGGTTGCAAATTGTTTAACCGAATTACAATCGTATTTTGAAATAGATAAATGGACATTTAATAAACCAATCAATCTATCAGAAATAGAATTAATATTAGCAAACGTAGAAGGTGTAATGAGCGTACCATCGGTTAAGATTTATAACCTATGTGGTGGTGATGGTAATTACTCCCCAAACAAATATAACATAGATGAGGCTACTAAAGGTAAGATAGTTTATCCATCTTTAGACCCTTGTGTATTCGAAGTTAAATATCCAAATAAAGACATAAAAGGTAGGGCATTATAATGATTAGATTTTTTACAGCATCTTTTGATGCAAGTGTATATCTTCAACAACCCGACCAAAATGCGGGTAGAGATGAAGTATTAGAGGTTGGTAAACTTTACTATGGAGATAGTAAAGATATTTGCCGAACATTAATTAAGTTTCCAATAAGTCAGATTGTATCTACTTTGAATGAAGTAAATATGAATGTAACGGCTAGTGGTTGGATAGCTTATTTGAATTTAAAATCAGCACAAGCTGAAGAAATTCCATTAGAATATACAATATATGCAAACGCAGTTTCTCAAAGTTGGACAATGGGAACTGGTACAAAATTTGATAATGTAACATCAGATGGTGTTAGTTGGAAATATAAAAATGGTACAAATAAATGGCAAGATAACACAGTAGGTGGAACGGCTGTTTTCAATTTAGGTACAACGGGTTCAGCAAATGCGGAAGGCGGTACATGGTACACTGCATCACAAGCATCACAATCATTTAATTATGAAGAATCCGATATCAGAATGAATGTTACCGAAATAGTAAAACTTTGGGCAACAGGCTCTTTACCAAACAATGGATTTATTATACATCATAGTTTGGAAAACGAAGCCGATACTTCGGATTATGGTGTATTAAAATTCTTTTCAAAAGAAACAAATACAATATATGAACCAAAGCTAGAAATAAATTGGTTTGATTTTCAATACGATACAAACCTACAAGAAATTACAGGTTCGGTAAATGATGGGTATAAGTTAGTTCTTTTAAATTTACAAAAAGAATATAAAGAAAATACTAGAACAAAAATAAGATTAAAGGGTAGAGATATGTATCCTTTAAAATCTTTTGGAACTACATTTGAATACGCACAAAATAAAGCATTACCAATAGCAACGTTTTATCAGATTGAAGATTATAAAACAGGGGATGTTATTTGTCCGTTTAGTAGTTTTACTCAAATAAGTGCCGATGATACTTCTAATTATTTTTGGTTATATTTAGATAACTATCCAACAAATAGAACTTATAAGATAAAATTTAGAATAGATGATATTGATTTAGAAGGTAGAACATGGTCAACAATAATTGATGAAAAGTATTTATTTGAAATAGTAGATTAATGAACGGACTAACACCATTAGAAACAATAGCACAAAAGCTAGAAGAGAAAAGAAAATCTGAATTAGAAACCATATTAAAGGTATCTGGTTCTGCTGCTATTGCCAGAAATGAATATGGTATTACTGTTGTTGATGAAAATAATGTAGCATCATCATTAGCATTTAAAACATTAGTTAAACCCAAATACGATGAGGTAGAACTTAAAAAAGCTATTAATGTTGAAGTTAAAGAACTTAGACCTGATATTCCAAAACCAAATTTAGATTTAGTTCCAAAACCGATATATGATGAGGAAGTTTCTACTAATGCTGATTTAAGAAAACAAAACGAAGATTTAACTAAGCAAGTTGAAGATTTAACACAAAAGGTAATCGATTTAGAAACAAACATAAAAGCAGAAATAGATAATAGATTAGCGATTGAGCAAACAAATGATGCGTTAGTTAATCAACTTAATACATTAACACAAACAATTGATGACTTTGCATTGCAAATACAAACATCGTTACAAAAATCAGTAGAAGAGGGTATTTTAAGAGCATCGCTTCAATCACAAAATACAGGTTTCAAAGCTCAGATTCAAGCATTAATTAAACAAATTGACTCATTGAATTCAATTGTGGAAGGTTTACAATCTCAATTGGGAGCAGTACAAAATCAGCAAGCAATTGTACAAGGAACACAAGCACAGGCAGCAGCTGCCGGTGCCGATGTTGTAAACGAAGTTGCTATTGTAAAATTAGAACCCGAAGAAGATACTAATGCACCTAAGATATGGGCTAGATTTAAATCAGGCGGTGGTTCTCAATGGAAAAATGGAAAATCATTAAGTATAACTAATAATGATAAAAAGGATATAACAATAAAATTAACCAAAACAAATCCATCAGGTGGTAGAGATTTTTATTCTATACCACAATCATCATTTACTATGACGCCAGGTGAAAATAAATCAATAGAGTTTTCATTAACAGAAAACACTGTTGGTGATTTGGATGCTAGAAAAAAAGGTGGATTATTTGGAGGACATACACATTCTAAAGATTATAAAGGAGGTTCTCTAAAAGTAACAATCACACGTGCGGATGGAACATCTAAAGAAAAAACTTATGATGCTGGTTTTGGTAAATACCATCCTAATTCATATTAATAGATAAACTATGAGTATTACAAAATATACAAACTTCGATTCAATCGATATAAACAAATCCAATCAAGGTGAATTTTTGATGAAGGATGATAAGTTTATTGTCACAAAGAATGAAGTTGAAGAAACTGATTTTGGTGATTGTAAGTATGATGTTATGGAAGTATCAGTTTATGATATTAATAATAATTTACTTCCACACAAATCGGGTAAAAATGTTGCTTATATAAAAACGGGCGATATTAAAAACTATTTATATAATCTTACAAATAAAGGTGGACAAAAGGAATTAGCAATTGATATTGAAAAATTATTAAATGATTTAGGATTTTCAAATGGTATATTAAAAGTTATTATAAATTTTGTAAGAAATAGAGTAGGAACTGATAATGAATTAAGTAGAGTTTGGATACAGGAGATATCTCCATCGAGAGAAGAAATAAGAGTATTACCATTAAAAACAAACGATTCATCGATTAACAAAAGAACCGAATTGGAATTCAAAAACATAAACAATTTTAATAAAGATTTTAAATATTATAGAAAAAATATATTAACAGCTTTAGACTCGTTTGAAGTAACTTATTTAGAATCAATTACCGATGCTATGACAGCAAGATTCGGAAAAGATTTTGAATCGGTTCTTAGAAAGGATTTCGGATTATCGAATTTCAATGGATTTAAAAAAAGAATATTTTCTGATTTTAAAGATAGTGTAACATATTGGGTAACTAACAAATATTATAATATTGCTGAATCTAATTTTGGAAAACCATCGGAAATTAGATTTGAGGATTGTGAACAATACGATTTCAGTAAATTATTAGGTGAAATGTATTCTATATTAAGAAATTGTATAGATTATCACATTAAAACTTTAAAAAGAAGAGATATTGCTATTAAAACACTTCCAAAAGAATTTGAAATTACGGAACTTAAAAAAGAAGTTAAGGATTTAGTTGGTGAAATAAAATTAGAAGAAAATAGAGTAAGAAACGTTTATAACCCAGAAAAAGTAGAATTAAATGTTAAGGGTAGTAGGGTATATGAAATAAAAACGGAGCAACCAATAAAAATAGTTGATGACCCTAAAGAAATTCTTCCAATATTTGATTTACCACCAAACCCACCGGTGGAAGAAGAGCCGATAAAAATAGAACCAATAAAAGAAGAACCTATAAAAATAATACCACCAGACCCTATTATAAAAATAGAACCAATAAAAGAAGAACCGATAAAAGAGGACCCGATTAAAACCCCAATAGCAGATGTACCACCATCAACCGGTGGTGGAGGTAGCGGCGGAGGTAGCGGTGGTGGAGGTAGTGCCATAATACGTGAACGTGGAACAGGGTTAGGAAGAGAAGTAGTTTACGATGATGGTTCGGAAAGACGAGAAAACATTAAATAAAAAATATTTATAATAAAAAATAAAGAGTGGTAAAAGCAATAGAAAATATATTTGGAGGAGAACCAACTCTAAACGCATACGATGGTACTGGTCAATATTCTGCTTTCATTGATGGTGTAGGTGGCGGAGGCGGAGGTGGTGGATATGTGCCACCCGTACAACCAAACCCAACATATGTTCCAATCGATATCGCAGATACCACTACTAGTAAAATGATTAAAATATCATTAGTATCTAATAATGGTACTGTTGAATTTTTAGAAAATGGTGTTTCATTATCATTTGGTGAAAGTTTTAGAAAAGGATTTTTCCCAGCATCTACATTTTCTGGCACAAAAAAATATGAGGTAGTTAAAGAAGGTAGTATAGCAGAACAATACTATGAAGTTAGTGTTACAAAAAAATACCAACCACCAAAAGAAATAAATACACCATTGGATTTAGATATAGATTATCTAAACCCAGAATATATAAGATTTGGAAGAAATTCTTATGGGATTGATACTGGACGAAGAGGTATTTTTGGATTTAATGATGATTACTATAATAATTACGAAAATAACTTTCTAACTAGATATACTCCAAAATTAAGATATAACTTTAACCCTAAAACAACTGCAATAGATTATAAATACGCAGAGGTTTTAACAATAAATGAATATAGATTACAACCTGATGGTAATTACATTTTAGATAATACTAAAAATTTAGATTCAGATTTTGGTTCTGTAAATTTAAATTTTACAACTAAAGCAAAAATCAAAAGCGGTGGCGGTGGTGATACTGGCGGTGGTACCGGAGGCGGAGGAGGTTTAGGCGGCGACCCAATTGATGTTGTAAAGTTTGTAGAATATGAAATTGCATTTTCTTCTAATTTAAAAAATGAATTAGGAAAAAATGTAATATTAGATTATAAACTATTTTCTGCAGATGGCAATGTATTAGATAATGGTTCTATTGATTTAGAAACAGGCAATAATATAAAGCAAATAAATTTAAATAGTTTAAGTAATAGTAGAGTTGATTTTCAAATCAGATATAATAACTTACCTACTAATTACACATTAACAAACATATATCAAACAGCCAACCCTAGCGCATTGGTTGGAACAACGACACCTAATTATAGTAAGTGGAATTCACAACCATCCGCATTTAGTGTATCTGGTGAATTATTAAAAACAGGTATATCAATTGTAACACTTTTTGAAAAAGAAGTACAAGTAGAAAGACCTTTTGTTGGAATAGATGATGCATATAAACAAATATCTGTTCAAGTAAAAGAATCGGATGATGATAAAAGTATTTCGATTCCTTTTAAAACACAAAATGCGGATTATGTATTACTTTACATTAATGGAAGTAATGATGTAATTACAATACCTGCATCAAATGAATTTATAACCCTATCATTCAAAAAAGATTTTGCAGAAGTTTATGGAACTAAAAAGATAGTTCTATTAGCAAAAAGTGATAGATATGGAACAGGTGATTCAGCTACAACATTAATTACATTTACATCAGTAAACGATTTTCCATCTATTACGGAAATAAACTTTCCACAAAACATAGATGTACCATCGTTTTCAGATTTTAATATAGAATACAAAGTAGAATATACATCATTTTCAACAACAACTATTGATGTAGATTTATTACTAAAAGATAAAAGTAGAACAAGCTTATTCAAAAACTTAAATCCAAACGGAGAAGTTTTAATAAACATAAAAACTTTAAGAGAAAAATATCCGAATTGGACAGGTAGTGATAATGTAACTTTAATTTTTAAACCATTCAATAGAGGTGGTGCTGAAGAACTTATTGGTAACGAATATGAGATAAGTACAACTTTAGGATTGCCTGGTTTACAATTAGATGAAAACATATTCTCAACTGCTATATTTGATGCATTTGTTGAAAGATTAAGTGTAATTGAACCTGAAAAAGAAAGTAAATATTTATCTCACTTAACCAACTTTGGTAATGATGAGCAAATATTAATTTCGTCTTGGGAAAACGATGATTGGACTTTATCAGATAAAACAACAGATGAAATAGGAAATGTAAAAGTAACGAATAAAGTAGATTCTTTAATTCTTAAACTATACACTCCTTTAAATCCAAATATATCTGTAAACTCTACATTATGGATTACTAAGTTAATGGCTAACCCATTAATTGAAACCATAGTTCTTACAGAGCAAGATGAAGTTAAATGTCCACCAATAAAAGGACCTAACTTTAACATAGATGTGGATTTTGTAAGTGGGCAATCTACCGCATACGAATCATTGGATAATCTTATATTAAGTGGTTCTGTTTCAAGTTCAACACAATTGGTTTCAACATATTTAACATCATCTTTAATTAATACGGATGAACTTAACGTAGAATACACTAATGGTTCAGAATATTTATGGAGTAATTTTGTACACTTTAGTTCAGCTAAAGAAAGAGTTTTAAATTTTGATTATAAAGTAAAATTAATCGAAGCATATGAAACTCTTATTGTTAGTTCTTCTAATGGCGCCGGTTCTATTGCAGAATTAAATGAAAAACAAAGACAACAATCTAAAAAAGATACATTAATAGCTGGCTTCGATGGATTTGAAAAATTCCTATACGAATCATCTTCAATGGGATGGCCTTATAATGGGACTACCAGAAGATTAAGTACATCAAATGAAGTACAAAATTGGCTTGATAATATTATAGACTTAGCAGAAGATTTTGATATTGAAAACTCAAACTATGTTTTAAATAACATACCAGAATACATTGTAAACAATGAAAATAATGAGCAATTTACATTATTCTTTACAATGGTTGGGCAGCATTTTGATAACATATATTTTCACACAAAAGCAATAGAGAAAAGTAGAGGATTAGGATATAAATCAAAAGATGGAATATCTGATAAGTTGTTATTTGATATTCTTAAATCATTCAACTGGGATGCAAAGAATTTAGCAGCAGATTCTAAACTTTGGGAATATGTATTTGGTGTAGATGTAGATGGTAATGTTAAAAATGTAAATCCTGCTAAAAAGAGAACATACGAAGTTTGGAGAAGAATTGTAAACAACTTACCATACTTACTAAAGCATAAAGGAACCCGTAGAGGCATTTACGCTCTATTGAGTTGCTATGGAATCCCATCATCAAACCTTTCAATTTTAGAATTTGGTGGACCAGAAGTTAGCGATGTTACAAAATCTAAATTAGTGTTTGATAACCTTACTTATGGTTTGCGTATGAATAATGGTTCATACATTTCTATTGATTGGTGGAATACAAATCAAAACAGAAGACCAGATACAATAGAATTTTTTGTAAAACCATCCGAAGCCGGAGAATATAACATTGTTTCGGGTAGTGGTTGGGGAGTACATATAAGTGGTTCTTCTAACCAAAATTATGGTAGAGTAATATTGAATTATTCTGGCTCAAACGTAATATCATCATCATTATTACCAATATTCAATGGTAGATTTTTTGGTGTAGAAGTTAGTAGAGAAGTTAGTTCTAGTTATCATAACTTTGAATTAAATTTAAGACAAGCAGATAAAGATAGAACTATATTTGAAGATTCTAAAACAATAAGCGTTTTAGCAACTAATTCAAATTGGAATAATGGATATGAATTAAGATTTGGTAATGATTTTACGGGCTCTGTTGATGAGTTCCGTTTATGGTCTACGCCATTGAACAAAGAAAGGTTCTATGAGCACGTTTCTTTCCCTGAAATGATTAATGGTAATCACATTTCATCCTCAACAGATGATTTGCATTTCCGTTTGGATTTCGAATATCCAAAAGATTTATCAGTATTCCAAACACTACCAAACGTAGATACAAATATCTATTTTGGAGATGGTTCTGATAGAAGTAATTATGAAAGTGGTAGCTCAACTGATTTATATTCACTAAATCCTTCAGCATCTTTTTCAGCTAGTGTTAATGGATTTACCGCACAACCAAACTATCCATATCAATTTGAAGCAATAGATAGAAGTGTTGTGTTAGAAGTTCCTGATATGGGTTCATCTCGCTATTCAACTAATAAAGTTAGATTTGAAGAGCAAACATTGGTTTCGGATTTATCATCAAAAGGTAGAGCAACTAAAAAAGCATTTGACCAAGCTCCTACTGATTCTAATAGAGTTGGTTTATTCTTCTCTCCTACAAAGGAATTGAATATTGATATTGCAAAATCTTTTGGTGGAATTAATTTGGATAACTACATTGGTGACCCATCTGATAGATACAAAGGTAATTATGGAAGTTTAGATAGATTGAGAAATTATTATTTTAAAAGATTTGATGGTAGAGATATCTACTCTTATATCAACTTAATCAAACTATATGAGAAATCTATGTTTGAAGATATTAAGAAGATGTTACCTGCCAGAGTTAAAGCAACTACGGGTCTTTTAATTGAACCGCATATATTAGAAAGAAGTAAACACCAATACACAAAACCAATTGGAGAGCATAATGATTATGAATCGGTAATACAATATGGTGATGAATTACTTTCTGCCGAATATACTCAATACGATGTTGTATTAGATACTGAAAGTGAATATTCATTGGTTGGTGAAAATAACCAATATACATCATCTATACAATCCGCTTCAGCAGCAATATTGGATGGAGAATCTTACCAACACATATCTACAATAGATGCAAAAGAGTTTTCAATATTAGAAGGTAATTCATATCAATATACGGCTAGTATAGATTCTACTTTTGGTGAACCAACCATACTTACGGAGGTTGAGTTGATAAATAGTAATGTAGTTGTTGGACAAAACGATTATGAAACTTTAGGATTTGGTATTTATGCACAAAGTGGTTCTGCTATAAGAACATACTACGATAAAAATGGTGTTCTTAGAAAAGAAAGAATTAGAATACAAGTTGTAAAAGAAAAGAAAACGAGAGAAGTTCTTAAATACAAAGTTTTAAATGCAAATGGTAGAGGAGATGAAAGAGGTGGGTTTGAATTAACATCATCGGTATATTATGAATCATATGTAAACGTTCAACCTTTTTCAGGCTCAACGCAATTTACATCATCAAATGCAAATATAGAAGTAACGCCATTGAATGGATACTTACCAACGCATTATAGAAATACAACCGATTTAACGAGAGGGTTGCAAAATTCTTTCTACAAAGGTTCAAAAAATACTGCGGCAACTACATTAGATGGTACTCCTCCTGTTGAAACATTCTTGACAAATCCAAATACGTTGAGAGTTAATAAAGCAGGTAGAGATGCAAGTGAACCAATATTAGAAGTGGAATAACGGAATTTTAAAATATTTATATTTATAAACAAAGATAATTAAAAAACTATGGGATATTTAAGTAATAATGAATTGACAGTTGATGCAATTCTTACTAAAAAAGGTAGAGAAAAATTAGCAGCAGGTTTGGGTTTAAATATTACCCAATTTGCTTTAGCAGATGATGAGATAGATTATTCATTATATGAGCCAGCACACCCATTGGGTTCTGCTTATTATGATGCAGCAATCAAAAATATGCCAGTATTAGAAGCATCGCCTGATGAAACTCAAGTGATGAAATATAAAATCGTAACACTTCCAAAAAATACTACAAGAATCCCAGTTGTAGAATTTGGTGTTCCTAATGTAGCAGTAAATCAAAGAAGTGGTGAGGTTTCATTATCTCCAACTACATCTCCTGCCGGAAATAGAAGATTAGGATATACAATCGTATTAGCAAATAAAAACGCTGGTGATATTGTAGGTGAAGGTGTAACCGCTGATGTAGGTACTGTACCTATCTTTATTGGTGATGATGTATCAGCAACAGCAGCAGTAGCTAAGGGTTTAACTTTCAAATTTATTCCAAACCCATCATTAACTTCGACTATCAAAACAACTATAACTGTTTATGGTAACGAAACTGGTGGTTCACAAACAATTCCAGTAACAGTAACATACGTTCAATAATATAAACTATGGCAGTAATAAGAGATAATAGAGGAGCCCTTTTAGCAAGTAATTTATCACAATACTTGGCAGGTGCAGCTAACACCGCAGGTACTCCTATTGATACAAACGAATTAGTAAACATTGTAAACCAATTCTTAGGACAAGGTGAACAAATCAGTCCCGATGTAACTACTGTAACAAATGGTATTTACAAAAAATTCGGTGCTATTGATAAAGTAACTAATAGAACTGAAGTTGTAACTTCGGGAATTTGGAGTGGAGATGCTGGTTCTTTAACCGCTTTCTATTCTTCTTCAGAGCAAAGTTCTTCTGTAAGTGGTAAATACTATTTAGATGTTTACAACGAACACTACACATCAGCATCAGCAGAAGTGCAGTTTTCAATAGCATATGCACACATTAGTGGTGGTGGTGTACCAACATTATCTCAAACGGATAGTTCTACTTTAGCAAGTAAAGCTATCTATTCTCAAATGAGAAACCTATTGTTAGATAGTGGTGATACATACTTTAGTGTTTATAATGGTACTACCGAAGCTGGGCATGATTTAGAGCACTTTTACGCATTGAATATCAATAGAGCTAGATACAAAGAAAAATTAGACCCAGGTAACATTCAAATTAACTTATCAGGTTCAGCTGGATTAGTAACTTTAATTGATGATTCTGGTCAAGTTGAAACTGTTGGTTCAAGTGGTAGAGTATTTAACATGGTAAGTGGTGCATTGAACATTGGAACAGGAAACGAAGGTACAATTAATTCAACAACCGCTTCAAACGGACAAGGATGGGGATTATTCTATCCTGATGCAGGAGTTATCATCTTAAATCCAGCAGCTGTTAGAGCAGACGTTGGAACAACATTTGTTTCAGCATCAGCAGCTAACACATATAGTAACGTATCCAATATGCACAATTTATTTGATGCATTTAAAAAAGGAGAAGATTTCCAAGCTCGTAGAACTGAAAACGTTTCTACTTCACACTATTTCGTAAGAGCTAACAATAGAGAATTCAATTTCTCAAACAATCCAACATTTGTAACAGGCTCAACTGGACAATTCGTTCAACCTACTTTTGAAAGAGACCCTAAAGTGTATATTACTACTGTAGGTCTTTACGATGATGCTAATGAATTATTAGCAGTAGCAAAGGTATCTAAACCGATTGAAAAATCATTTGATAAGGAAGTTGCAATTAAGGTTAAATTAGACTTTTAATCAGAGAGTAACTTATACCGAACTATTAACGAATAGGCTAGACCCAACTCCAAAAAAGTTGGGTTTTTAGTTTCAAAGATATTTATATGT
>JACCDG011804293.1_pt1 | contig 12986 bp, 29 predicted proteins | sample 7442471 | NCBI WGS metagenome assembly JACCDG01 (sample SAMN15323444, study PRJNA562643) | freshwater metagenome | isolation source: river surface water | place: USA:Blue River Watershed | collected 2017-08-17 | reverse complement strand
AGTACCACGCAAGGCAACTAAAGCTAACAGCGTATAAAAGCCATTGAAAAAACGGCTCTTATACGCAAAACGTTATATTAAATTCTCCATTTCATTCCGAACTCCGCTTCGCTTAATATAACCCCCCACACCTTATCATACGTAATTAAGAGATAAAAGTTACATTTGACTTAAAGAAAAAACGCCAGCCACCCATGATCGACCAGATGCCGAAGCTATGAGGTGCCTACCGGATGAAACTGACGCTATACGAATTTAGATATTTTTTAAACCCTCTCACCTTGGACGTATTTCTTAATCTCAAACTCTGTGAGGGGTTGAATTAATTTCTCCGACCATCCAATCTCAAGATGAGCCTTAGCATCAGAGAAACTATTAAACGGTCCAATCGGAACTGTGTCCCACGCATTCCGCGCTGTAATCTTAAAGAATTTGCTCGATGATGGATTGTTGTTTTGCATAGAATTAAGATTTTTTTATTTTTTTGTCTTTTGGCAGAATTTCATTTCTAATGAATTTAAACGCTCTCTCAATTTCCTTTGTTTCCTCAGATTCATATCCTGATGAATCTTCAATATAAGAAACAAGAGCTGTTCTCAAGATTTCAAGGGCAATTTCCTTGTTCATTTTCTTGTTTGTTACATAAGGAAATGATAATGTTACAATTTTCTTTTTCATTTTCGATTGATTTTAAAGTTAAAAGATAAAAAGAAATTTTGACTTAAACTCTGTATTTGTCAATTTTTTCAATTCTATTGTCCAGAATCTCAAACAAGTCCTCAATATAGACATCATTAATGACGTGCTTAATTGTTCCGCGATTGCTTGTCAGGTAAACATCAAACAGGTCAAGACCATTCACTCTGATATAGACGTGGCCCTTATGATGATGCCCAGAGACAGTCATTCTCATAAAGCGATCATAGCCATTTTGAAAGTCACGAGCGCCCCAAGACCAAAAAAGAGACTTGTGCATCTGAAAGTACGATAAAAGTTCTCTTACATCTAAGTCCCTCCCATTCTGCAGTTCTTGCACATCAATGATTGATCCTACTTGATTCTTATCCATAATGATTTTTATTAGTTAAGAGATAAAAAGAATGTTTGACTTAAGAAGTCCTATTGCGAAGTGAATCAACGATGTCGCATAGTTGTTCAAGGCTCAGAACGTAGAAGTCATATTCGTAGCCATGATTATCAACAAGATGATGTTGATTAATTTCCGTTAAGTATCGACCGCCACTAAGGTTGAACTGTTGATTCTCCTTAACTCTCACAGCAATATGCCCATTAAACTCACTCTTCTCCCCCTCACTTGCTATGATTGTTCTAAGAACATCAAGAACCTCATCATGAAGAACTTGAAACTTTTGCATGAATGTTGCCATAATTAATCTGTTTTTAATTAAGAGATAAATAGGGAGAGTTGACTTAAAATTCTATCAAAACTATCCGCCTTTATTCTGTATGTTTTTTTATTTGCATTATCAGTCAGTGTTCCGTACTTACCACTTCCAGAGTAGCCGTAGGTATAATTCTGACTCGAAATAATCTTAACAACAAGAACAAGTTCATTGAGATCATCATCAGATAGCACATATTCTGCGTTGGAGGCATTATGTAAAATAGGTGGAAGTTTTGTCTTGCTCATTATAGAAGTTACGTTTAAAATTCAAAATCTGCACTCTCAGCATCGAGCCAAGCGTTGAAAATAAAAACTTGAAACTGATCATCTTCTGTCCATCTGTATTCAACGAGCGCGGATGAACTATAATAGCCATTTCCCACAGGGACAGCCTCATGCTTATCTCTCAGGTCTTTTCTTATTACAGCTGTTTTTATTATAGTCTTTGACATGATTGCTTTTTTGTATATTCAAATAAGATAATAAATAAAACTGACTTAAGAGACAGGATGATAGACGTGTGAGTTCATTGCAATCTTTAATTCTTCTCCCGTCTCCTGATTCTCAAAAACCAAGTATCCTCCTGGTTTTTGTGTTGTCAGTCTGCAATTTTTATGCACCTTTGGTTCCCACTTTGCCCACGCTGGTAAGTCTTCTCTCACATCAGCAAAGTAAGGAAAATATTGTGCAGATGAATCAAACAAAAATTCTTTAGGAAAATTGCTTAATCCAATAGATAAGGAATAATAATGTGAATCTGATCCGTGGATGATTTTCCCATGTTGATCTTTAAAAATAGGTCGCTTTTCATCGACAATAGATAAATCAGGACGCTCCTTATATGTATAGAACGTTTTGCCAATTACGACATAACTCCAAATTTCGTAGATTTTGTTGTCCATATAAAATTATAAGATAAAAGATAAAGTTGACTTAATTAATTGCATGGTCAAAATAAATCTCAGGCTCATTGGTAACGTTATAGATATAATTCCCACAACGAACAAGCAATGCCCCCTTACCATAGTATAATTTTTTCATCCCAGACACACTGCCGTTAGAGGCAAAATTGGGAAATTTATCCTCAACGAGATAACTTTTATCCTTACTTAGCCTGCGAACTGCAACATTCTTTGCATCAGATGCATACGGATTAATTATTTGATTGCTCATAAAAAGTGTTTTTAATTAAGAGATAAATAGGGAGAGTTGACTTAAGGCTCAATAGTTCCATATTCAACTTCAAAGGTACAAAAAAATTCAACATCATGAACTGGATTTGTAGAAAGTTCTTGTGCTGTTGGAAATAATTCCCTAACCCCATAGATTCCCCCACCCACAGACGCAGACGATTGTTCAATCTTATCAGCATCAACCCGAATAACTCTCGACAAAGCCTCAATGCAATTTTGCTTAGAGAAGTTTTCAACAGGGGAGATAATGTTTCCTTTCTTGGTCTTAACAATAATGGCGTTTTTCATAGGAGTTGTTTTTTATTAATTAAGAGATAAAAAGAATGTTTGACTTAAACTATTAGCTAACCTCCCATGTGTTACTCTTGTCATCTGGCAATTTAGATACGATGTCGCTTGCGAGAGCAATTTTCAACTCACGAAGGAATGTGAGGGCATTTTCCTCACCATTCGTTAACTCCCTTAATTTCTTCAGATGCTCAATTTCAATTTGATAATTTAAGCAACTCAGCGCGTTATATAAGCCGTGAGTTGTTAAGTATTTAGTTTCTGTCTTACTCTTAACTTTTGATAGCTCAGTCTGAATTTGAGTATCCAAAGTCCCCTCATAGTGGTGCTTGTATTGTAGTGAGACACAAAGAACATTTAGCTCCCTTAAGGTGTCTACGATTGTAGATAATTCCTTTTCAGTCGATTTTACGGATGTTTTTCTTCTATCATAAAATTGGGGAGTGATTTCCCTGAGAGAATAAGGAACATAGAATCTATTGTCATAAATTAATTCATGCAATTTTTTCTCAATGCTGTTAAAGTGCTTTGCTGAACAAATGAAACTACTCATAAAATATCTTTATTGATTAATTGTTATAATTGAATAAGATAAAAGGGATAGTTGACTTAATAAAGCCCGCTCGTCTGCTCAAAAATACACTCAGCGACAATCCATTCCCAATCATCCCCATAGATTAATTTAACATCTTCGAGAGAGTTATAGTATGGAGAGATATGACTTAGAATTTCATCATCAGTAAAATTTGTGAGGGAGATGGTGTCTTCTACCCAAAAATCGGGGCAATTAAAGTCAACTAAAACTTTCAATCTTTGCTCATAGTAGGGAAGTTCCTTTAAAGTATAGAATTTACCATCAGCAATATGACGATCAAACTCCTTGAACTGATAAACTCCTGGGGAGAGTTTTCGCCCATATTGAAAGTTGTCAGGGTCAGTGCAAGTCCATTCGATTATTTGATTGCTCATAAAAAACATTTTTAATTAAGAGATAAAAAATCAGCTTGACTTAAGATGTTTCCTCAATTCTCAAAAATGTAGTACAATGTCTGAGTTATGTTGAGAGCAAAGTTACCATCTCTGAAATTTGTCTTCTCATATTCTACAATGTCACCCTCACACAACCCGAATTGATCCATTAATTTTTCGGATATTCCAAACGATTCACCTGTCGACAAATCCTTAACAACATGAGTGAGTTCTGCAAAAACATAGCTAATTTCACCCTGATGCGCCCTTCTGATTAATGCCTGATTCATTGGATGTGATTTTTAAAGTTATAAGATAAATAGGGAGAGTTGACTTAAAAGAAAATCTTATTACACATATCTTCCGCTTTTTTAAATAAATCGTCTGCACGATCTTTCCTCTTTTTTTCGTTCCAAATATTATAAGCAGAAGTTTCAGGGTTAACCCCCATGTCCAACATAGATAAAATATGATTCCATTTATCCCCATCAAAAAATTCTACATTGCATTTTTCCATGGCATTATAGGCTTCGTAGGTCATTTTAACTTTTTTACCCCCATTACGAATATTGCCAAATTCAGCAATTAAACAATCATGGCTTTTTCCAGATGTATGTGTTGGATGTCTAAAGATTATTTTCATGATACTTAGTTTTATTTTGATTTATAACATTATAAGATAAACGGGGAGAGTTGACTTAAAAAATAAGTGGTCAATCCTCTGTTACAAATTGTGGCTCAACATTAATACCATAGTGAACAAAATCATGAATCGCCATCTGTCTTGCAAAGCCAGTCAAATCAGGCTTATACCACCCGAACTCATCAATGAAGTTGTACTTTTTATCAAAGCCACAAGCTGTTTGGTGGGTTACTCTCGTTCCTCTTGGGATAACAAGAGTCTCACCCTTAAACTCAATTCTTAATTCCTGATTTGTCCGTGCCATAAGAGTCTTTATTGATTAAGAGATAAAAAGAAATATTGACTTAAAAGAAAAAGTCATCCACCTTAATCCCAAACCCCTGAAGTCCCCTCACAAGCTCAACGAAATTATCATAGGTATTTTCACCGATAAGGCCATTGGTTACGATCTTTCCGTTCTCAATCTCAATATGACCCATTTCCTGACCATTACTCCTGATCGACATCAAGTGCTGATCCTTGGATAAATCTAATTTTTTGTCCATAAGAGTTCTTTTTATTAATTAAGAGATAAAAATAAGAATTGACTTAAAAATAGAGACAGAACTCTGGTGAACCACGCGCATCCCACAAGATTGTTCCCTCAACCTATTTGTAGTGCAATCGAAAATGAATTTTCTCCTACGCCTTGCATCAGGTCATCTTCCAAAGCCTTGTCCGTTCTAAGCCCTGTCTCCGTTAATTAATAAGATAAAAGTACATTCATGACTTAAAGACAAAATTCCTTAAGTCACCAACTTCGTTTTAACTTATATGTTTGCGTGGGAAATAATAGAATAACCCAGGAAATGGTCATATATATAAAACAAGAATCCCCCACAAAATTAGAGCGTGGGGGATTCTCAAAAAAATTACAACTATAAATAATAAATAATAACTCTCAGCGATGGGGGGATCCCTTATTTCTATTTTCCATAAGTCCGGTTTTTGGCGTTTGTCTTTTAATGTTATAAGATAAAAAAGTTGATTGACTTAAGAGTTATTGATTTCATGAGACATAAAAGTGCATAGGCAACAAAGTGTACATTTTTTTGCCATTGACCCATTTAACTTTACCAATGCCGATCCGTAGCGTGCTTTTCTTTTCTTCGTATTTTTTAATAGCGACATTTATCGCTTGTTGTTTTGTTAGATTGCTTGCAATATCAACCCCATCAACTGTTACAAAAAAATTCATATTAAAATTTTATAGTGTCAGGATTAAGAGATAAAAAAGTTGATTGACTTAAGACCTCACAAAGAAATTAAATGGTATGACACAACCCCAAATATTTTATTTTCAATTCGGCACACTGCTTTTTGTACCGTTCCTCTATTAATTTCGCCAACCAAATGATTATAGTACTCTTTAGTTATTTCGTTTGCTCTTGAGACTGCAACAGTTTGGACTGGCTTGCTAGGTAAATTGAAATTAGTCATATTACTTTTTAATTAGGATAAGATTAAGAGGGAGAGTTGACTTAAAACTCATCATTCTCAACAGTCATGTTAAAAACTCAGATTGACTTAATTATCCCCCACCCGATAGAACCGAACATAGGATAAGTCCTTTGTATATTCTACACGAAGCTGATTTCCAATTCCCCAGTACGCCCCACCCTTATCGTAGGCTCCACAGTCAATCATGGGAACGCGACGATCAAAGATTTTCTTGTTAGTTGGTCTCTCACTGATGGAATTACTTGGCCGACCCATTGGCGCACCACGACTGCAGTCAACATTGCTCAGGATTTTTGAAATTGCGTATTGCTTTTTTGTTGTTTCCATATTGAGGTAGAGTTTTAATTAGATAAGATAAAAATTCAGGTTGACTTAAGAAACTCTAATCGACCCCCACACCTCAGCAATAACATCCTGTGGTGCATCCTCAATTCTCTCAGGAATCTCAAAGCGACCCCCAAAGTCCAGGGAATTTGAATCCTCTCCTATGAACGGAATAAATAACTCATCTCCACGCTTAGGCACGTTAAGGTAGCCTGCACAAGCCTTATATGCAACTCCCTCTCTTGATATCATAATAGCCTGATGTAAGCCAAATGAATTTGTGTTTGACGATACAGCCACAACTTTGAATATGATTCCTTTTTTCATGATGATTGTTTTTTATTGTTATAAGATAAACAGGGAGAGTTGACTTAAGAAATTAAATGATATGATGTAACACCAAATATTTTATTCTCAATCCGACACACCGCCTTGTGTATTGTACCTCTATTAATTTCGCCAACCAAAAAATTATAATATTCCTTAGTTATCTGATTTGCTCTTGAGAGAGCAACCGTATGAATCGGCTTACTGGGTAAAGTAAAATTAATCATATTAGTTTTTATTAATATAAGATAAAATCATTTTTTGACTTAAAAAAAGCGATTATGGGGAGGGGAGAGTTAATGGATCGCCATTGCAAACTCATAAGATAAAAGGGGAGAGTTGACTTAAAGATAATAATAAACAAAAAAGGGAGAGCGAATTAACGCCCTCCCCATCTTATTTATTCTTGAGATTAACCCCACCCCTCTTAGAGGGCAATCAGCAGATTTAACGCATCTTCAGCCACCTTTGAACTTTGACCGAACAAAACACTCTCAAATTTATTCTCAGGCGTTCTGTAATTTTTCTCGTGGCTCAAGTAATACGTGAAGGCGTTGTAGACACCCCATTTTGTACCAATGATTTTCTCTTGTCCAACTCCCACGTTATACGAAGCCCACACAGCCTCTCTAATGTTGTTTATTCTCGTGCTGTCATCCTTCTCACTCTTAAACACTTGTTTAATCAAGTCCTTAACTGCACCATCTGAGATGTATTGCACTGCAAGATGATTAAACACCTCATTCATCTCTTGTGTCAATTTGCGAGTGATTCCAAGCACCTTATACGCATCATCAAGGCGAGAGTGAACGTTAGAGCTGTGGCGGATTGAAACTTTACTCAAAGCCCCTTAAGAGCAGAATTGAGTGTGTTTTGACAAACTACACGCTTATTCACAACCGCCCCCACAATAGCACCACTTCCATCATGTGCTGAAGTTAATAATACATAAACCTCTGTCAGATCGTCTGTTCCTGCAATGTGAATTGTCTCAGGCATTTTTGCAGTGATGAAAATTCGCTCCCCCTCACCAAGCGCACCAGCAGTCTCATAAACTGATTGTCCAGTACCAACGATTGCATCAAAAAATGAAAATGCCTCTCTGTTCTGAACGATTGTGTAACCCTTGCCCAGTTTATCGCCAAGAATAACACCATTATCAGTTCTGTGAATACTGTGCGAATTTGGAGTTAATTTAAACTCCCCATTGATAAATGCGTAATTTGGAACTTTCGCCACTTCAAAGTCAAGACCAGCCAAGCTAATAGCTTGCTCCGCAGTCATCGCATCGCTGACAATTTGACCAAGACCATGCCAAGCTTCCTTTGTACTTGCAAATGAATATTTGCCATTGTTTAAATTTAGATTGTGTGCCATAAGAGTTAAAATATTTATTGGTTTATATTAATAATAAGATAAAAGGGAGAATTGACTTAAAGAAAATCAGAACAGGAGATAAATAAGTTATTTATTAAGTCACTATATCCTTTTTATCTTTAGTGTTTGCCAAGTGAAATATAGGCAAGGGAGAGTTAAGAAAAAAACAAACCCCCCACAACCAAGCCACAGGACAAGATTGGGGGGGGTAAAATAATCGGATTCTCTTATTTTTTTAATCCTCAATAATGTACTGAGTTCCACTTAATTTTATTGCAACAATATTTTCCAGTGCAATAGTCAGACGAAAAAAGTTATTTTCCTCAGCGACACGACCTCGACCTGCTGTTTTTTTCTCAGCAAAGTATGAGGGAGCAAATAAACCCAATTCGATTGCTTTGTCCTTACTGATTTTTTGCCCCTTGTGGTAAAAAATTGTGCGAACCTTAGCGTTAAGTTCCTGATCGCATACCAAATATTCCTTTTGTGGATTTTTATTGGCAAATGCGAGGGTCTTAGAACCCTCAACAAATGTTTTGCCAGTCATTGCCTCACTTTCAAACTTTGGCTCATCTCCCTGCTTTTCCAATCTACGATTAACACGATTCTCATAGTTAGAACCAATGGTGATGTTTCTGAAAGTCAATTTTTGAAGTTGACGGACACCCCCAACAACACGACTGCCATACTCATCTGTGAAGGCAACAACGTGAGAGAACGCAACTCCCACATACTTCGATAGCTTGTCTCTTAACTGAGTTCTTGTAATTGTCTGCTTTCTTGAATTGCTCATAAAAAATATTTTTAATTGTTTATTGATATAAGATTAAAAAATAATTTGACTTAAAAGATAATTTTCCTTAAGTCAGGAGCGACAATTTATCTTATGTGTTTGCCCTTTGAAATTAGACATTAGCAACAAGAGAGGCATGAGCAAATTGCCCAAGCCTCTCTGCTGTCATTTACTTGCCCCTCACAGCGCTCGAATAATCTCTCAGTAGATCTTCGTAAAGAAATGGATTTATCGGTCTGAGTTTATTTAAAAACGGTGCAATCTCCTTAGGTTCCTTAGTGCCATTCTTAATGCCAAGAATCCCACCCCTGATTTTCTTAACTAATAATTCTTCCATAAAGCGACTTTTTTAATGTTGTTTATTGATATAAGACAAAAAAATGCCATGACTTAATTTTAAGTCACTTTGTTTTTTTATCTTAGCATAAATAAAAATCAAGCCCATGATAATAGAAAGCGCATATCAGGCACTTGAAGTTGATAAGAAAAACACCATTGATCAGAATTGCCATTGGCTCTATCTTGCCCTCAAAATAGATAATAATATCTATCGAATGGTGTTTGAACTAAATAAAGCCTATTGCGAATACCTGCTTCGACAATGGTCAGTAAATAACAATACTCTGTCAAGCGTACCACACAAATATTTCGATGGGCAAAATGTATCCTTTGACTGCTCAAACGGTCTAATTGGAACCAGAGAATTTGAATTTTCGATAGAGTACGAATTTTGCCTCAAGCCAATGGGGATCCCCCTATCTGACATCAGGGATAAAAAATATGACTGGGCACTCGGTCCAAGTGAACTTAAGACAATACTGGAGAAAAATAATATTGCCTTTGAGGTAGTTTGTGAGGGGGTTTATTAAGTCAAGAAAGGAATTTATCTTATAGAATTATAAATCATTAAAAAAGTAAAAAACATGAAAATCTTATCAGTAACACTTATCGCTCTACTTACAGCACTATCAACCCTCACTCTAATCCCAATCGAAAAGCCTCAACTGGCAATTAAGGTTCCAACTCTGATTGCAAGTGGTAAGACCAAGAGAAACTTAAGACGTAGCCTTGAGAGAAAATTCAAGTAAGAATAAGGTTTATTCGACAACCATTCAGCCCCCCCAGTCAGCATCAGACTTTATCGTCTGGTCAGAATTGGGGGGCTGATACCTTTTTTAAGTCATTAGGTAACTTTTATCTATTATTTACGTATAATGGAGAGAAGTGGGGGGAGGGATTTGTTATATTCAGCAAAGCGTAGTTTTGCTTTTCGTAAAATTGAATATAACGGGACGGGTGTATGAGAAGGTTTGCTTGTATAAACTTTCAAATTACCACCGAACTTTGTAGCAAACTTTCTTATACACCTTGTTATACACAGTACGGTTTATTAATAAAAAAAATATTAACTATGAAAAATGAAGAAAAATATATTACTGAAAAACTAAATGAATTTTTTGTTAAATTTGTGTTAGATAGAGATTATATGGATAATAATGTAGAAGTATTATCAACTAAATTCGGAATCCAAAACGAAGAAGATAATGTACTTTATTTTTATTATCATATATTAGATATTGCAAAAGGATTGGTTAGTGGTTCATTAAATATGTATCAATTACCAAAACATAAATCAATATATTTTGAAACACATAAATATTCTTATCATACAAAAGAATTATTAGAAGAATATATGAATTATATAAAAAAAGAAATTAAATCGTATGATGAATTTAAGAAATCCCAAATTGTACCGATAATGTAGTATTGTGTATAACGGTTTGTATATGGCACGTAGCCACTCACAGGATAAGTAAAAGAGAAAATAATTTAATAAACGCACATAGTTTCAAAAATAGCCTGACAGCTATGTGTTATATACTTTGTTAGGTACAGTTAATTATGAAAAAATTTAATTTAAAACACAACGTAGGGAAAGTAAAGTATTTAGTTTCTTACCATAACGGGGAGAAGAAACATAAGGACGGAAGCAACTTCTTTGACATTGCTTGCTTCAAGAATAAGGTAAAACTAAATTCTTTTATAAAAGATTTATTGCAGCAGGGGTACGTTAATTGTGCCTAACTAGTGTATATACGCAACTTTACTAAGTACTCAACTCATTAGTTTACAACTCATTAAGTACTAAAATTCTACATTCTAAAAACAAGAATAAGAAAGGTGAAAATCGAGCTAATTATACATACAACTACCTATCGTCAATTTTAAGTACATGAATATCACAAAATCAAATACTTATGTACTAAAATGGCAAGTTGCTGACGCTCCTCAATATAAGTTCACCCATGATGGTAAATGTTTCAATACGATGACAGGAAATGAAATAAGGAGAGTAATGGTAGGTAGATCGGTTGGGTATTGTGTTCCAAAATTCCAGTCACTTAATACGATTAGAAAAAAGTTACAAAAAATACCACAGGAAAAAATCCCATTTTAAGTCAAACTGATTTATTGTCTTATATTAATAAAGGATAAGATAATGAAAGCACTGACAGTTAAAACGACCCACCAAATGAAACTTGCTAAACAGCGACAAGATTTTATTGATGCGGGTGGCTACGATGGAAGATTCAAACAAAGATCAATTCCAAGCGGTAAGGCATATAAGCGAAACTCTAAGCATAAGAATAAGCCCTTAGAATGATTTAGAGGCTTATTTTGGGTGTCTATGCTACTTAGGAGGCTTAATGCCTATTTAGAGGTCTTAAATGAGAGATAATAGCTTTTAAGACCCTTAATTTAACCCCCTAATACAGCGGTGCTAAAATTGCGCCCTAAAATAGACCCTTGCCCAAGGGGACACCCAAGTCGCCTCACATTTTTTCCCCCAATTTTTAGATTTCAAAATTCTCAACCAATGATTCCCCCACACTCTCGACCTCCATGCCCCCCTATTCCCTCACAATCTGCCCACATAAGCCCCCACAAAAAAATTTCCACCAAATTTTTTCAATCATAAAAATCTAAAGCACTCCCTCCCGCCCCACAATTCTCTGCAATCCATCATAGTTTGCCTGGATAAAATCTTACCTATCAAAAAAAAATTTTTCCACAAAAAAATTTGGCTCACAAAAATCCCCAACATCAGACTTCTTTCTTCGTGTGACCTACTACATCTACCGTATCATATATCCACAAGTTCTCAAAAAAACACCCCCCCCCTTATCATCAGGGAATATTCATATTTCACTCTCAAAAAAATTTTTCCACCAAATTTTTTTAATTACAAAAATCAGGACCTACCCCCTAATTATTCAATAGCTTCTCCACTGATGAGTCTCTTTTTTCTTGACTATTTACAATAAAAAATAACAGTAAGTGTCAACTTCCCTTTCAAGATATATCACAAGCCTCATTCTTGAACAGGCTGGGCAGCATAGCAGGGTCAGTCTGAGTGACTACCTTAGCTTAAGATTCAAGGGAGCAAATATATCCAACCTATCAATCCCCAGAGATCTTAGCCCAAGGCAAAGGTGGCTACTTGATCAGCTCATTGCTATTGTGGATGAGCTCAGAGACAATGATATCGACTCTCAGGAGTATTTGAACTCTGATAATCTTGGGATTAAGAAGGATGGGAGTCTTGGACTCTTCGACATGGGCTTTGGGGATTATTTCAGTGCTGGGTCTCCTGGGGATGAGACAATCAGTCTTGAGGGGGGAGAGGGAACACTCCTTGGTCAGATTCTTGAGAGGCTTGGGATTGAGAGGGCTGTACTCCTTGGCAGTGGGATGTTCGGACATGCATATGATATTGGTGGTGGCAAGGTTCTAAAGATAACAAGGGACAAGACAGAGGCGGCTAATAGCAACAGGGTCAAGGGCAAGAAAAATAGGCATCTTGCGAATATATTTGACGTCAAGCAGCTGAGAATGGGAGATAAGCCGATGAAGTACATTATAATTCTAGAGAGGCTTGAACTTGGCTCGGCGATTGAGGGGGATATAATTGGCTTATCCGAGGAGTTCGACAACCACAGGAATAATCATCTTGACAAGAGGGTTATTGAGAGAGTGAGGGATAAATTTGTGAGAGATTTCCTTAGAGACAGGATTGAGATAGGATATGAGGGAGCCTGGGATAAGTGGGGAGACAAAATCAGAGAGATTGATTCTGATGTGGACTTTAATGATGTCTCAGAGATT
>JACCDG010804832.1_pt1 | contig 12986 bp, 8 predicted proteins | sample 7442471 | NCBI WGS metagenome assembly JACCDG01 (sample SAMN15323444, study PRJNA562643) | freshwater metagenome | isolation source: river surface water | place: USA:Blue River Watershed | collected 2017-08-17 | reverse complement strand
TGGGGCTGCTGAAGGTGATAGGCTTGCACGGTCTTCCCAGGCTTGATCAATGATGTTCTGTAGCGTTGCCATAAACTCTTTTTCCTTTAAAAATAACAAGTAATAAGCCTAGATTATATCTGTCGACTCCAGGAAGTGCTCTTTCTATCCCTACCTTGGTATCATCACAATGATTACATTAAAAGAAGTTAGCCGTGCGACTTAAATCTATCAAACTTTCAGGGTTCAAATCCTTCGTAGACCCTACTCATTTCGAGCTTCCAGGCCAGTTAATTGGCGTTGTGGGACCGAACGGTTGTGGTAAATCCAACATCATTGACGCTGTTCGCTGGGTTTTAGGTGAATCCAGGGCCAGTGAACTGCGTGGTGAGTCCATGCAGGACGTTATTTTTAATGGCTCTGGCCAAAGAAAGCCTGCCGGACGCTCAAGTGTTGAGTTGATATTTGATAACACTGATGGTCGCGCCGCTGGTCAATGGAGCACTTTTGCTGAATTGTCAGTCAAACGTGTATTGACTCGTGATGGAGCTTCTAGCTATTACATCAACAATCAAACGGTCAGACGTAAAGACATTCATGACATGTTCATGGGCACTGGTTTAGGTCCTCGTGCTTACGCCATCATTGGTCAGGGCATGATCTCAAGAATCATTGAAGCCAAACCGGAAGAGTTGCGTGTTTTCTTGGAAGAGGCTGCCGGCGTATCTAAATACAAAGAGCGTCGTAAAGAGACTGAATCTCGCTTAGAAGACACCAGAGAGAACTTGACCCGAGTGGAAGATATTTTGCGTGAGTTGACGCAGAACCTCACCAAGTTAGAAGGCCAAGCTCAAGTTGCTGAAAAATACAAAGACCTGAATACACAGATGACACAGCAACAACAATTGTTGTGGTTGGTTCGTCAGACTGAAGCAGGTAAAGAGCAAGAGCGTCACGCGAATGCGATCAGAGATGCTCAAGTTCAATTAGAAGAGCAAACAGCGAAGCTTCGCCATGCAGAAGCTGAATTAGAAGAATTAAGAAGCTCTCATTACGCATCGCAAGATTTGGTATCAACAGCTCAAGGTGAGCTTTATGAGGTGAATGCTGAAGTAGGTAAGCTTGAGAATGAGATTCGTTATGTTCAAGAATCACGTGCACGCCTACAGCAACAGATTTCAGATTTGCAAGCGCAGTTATCTCGTTGGTCTTCACAAGAAGTGGCCGCTGCGGATGCCTTGCGTCAAACCAATATTGATTTAGAGTCTGCTCGCGAAAACGAAGAGCGTTTCTTAGAGGCTCTTCATCAGGTTCAAGAGAAGTTGCCAGCAAACGAAGTAACTTATTTGGAAACACAAAAAGCTTTGGATCAAGCGCGTGAAGCGGTGTCATCAACCGATCAGCGTTTAGCAAGTTTGGCTGAAAGAGTTTTGGCCGCTGGTCGTCAATTAGATCAACTGCATCAACGTCAAGAGCGCTTACAGGCTGACTTATCTAGTTTGGTAAAGCCTGATGCAGAAGCTTTGAGCTTGGCTACTGATCGCCAAACCATGGCTCAGCGCAAGGCTGATGAAGCTCAAGAAGTTTCTGAAGCAGCCAATGTGAGTGTTCCAGAAGCAGATGCGATGAGACAAAAAGCTCAGCAGACATTGCAAGAATCTTCTGCTGCATTGAGTCAAACGCAAGCTCGTCTCAGTGCGTTGCAAGCATTGCAAGAAAAAGTTCAAGCTCAAGCCAAGGTCGGTCCATGGTTAGAGCAAAAGGGTCTCAATAAAAAACAACGCCTATGGCAAGACTTACAAGTTGAAAAGGGTTGGGAAACTGCTCTTGAAGCCGTCTTGCGTGAGCGAGTCACTGCTTTACAAGCGGGCGATTTGAATGAGGCTGTTCGTCTCGCACAAGATGCGCCGCCATCTCGTTTGGCTTTCTATTCTGGTAACGGTGTTTCTAATTCAGATTCAAGCGTTAACGGTTTGACCAGTTTGATGAGCCGTGTTCAGGTCAAAGACTCTGGCATTAAAGCTGTAATTCAAGAGTGGTTGGGCAATGTTTATATTGCTGATAGCTTAGAAGACGCCATGCGTCGTCGTGAGCAGCTACCTCAAGGTGGCGTTCTTTTGGTCAAAGAAGGGCACATTGTTAGTCGTGTGAGTTTGCAACTTTATGCTGAAGACTCAGAACAAGCTGGCTTGTTGGCTCGTGGCCAAGAAATTGAAAACTTAGACTTACAGTTAAAAGCTCAGCAATTGATTCTTGATGAGGCTCAGAGTGAAGCCAACAGAGCGCAGTCTGCCTATCATCAAGCACATCAGTTAGCCCAGCAGGCTCGCCAAACGGCTGAGCAAGCTGTGAGAGAAGCGCACAACCTAGAGGTTGAGCGTTTGCAATTAGCTCAGGCTGATGAAAAATACAGAAGCAGAGCAGATCAAATCAATCGTGAACTTGATGAGCTCACTCAGCAGTCTGCTGAACTTCAATCAATCAGAGATGAAGGTCAGGGCGAGCTAGATCGAGTTCAAGATGAAAAAGGTGTGCATGGCGATAGTTTGACAACAGCGCAAGACGCTTATCAAGCGGCACAGCATGCTCTTGAGCAAGCTCGTGAAGCTTTACGTTTGTCTGAGCGTGAAGCCAGTGAAGCATCTTTCAATACAAGAACATTGGTTCAAAGAATCAGTGATCTAACGCGTGATCAACAATCTGCCCAACAACAGGTGGGTGACATCCAAGTGAGCTTGGGCAATTCTCAAGAAGAGTTGCATGGCTTGTCTGATGAAGCTGCCCAAGATGCATTACAAAACTTATTGATTCAAAGAAGCGCCCGTGAAGCTGCCTTGGCAAACGCCAGAACTGAAATGGATGCTATCTCCCATCGTTTGCGCGAAGGTGATGAGGCACGTTTGACAATTGAGCGTAGTTTGCAACCTTTGCGTGACAAAGCCATGGAGCTTCAACTCAAGGAGCAAGCGGCTCGTTTGAACGTTGAGCAATTTGCAACCATGTTGATGGATGCCGAGGCCAATGTTGAAGAATTGCAAGCACGCTTAACGCCTGATATGAAGGTAAGCACTTTGCAATCTGAAGTGAACAAGCTTAACCAAGAAATTCAAGGTTTGGGTCCTGTAAATATGGCAGCTCTTGAAGAGTTGGCCAGTGCGCAAGAGCGTAAGACGTTCTTGGATGCTCAATCAGCTGACTTGAATGAAGCGATCAATACATTGACTGATGCTATTTCAAAAATTGACGCTGAAACGCGTGAATTGTTGCAAGGCACCTTTGATCAGGTGAACGAACATTTTGCGAAACTATTCCCAGACTTATTTGGTGGCGGCAACGCCAAGTTGGTGATGACTGGTGAAGAGATTTTGGATTCGGGTGTGCAGGTGATGGCTCAACCGCCAGGCAAGAAGAATTCAACGATTCATTTGTTGTCAGGTGGCGAAAAAGCTTTGACAGCGATTGCTTTGGTCTTCTCATTGTTCCAATTGAACCCAGCACCTTTCTGTTTGCTAGATGAGGTTGATGCTCCATTGGATGATGCGAACACGGGTCGTTATGCAGACATGGTTGCAAGAATGTCTAAAAATACTCAATTCGTCTTTATTTCACACAATAAGATCACCATGGAAATCGCTAGCCAATTGATTGGTGTCACGATGCAAGAACAGGGTGTTTCTAGAATTGTTGCCGTTGACTTAGAGGCTGCGGCAACCATGGTGGAGGCTGCTTAATGGTTTGGTTCACTGAACTTGCTACATCCTTAGGGTTGTCGGATCTTCAGTTATCTCTTGGACTAATTGGTTTTAGTCTATTAGTCCTTGTCATGATTTATAACGCGATGCGGATTCGCAAGTTAGACAAGAATGAATCGATGGATGACTCCAACGATTCATCGGAACCAAGTTTTTCATCAGTTGATACAGTTCTTGGAAAAGCTGAGCCAAGTCTTGGTGGTGTTGGTGGCCAAGTAATTCATTCCCAAGCTGTTTTGGCAAAGATTGATCCTTTGATCGATTGTGTTGCCACATTACGTTTGCCAGAACCAATCACTGGTCAAGAAATTTTGAGTCAGTTATTTGATTGGCCAAAAAACACTCAATTTACCTGGTTGCATGAAGGCTTGAGTACCGATGCTGTATGGCAATCAATCACACCTGAGAAAAGTTTCACAGAACTCCAGTTGGCGATTCAGTTAGCGAATAGATCTGGTCCAATTGGTATGGTTGATTTATCAGACTTTGTTTCAAAAGCACAATTGTTATCAAACGCCTTAGATGCTGAGTTAGATTTAGCTTCTCACAATGAGATCATTGAGTCTGCTAAGAGTTTGGATGATTTTGCTGCAAGGTGTGACATTCAATTGGGTATCACCGTGGTTCCAAAAGATGGCTTGTGGAGTTTGATGACTATTCAGAATGTGGCAAACAAAGCTGGATTCTTGTTGTCACGCGATGGTCGTGAATATCAGCGTGTTGTTTCTAATATGACTATATACAAGTTGATCGCTGATCAAGCCAACTTCTTACGCGATGATTTAAGTCAGTCAAATGTTCAGTATGTGACATTGCTGTTAAACCTACCTCACGTATCTTATGAGATGGCACCATTTCAATTGATGCTGGATGATGCCAAGCTTTTGGCTGAAGCGCTCAATGGTCATTTGGTAGATGATGCTGGAAGGCCATTGGTTGATGAAGCAATCTCTGCCATCAAGGAACAGCTTGAAGAGATTTATCAGGCGATGATGGTTCAGGGCATTCCTGCAGGTTCTGCTGCTGCAAGCAGACTTTATTCCTAGGTTCTTATGGCTGATTCGGCCCGATATGCCTGGCTGAAAGACGAGTTGGCAAGCTTGGATCATGCCTACTACGTTCTTGATGACCCCAAACTTCCCGATGTTGAATACGACAAACTCTACCGAGAATTGTTAGCCATTGAGCATGAGCATCCTGATTGGATCACTTCTGATTCACCATCACAGCGAGTGAGTGGTCAAGCCAGCGATCTTTTTTCTGAAGTCAAACATGTGGTTCCGATGCTTTCTTTGAATAATGCATTGGAAGACAAAGAGGCTGAGGCTTTTGATAAGCGTTGTCGTGAGGGATTAAATTTAAGTACTGTTGAATATGCTGCTGAACTTAAGTTTGATGGTTTGGCCATATCTTTACGTTATGAAAATGGTCTTCTAACTCAAGCCGCCACACGCGGTGATGGTTACAGTGGTGAGGACGTCACAGCCAACATCAGAACAATTAAGGCGATCCCTTTAAAACTTAAAGGTACTTCACATCCAAAAGTCTTGGATATTCGAGGCGAAGTTTTCATGAGCCATAAAGACTTTGAAAGTTTAAATCAAGCTGCCATCAATAAATCTGAGAAAACTTTTGCCAATCCAAGAAATGCGGCAGCGGGTAGTTTGCGTCAATTAGATCCTAGAATCACTGCGCAACGCACCTTGTCTTTTTATGCCTACGGTATTGGTCAATGTGAACCATCAAGCTTTGTGCCAAATACTCATGCTGAATTATTAGATCTCTATGCTTCCTGGGGTTTACCTGTGTGTGAGTATCGTGCAGTCGTTAAATCAATTGATGGTTTGATGAGCTTTTACCAGTCGATCGGTACCTTGCGTGATCAATTGCCTTATGACATTGATGGGGTGGTTTACAAAGTTAATTCAAGAGAACTGCAAGAGGATTTGGGATTTGTCTCAAGAGCGCCGCGATTTTCAGTGGCTCATAAATACCCAGCCCAAGAGGCACTAACCACCGTATTGGGCATTGATGTACAAGTTGGAAGAACCGGTGCCATCACTCCAGTTGCCAGACTCTCACCAGTGGTGGTTGGAGGTGTGACTGTTACCAATGCCACTTTGCACAATGAGGATGAGGTTCGTCGCAAAGATGTTCATATTGGTGACACCGTGGTGGTTCGTCGCGCAGGTGATGTGATTCCTGAAGTTGTTTCAGCGATCAAAGAGAAGCGCCCATCTTCAGCGATTGCTTTTGTGATGCCGACATCTTGCCCGATTTGCGGTTCTCATATTGAGAAGCCAGAAGAAGAGGCGGTTGCAAGATGCAGCGGTGGTTTATTTTGCCCAGCTCAGCGCAAGCAAGCACTTTTGCACTTTGCTCAACGCAGGGCGATGGACATTGATGGCTTAGGTGAAAAAATCGTCGATCAGTTGGTTGATCAGTCCATTGTGAGAACTCCAGCCGATTTGTATCGCTTGGGGTTGATGGCATTGGCCAATTTAGACCGAATGGGTGAAAAGTCGGCTGAGAACTTGCTTAATGCTATAGAGAAGTCCAGAAAAAATACTTTGGCCAGATTTATTTTTGCTCTAGGTATTCGACACGTTGGTGAGAGTACCGCCAAAGATTTGGCTAAATACTTTGGGCAGATTGACAAGCTCATGGTGGCCAATGAAGAAGACCTGCTTCAGGTCAACGATGTGGGTCCTGTTGTTGCAAAATCCTTATTGAGCTTTTTTAGTGAATCTCATAACAGAGAAGTTGTTGAGCAATTATTGTCATCAGGAATTGAGCTTGAAGTCGAGACCTCAAGCATCAATCCAGAGTTAGTTGGTAAAACATTTGTGCTGACTGGCACATTGCCCACTATGTCGCGTGATGAAGCAAAGGCTCTGTTAGAAAAGGCTGGAGCCAAGGTGGCAGGGTCCGTGTCTGCCAAAACACATTATGTGGTTGCTGGTGCTGATGCTGGAAGCAAGCTTGAGAAAGCTCAAGAGTTAGGTGTTGCAGTGATTGATGAAGCTCAGATGTTAGCTATGCTGCAAGCCAATTAGGGACCCTCATATTTTTATAGGGGTTAGATTTCTAAGTCTTTACTCTAGCAAATAAAAATAAGCCTTAAAAACATTTCTTAAATCAAATATCTTGTAGGAAATTTCCTACAAGATATTCAGAAATATCCTACATCCAAATGCCTTATAAATAACTTCTTAGTTATTTAATATTTCCTTTTAAAGAAAGGGAGTGCATTTTGGAAAATAGGGAAATGTTCTTTAGATCTGAGCAATTTAGAAATCAATCAGCCCAAGAAACTGTTGCTATTGTTGTAACTCACTTAGTTGAGGATGCAAGAATTTTCCTCAAGATTCTTAAAGAACAATTTAATGAGTTGATAGTAATTCCAAAAAATAGTTCTAAGACTGATTTATATATCAAAGAATTTTCAGATTTCTCACTAATATTGAATGTATCAAGATTTGACATACTCAATGAATCCCCTAAATTTTTGGAAAATCTAGATTCATTTATTAAAAAAAGAAAATTTATTATTTTCGATATGGGAGGGTACTTTTCATCTCAAATTCATTATTTAAATGAGAGAAAAAACCAATTTTTAGGAATAGTTGAAGATACAGAAAATGGACATTTAAGGTACGAGAGCGTTTGCAATGGGGAAGAAAAGCCACTCTTTCCAATTATTTCCGTGGCAAGAAGCACACTAAAGGATCCTGAAGATATTTTAGTGGGCCAGGCAATCTCTTTTTCAATTGAAAAAGTTATGAGATCGAGGTTAGAAGTTCTTGTTAGTAAAACTGTATGCGTAGTTGGATTTGGAAAGATTGGAAAGGGTATTTGCAATGGTTTAAGAGCTAGAGGGGCTAACGTATTCTTTTATGACCATGATTCAATAAAAACAGTGCGTGGTTTGGCATTGGGATTCAATACTGGAAAAAAAGAAAAGTTAATTAGTCAGTCCGACATAATTATTTCTGCAACAGGGAACAAAGCACTTTCCCGAAATGACTTAATGAATGCAAAAAAAGATGCATATATTTTTTCAGCAACTTCTTCAGATGATGAATTTCAAAAATGTCTTCTAGATTGCTTTGAAAGTGAATTTTCTGCAGGTGTGATGCTAAGTTCAAAAAAAGATTTTTTAAAAAATAATATATTTTTATGTAACAAAGGTAACTCAATTAATTTTCTTGATGGAGCAGTTGTTGATAGATATATTGAGTTGGTTCAAGCAGAAATTATTTTTTCAGCAAGTGTTATCAGTGATAAAAAAACTGGGTTAATTACTGAAATAGCCGATCAAGAAAAAAGATTTATTGCGGACCTGTGGCTCAATCATTACTTTAATAAATGTTAATAGAACATTTTTTAGTAATTTCAGTTGCAATCATATCCTCTATAAGTCGGGCAATTATTAATGTCATAGATCGCTGGCAACTTTGTTATAAAGGTGAGTGCGTCGTCAAAATTTCATTTCTAAATAATTTGCTCCCATTTGTGGTGGCAATTACATTTAGCTTGAGCTCCGGTTTTGCTTTAAAGATAATTCAATCTATTATTTGCATAGAAACTTTTATTTTTGGAGCGATAGCTCAATCGGTGGCGCTTATTTTCTCTTTTGCAATAAAAAGATTTGAGTTATTCAAAGTGACGTTGATGTCAAAGCCTTCTGACTTTCTTATCTCACTCACGTTTGGAATTTTACGAGGCTTCATAAATATAGCTGAGATTTCAATACACTTGCTTTCATGCTTAATCTCCGCGCCTTTATTTTTCAAATTTAAAATTTTTGGATTAAGAGTCTATTCTTTTATTCTACTAATTGTTCTGGGTCTAACAATACAAGCTGTATTAGGGAAATTTCTAATCAACTCCTCTTTCACTGACATTAATTATTTAGACATTATATTTTTTTCTATTGGCGTTATTTTTTGGAGGGGAGTATGGTCTATGCTTTTATTGCTTTACAAAACTAAATTACATAAAAGTTTATTTATGCCATCCAAAATTACTTTTGCTAGAGCATTCTTAACCTTACTAACTCAATCATCTTATATTTATGTAATTAGTTCGAGGCATGTAAACATTGCAGTTCCCATTCTAAATTTAACGGGTTTTTTCTCAATTCTTTTGGCTAATTTTTTAATGAAAGAACCCATTGATCGTAATTCTTTAGGATTAATTTTTTTAACTTTCATTGTCTGTGGATTTTTATCATATGTTTGATTTTCATAAGCTTATAGGGTTGTACCTTGACGCTAATAATTTTTTAAGTTCAAGCTGCGTTTCAAATCTAAGTTATGTATTGAAGTTAGATGAGCATAATTTTCATTTAACTGCCAGCGGGTTTGTTTTTAAAAATGATTCAATATTGCTTATTAAACATAGATATTTAAAAGTCTGGCTTCAGCCTGGAGGTCATATTGATTCTGGAGAAACTCCAAATGTTGCGGCTCAAAGAGAGGTTTTAGAGGAAACCGGTTGGGTCACAAAATATCTTGGTGATGGCGTCCCTTTTGATATTGATGTCCACCTTATTCCAGATAATCCAATTAAATCTGAAAGTGCGCATTGGCATATTGATTGTGGTTATTTACTACAACCAATTGAATGTGTGGATGCTATCGACCCTGAAGAAACTAAATGGTTTGATTTGAAAGATGTTGAAAATAATCGAATACAGCGAGTAATACAGAAATTAAATCGCTAAAGCATCCAAGATTTCTGTTTCTAGCTGTACTTGTATTTTTGAATCTTTGGATAGATTGTGGCCATCTAACAAGAATACGTCCTCGATGCGCTCACCCAATGTATTGATTCTTGCAGTGTGAAGCGATATTTGGTGTTCAGCCAAAATCTTGGCTATCGCGTACAAAAGTCCTGTCCTGTCGTTGGCAGACACGGATAAGACATAGTATTGTCCGCGCTCATCAGCCCTGAGACTGACGCGAGGTTGAATGGGGAAGCTTCTCGATTGTCTTGATAGACGACCCTTACTAGGGTTTGGCAATGGGGCACTTTGTTGAAGCATCGCAGCCAAGTCATGCTCAACCAGTTGAATAATGTCTCGATAATGACCGCCTTCACGCAACATATTCGTTCCAGAAATCTGGAAAGTGTCTAAAGCGTAGCCGTGCTGCGTTGTATGAATCTTGGCGTCTAAAATTGAAAAGCCTTGTTGATCAAAGTAAGCGCAAATCCGAGCAAATAAATCTACTTGATCCTTCACATAAACACCCACCTGTAATCCTTCACCAATTTGAGACAGACGTGCTCTAACAATTGCCTCGGGATGGTTCACACGACCATGCAAATGTTTGGTTAGCCAAGCGATATCACTGGGTTCATGTCTTAAAAAGAAAGAAATGTCTAATTGTTTCCAGAGATTCTCATGAGCATCTGCTTGAAGACCAAAGAGGCGAAGCATTTTTTTGGCCTCTGACTGATTTTGTTCTAACTCAGAGCTAAGATCGTGTTGTTCGCCACCAAGAATTCTCAAGGTGAGCTTGTATAAATCTTCTAGTAGTTTGCCTTTCCAAGCATTCCATACTTTGGGGCTGGTTCCTCTGACATCAGCAACCGTTAATAAGTAAAGAGCCGTTAGGCGTCTTTCTGTCTTCACCTTCTTGGCAAAAGCCTTGATCACATCTGGATCGCTGATATCTTGTTTTTGTGCAACTTGGCTCATGGTCAAGTGCTCAGCAACCAACCACACCAATAAATCAGTGTCTTCCTTATTCAAGCCATGTTGTTTACCAAATAGACGAGCATCTTTTTTACCAAGATCTGAGTGATCACCACCGCGTCCTTTGGCAATGTCATGGAATAAGGCTGCCAAGATCAAAAGCCACGGCTTGTCATAATTGGCAGCCAGTTGACTGCAGAATGGAAACTCGTGTGTGTGCTCCACAATCCAAAAGCGTCGCACATTGCGCAGCACCATCAAGATGTGTTGATCAACTGTGTACACATGAAACAAATCATGTTGCATCTGTCCGACGATTTTTCTAAAGGCAGGTAGATAACGACCCAAGACACTGGTTTGGTTCATCAAACGGAATGCATTGGTCACGCCGTGAGGTTGGCGCACAATCTCCATGAAATATTCTCGGTTTTCGGCTTGCTTGCGCCATTCAGCATTCATGAGATTTCTGGCGTTATACAAACCTCTCAGTATTTGTGCTGAGAATCCATTCACTCCTGGAGTTTTTGTATAAAGTAAAAAAGACCGCAAAATTTGATTAGGGTGCTTCTCAAATAAGTTTGGATCCAAGATATCCAGCAAACCTTGTTTCTCAACAAAATGCTCTGAGACTGGCCTGGTGATTCTGGATTCTTTAGGGAAAAGAATCGCCTCAATATTTTGTAGCAGAATTTCATTGAGCTGCGTCACAGCTTTAGCCGCCCAGTAGTACTGCTTCATGATCTTTTCGCTGGCACGTGTGCCATTCTCTGAGGTCAAGCCAAATGATTCGGCGAGCTGTGTCTGCAAATCGAATACCAAAACATCTTGACGTCTCTTGGCAACTAAATGCAATTGAGTGCGCAAGGTTTGTAATAGCTTTAGATTTTTATTGATCTCTAAAGATTCACGTTTGGTTAAAAGACCTTTTTTATGTAGATCGGAAAAGCTGTTTCCTAGCTTGGCAGCTTTGGTCATCCATAGAATCACTTGCAAATCTCTCAAGCCACCAGGACTTTCTTTGCAGTTGGGTTCTAAGGAATAGGGCGTGTCGTTGTACTTGTGATGCCTCTGACGCAGTTCTGATAACTTCGCTTGATAAAAAGCCTTAGCATCCATCGCTGCATCAAATTGCACCAAAAATCGACGGTAGAGTTTTTTATCCCCACCAACTAGACGTGATTCAAGAAGTGCGGTTCTAACGGTGATATCAGCTGCTGATTCTTCTAAACACTCTTCGATATTACGTACCGATGAACCAATCTCGATGCCAAGATCCCAGCAGCGGGTAATGAAGCTTTCAATTTTTGGGGTGGCTATGGCCAGTTGATCAGCGCTGAGCTTTTCAGAGAGGAGAACCAGTATGTCAACGTCAGAATATGGATATTGCTCCGCTCGACCAAATCCACCGACAGCCACAAGAGCTGCATACTCATCCAAACCATTTTCTTGCCATGCCATTAACAATTGCTCATCTATGAGCTGGCAAATATCTTTGGTTAATTTATGGACGTTTAAATCTTTTTTGAACTCTTCAAAGCGAGCCTCGCGACGAGTTTTAAGAGTTTCAAGGGTGTCCATGTCTTACTGGATTTACGGTCTGAACTTGAGATTGCTAACGCACGCAGGTGGCGGTGGGCTGCCAGCTGAATAGGTCAATACCTCTACACCAGTTGGAGTGACCAAGCATGTGTGCTCCCACTGAGCCGACAAGCTGCGATCTTTGGTCTTAACCGTCCATTGATCAGGCATGGTTCTGATATCTCGTTTACCAGCATTGATCATGGGTTCAATCGTGAAGGTCATGCCTTCGTGGAGTTTTTCACCTAAACCTGGTTTACCGTAATGCACGATTTGAGGTTCATCATGAAACACCTGCCCAATGCCGTGACCGCAATACTCTCTGACCACTGAGTAACCTGCATTTTCTGCATGAGTTTGGATAGCATGACCAATATCGCCCAAAGTGCAGCCTGGTTTTACTTGAGCAATACCCAACCACATGCACTCATAAGTGATTTGTGAGAGCCTTTTGGCCAAAATCGATGGTTCGCCAATCGAGAACATTCGGCTGGTATCACCATAGTAACCAGTGGGGGTGATCACGGTGATATCAAGGTTGACCACATCGCCATCTTTGAGTATCCGGTCTCCTGGGATCCCATGGCAAATCACGTCATTGACCGAGGTGCAGATGGATTTTGGGAAAGGTGGATAGCCTGGAGGCTGATAATTTAGGGGTGCTGGGACTGTTTTTTGAACATTGACCATGTAATCGTGGCAAATCTGGTCCAGTTCCCCAGTGGTAACGCCTGCCTTGATAAATGGTGTCACATGGTCCAGTACCTCGCTGGCCAAGCGACCAGCTTCACGCATACCGGCAATGAATTCTTCAGAAGTGGGTTTTTTAGTTTCAGTCAACATACCCCGATTATCCAGCATAAATTCATTGTTTTCATGGCTTTAATACGATTTTTAGGGTAGAATACGCACACTGTTTCAGATGGTCTGGAGCAGAATCACGAACCAAGCCGTCCAGGGTGGCACTTTTTAGT
>JACCDG010108106.1_pt1 | contig 12989 bp, 14 predicted proteins | sample 7442471 | NCBI WGS metagenome assembly JACCDG01 (sample SAMN15323444, study PRJNA562643) | freshwater metagenome | isolation source: river surface water | place: USA:Blue River Watershed | collected 2017-08-17 | reverse complement strand
TATAAGACAAGATGACACAACAAAAAGCATTGGTTCTATTTGGACATGGCGCACGAGATGAGCGCTGGAAAGAGCCGTTCTTAAAATTACAAAGTTTGATTGCGGAAAATAAAGATCTACGTGTAGAACTCTCATTCTTAGAATTAATGAGCCCTAGCCTGCTAGACGTCATTGATCAATTAGTGGCTGATGGATTTAAAACGATTGAGGTTGTTCCAGTATTCTTCGGCCAAGGCGGCCACATCAGAAAAGATTTTCCGGAAATTTTGAATGCTTGTCGTAACAAACATCCAAAAATTGAATTAAGCGCTAAGCCTGCTGTTGGCGAGGACCTCGGAGTTCTCCAAGCGATTGCTAAATACTGCACCAACCAATAAGAGTGCTGGCGCTTGGCCATCAAACCAGTCAGTAGCCTGACCTGCGGCCATTTCGCCGAGTGTTAAAGCAAGACTTCTCTCACGCTCAGTACTAATCGCTTCAATAATCCGAACTGGTAATGTTGCCGGACGTCCCTGCTCCATTAGCTGATGAGCAATTGTGACGGCCTCATCGCGCCCCATGTAAATAACAACAGTATCAGCAGTTGGCAAAGGTAATGCCGAAGAGTCTGTGGCTTTCGCCTGAGTGCTAAATGCCACGCTTCTAGCCACACCCCTTAAAGTTAAAGATTGCTTAAGGGTTGCTGCTGCCGCTAGAGCGGCCGTTATACCAGGGACCACCTCTACTTCAATACCAGCATCTTCAAGCTCAGTAATTTCTTCATCAGCGCGACCAAAGATCATCGGGTCACCACCTTTTAGGCGCACAACTAGCTGATGTTTTTGTGCAGCATCCACTAAGCGCTTATTGATAAATTTTTGAGCAGTTGAATGCTTGCCACAACGCTTACCCACCGCAATTTTTTCTGCTTGCGGGCAGTAAGCTAACATCGCCTCCTCAACCAAGGCATCATGAAAGACTACATCCGCTTTGGCTAATAAAGCAGCGCCACGTACAGTGATTAAATCAGCTGCACCAGGGCCCGCTCCTACCAAGTAGACTTTACCTAAAGTGGATGAGGAAGATGTCATATTTAACTGAGTGGTATTTTTTTTAAACTGTTAACTCACGCAACATGCCAGCTGCCACCGTGTGATTAGTTGCCTCATCAATCAAGACAAAAGCGCCTGTGCTAGCAGCTTGATCAAAACGATCTGCCACGATTGGTTTTTGCAAGACTAAATCCACACGTCCAATTTCATTCATATTCAATGCATGAATATCTGTTGCATGTGACAAAGTTTGCACATCTAATACCTGCTGAATACCTTTTACCTTAGCAAATACTGTATTTGTTGTGTGACGTAATACATATTTGCGTGACAACGATAAAGGCTCGCTATCTAACCAGCACAAATCAGCTGAAACTTGCTTAGTTAAGCTTGGTTGATCATGCCCTTCTGCAGCAATAATCATGTCACCACGAGAAACATCCACATCTTCCGCCAAACGAAGAGCAATAACTTGGCCAGCTTTAGCAATATCAACACCAGATGCATCATTACTTGCCTGATGATCATTAGATACATGGATCTCAGCCACAGTTGCCTCAGAACCACTTGGCAAAATAGTTACTTTTTGACCTTTTGAAATTGTGCCTGCTTCCACACGTCCCAAGTAACCACGGAAGTCATCTGCTGCACTGCCGTCCTGGCGTGCGACGTATTGCACAGGGAAACGCAAACCTTCTATTTTCTGAATAGGCGTTGTATCTAGAGACTCCAACCACTGCAACAAACTTGGGCCTTGATACCAAGGAGTTTTATCACTCTTATCAACCACGTTATCGCCTTGCAAGGCAGATACTGGGATTAAGTGTGGCGTTGGTAAACCTAGTGTGTTAGCCAAACCTTCAATAGATTCTTTGATGGCGTTAAATACCTTCTCATCAAAACCCAATAAATCCATTTTGTTAACGGCAACAGCCACATGGCGCAAACCTAATAAACGCACAATCGCAGAGTGACGTTTAGTTTGAGCCAATAAACCAGCAGGTTTAGCTGTTAAATCAACGCGTGTTGCATCAACTAACAAAACTGCTACATCAGCTTGTGATGCGCCAGTAACCAAGTTACGCGTGTATTGCTCATGCCCTGGAGCATCAGCCACAATGAATTTACGCTTCGAAGTTGCAAAATAGCGATAAGCCACATCAATCGTAATACCTTGCTCACGCTCAGCCTCAAGACCATCTGTTAACAATGCCAAATCTACTGCAGCATCAGATGCTGTTACACGTGCGTGTTTGGTTTTTGATAATGCCAATAGCTGGTCAGCCAATACTGCTTTGGTGTCATATAACAAGCGTCCAATTAATGTGCTCTTACCATCATCTACGCTACCAGCTGTGATGAAACGCACAACACCCTGATGAGTGTTTGTTTGCTGATCTAGGCTCATCAGAAATACCCCTCTTTTTTACGACGCTCCATAGAAGCTTCACTTGTTTGATCATCCATACGTGTTGCACCACGTTCTGTGATTTCTGAAATCGCAGTTTCCTCAATGATGTCGACAGCTGTTGCAGCCGTGCTCAAAACTGGACAGGTGCAGCTAATGTCACCCACAGTACGGAAACGCACACTGATGACCTCACTCACTTCGCCAGGAGCTTTAGGCGTTACATTAGTAACAGGTACCAATAAACCATTTTTACGTACTACTTCACGCTCGTGAGCGTAATAAATACTTGGCAACGCCAACTCTTCACGAGCAATGTATTGCCATACATCTAACTCAGTCCAGTTAGAGATGGGGAATACGCGCATGTTCTCACCTGGAGCAATTCTGGCGTTATATAAATTCCACAACTCTGGTCGTTGCGCTTTAGGATCCCACTGACCGAACTCATCGCGGAATGAGAAGATTCGCTCTTTCGCACGAGCCTTTTCTTCATCGCGACGTGCACCGCCCATCAATGCATCAAACTTGTGCTCAGCAATCGCTTCTAGCAATGTGGTTGCCTGAGCAGCGTTACGAGAATCTGTTTCTTTACGCAAACGCACCGTGCCTTTGCGAATAGAGTCTTCTACGTGACCAACAATTAACTTAGAACCTGTTTGGGCAACGATGTCATCTCTAAATTGAATAACTTCAGGATAGTTGTGACCCGTATCAATATGCAATAACGGAAAAGGTAACTGAATAGGTCTAGCACCAAATCGAAATGCTTTACGCGCCAAATGGAACATCACGATGGAATCTTTACCACCAGAGAACAACATGGCAGGATTAGCAGCTTGCGCGGCTACTTCACGAATGATGTAAATGGATTCAGCTTCGAGCCAGTCCAAATGCTCGTTCTGTAATTTTTGAGATTTTTCTAATTGTGTTTGACTCATGATCTTATTTAACGTGTAACCCACACTCTTTACTATCTTGCTGTAACCACCACCAACGTCCCGCACGAATATCTTCACCAGCCTTTACAGCTCTAGTGCAAGGTTCGCAACCAATACTTGGATATCCTTGGAAATGCAATGGATGAATCGGCACTTGCTTAGTTTGTAGATAAGCCCAAACCTCAGACTCTGTCCAATCAAACAAAGGGTTGTACTTCGCAATGTTTCTAGCGTCATCTAATTCGCGCAAAGGCAAATCTGAACGCGTAACTGCTTGCTCTCTTCTTTGACCTGTCAACCAAGCATCAGCACCCAGCAAAGCTTTGTTCAAAGGTTTTATTTTACGCGCTCCGCAACAGGCCTTCTTAGCTTCCTCGGTATCATAAAAACCATTTAAGCCATATTGAGCTATGAAAGCCTCAACATCACTAGCTTCTGGTGCAACACTAGCCACAGAAACCCCATAGTGTTTTTGCACTTGGCTTGTCATATCAATTGTTTCTTGATGCAAACGCCCTGTTGCTAGAGTGAATAAAGAAATCTTCGCACCTGACTTTACAATCGCATCAGTAACAACCATATCTTCTGCCGCCAAGCTAGTAGCAAAGCGAACGTCTTGATGTTCTGCGGCAATTTCGCTTAAACGATCAAATAAAACTTGAGCCTTAGCCTCAATCACTTCCGAGGTGATCTCATGCTTAGGAATCGACCAAAGTTGTGGTCGGTTCAAGCCACCAGTATTAGTCATGCTAGATGTATCACTCATGCTTAAGCTGCGCCCTTTTGTGAACGATCAGCACGCCAATCATCTTGAAATTGATAAGCCACTGAACCAAACTGGGATAGAGCTGTTTCCACTGATTGATCATTACGCAATGAAAAAGAATCAAAACCAACTCTAGACATTGGCAATAACTGATCAATCAACACATCACCAATGGCACGCAGTTCACCCTTCCAGCCAAAACGCTCACGTAACAATGCTGCAGTACTGTAACCGCGACCATCTCTAAAAACTGGGAAATCAATGGCCAAAATAGGCCAAAGCTTCAAACCTGCCAAAATCACTTCACGATGGGCCTGAACATCATCTTCAGGTGCAAACCAAACCCCAATCTCACCTTTTAAGGCGCGTTGCTGAAATTGCTCCTTAGCACCGCGACTAGTCCACCAAGACAAAGGCACAATCACTTTACCTGGCGGTAATGCCGCAGACTCTTCGCCTTCTGTTGAGCGGAATATTTGCCAATCATTGGCTGCCAATTGAGCTTGACCATTTTTTGGATAACGAATTAACTTAGGCACGCTTCACCTCCGCATACACATGCTCTTTAAATGGCGCGATACCAATCCGATGAACAGTGTCTACAAATTTTTCATTAGGTTCACGTTTTTCAACATAAACATCAATCACTTTAGAAATCACATCCGGCATATCTTCTGCAAAAAATGACGGGCCAATTACCTTACCGATAGCGGCATTCAAACCTTGTTCACCACCTAGAGTCACTTGATACCACTCTTGACCATCTTTATCGACGCCCAAAATACCAATATTGCCCACATGATGATGACCACATGAATTCATGCAACCAGAGATGTTCAAACTAATATCGCCAAGATCATGCAAATAATCTAAATCATCGAAACGCTTTTGAATGTCATTAGCAATCGGAATAGATTTGGCATTTGCTAATGAGCAGAAGTCGCCTCCTGGGCAAGCAATGATGTCTGTTAAATAACCAATGTTTGGCAACACCAAACCTTGCTGTTTCGCCTCAAGCCATAGAGCATATAGTTTTGATTGCTCCACATCAGCTAACACTAGATTTTGTTCATGTGTAGCGCGAATCTCACCAAAACTATATTTATCTGCTAAATCTGCAATAGCTAACATTTGTGCGGTTGTCACATCGCCAGGAGCCACTGTACCGTGAGGCTTTAATGACAACACAACGCTGGCATAACCCGGAACTTGGTGATCCTTCACATTACGGTCCAACCAACGTGCGAAGGATTGCTGATTCTCCGCCTCAGCAAGTGCCAAGATCTGTTCTTGATCTAGCTTAGTTAATGATTGATACGCAGGTCTTGTGAAATATTGCGCAACACGCTGCCACTCAGCATCAGTAAACGTGCTCTTACCATCCACCCAGTGCTCGTACTCTTGTTCAACTTGACGCGCGAATTCTTCTGGCCCCAATGCTTTGACCAAAATCTTGATACGCGCCTTGTACATGTTGTCACGACGGCCAAAGCGGTTATATACACGCAATACAGCTGATAAATAGTTAGGTAGCTGCTGCCAAGGTAAATCACGCTTGATGATGACACCTAAAATAGGTGTACGGCCCATACCGCCGCCCACCAAAATATCAGCGACTAAATCACCTTGAGCATTTTTCTTAAGATAGAGGCCCAGGTCATGAGCTGCCACAATAGCTCTGTCTTCTTTAGAAGCACTCACGGCAATCTTAAATTTACGCGGCAAGTATGCAAACTCAGGATGCAAGGTAGACCACTGACGCAGTAACTCACAAACCGGTCTAGGATCAACAATCTCGTCCCCCGCTACGCCCGCGAATGGATCACTGGTGATATTACGAATGCAGTTGCCAGACGTTTGAATAGCATGCATTTCGACTTTAGCAAGTTCTGCCAAAATTTCTGGAGTGCTCTCAAGCGTTAACCAGTTGAACTGAATGTTTTGACGTGTTGTGAAGTGACCATAGCCACGATCGTATTTTTCCGCAATCTTGCCTAATGTGCGCAATTGTGCAGAATTAAATAAACCGTATGGAATAGCCACACGCAACATGTACGCGTGACGTTGCAAATACAAACCATTTTGCAAACGTAACGGACGAAACTCTTCTTCGCTTAATTGATCATCTAAGCGACGTTTCACCTGATCTTTGAACTGATTAACTCGATCATCAATTAAACGTTGATCGATAGCATCGTATTGGTACATATGTAACCTTTAAAACCTATTAATTAGCTTTCTACGAAAGCTCTTTCGAAAACGTAATCCCCTAAGACACCCAAACTTGGTGATACTTTGAAGCCCTTGGCATTCAACATTTCTGAAGTTTCTTTAAGCATTGATGGGCTACCACAAATCATGGCTCTATCCACAGCAGGATCCAATGGTGGCAAACCGATGTCTTTAAATAACTGGCCAGTTTCAATCGCAGTCGTTAAACGACCTGTATGCTTGAACGCCTCACGTGTCACAGTTGGGTAGTAAATCAATTGATTGCGCACCATCTCACCCAAAAACTCATCGTTAGGTAATACGTTACGAATGTAATCTTCGTAAGCCAACTCGCTCACCAAGCGCACACCATGAATCAAAACAACCTTTTCAAACTTCTCGTAAGTCTCTGGATCACGAATAATGCTCATAAATGGCGCCAAACCTGTGCCTGTACTAAACAAGTAAAGGTGTTTGCCTGGGTTCAAGTCATCAATCACTAAAGTACCCACAGACTTTTCACTCACCAAAATAGAATCCCCTACTTTGATGTTTTGTAGGCGTGATGTGAGCGGGCCGTTTTCTACTTTGATACTTAAGAACTCTAAGTGTTCTTCATAGTTAGGGCTTGCCACACTATACGCACGAGACAACGGTTTACCGTTAACCTCTAGACCAATCATCAAGAAATGGCCGTTACGAAAGCGCAAGCCTTTGTTTCTAGTCGTTGTAAAACTGAATAATGTGTCATTCCAATGATGAACACTTAATACTTCTTCTTTATTAAACGTTGCCATTTCTGATAAATCTCTAGATGTTGATAATTAAAATTTAAAACCCAGTTCTTAGAACAAAGCTTTGTACAAGTTAAAGCCACTCAAAGAACTGATCAACAATCCCACAGCAACTAATAAATAACGAGTCGATAGTTTACTGGTTAAGAAGGCTGCAAATGGTGCTGCGAACAAACCACCTACAATCAAACCAGCCACAAAAATCCAATGATCGATGCCACCAAGCAGCAAAAAGCTTGTTCCTGTTGCTAGCGCCACAAAGAATTCAGCTGTATTAACCGTACCAATTGTTTTGCGTGGATTGTTGCCTTGACCAATTAACGATGAGGTAACTACTGGACCCCAACCGCCGCCGCCAACAGCATCCAAGAAGCCGCCGCCAACCGCCAATTTACGCACGTGCTGTAACTCATGCGATTGTTTCTCTTGACGATGAATGAAAGCTTTTCTCAAAATCACAATGCCCATGATCAGTAGGTATGCAGTGACATATGGCTTAATCAATTTGCCATCAATCGAGGTCAAAAATACCACCCCCACAACACCACCGATCACACCCGGAATCACAATCTTCTTAAACAACTCTTTATCAACGTTACCAAACTTAATATGAGAAACACCTGAAAAAGCAGTTGTAAAAATTTCTGCCACATGAACTGCGCCAGAGGCTGCTGCTGGTGATGCGCCAATACCGATTAAGAAAGTATTGGAACTAATACCATAGGCCATACCTAATGCACCATCAATGACTTGCGCAATCAAACCAACCACAACCGCCTGCCAAAAGAATGGTGAACTAACAAATTGATCTACTAAAACTGAAAAATCATGTCTGATTTGCGGTTGAGCTTGACTGAACCAAAAACCTAAAAATGAAATTAATACCAAAAAACTAACTGTCACCACTCTCTTATCTAATAGAAGTGTTGATTTTTGAACTTCCACTGGAGGAATACCAATCTCTAGATGCTCTAGATTTTCAGGGGTATCGGCAAACTCGGTGTGTCTATTGGTACGCATGTGTGACTTTCAATGAATTTCCATGTCCATCAAGGACTTAACACCCGAAACTATAAAGATTGATTGATATATCTGGAAATAATATTTAATTAATCCTATATTACCTAAAGTAATATATAGACCGCCTCTAGGTAAATAAAGATAGAATCTGTCAAATCCTTGATAAAAAATACTAAGCCCATGATTCCAAAACGATATTCAGCAGCTCTGGCGGGCGCACTTGGCAACACTCTTGAGTGGTTTGACTTTGCTGTTTATGGTTATTTCGCCACATCATTAGGCAAGGTTTTCTTTCCATCTGACGACCCTGGATTTCAGACGGTCGCTTCTTTTGGCATTTTTGCCATTGGCTATTTAGCCAGACCAATCGGCAGCTTGGTATTGGGTCCCATTGGCGACCTACTCGGTCGCAAAAAGATGATGACAAGTAGCATCATCATTATGGGCTTAGCTAGTTTTCTGGTGGCACTTCTACCTACCTACGCACAGGTCGGCGCTATTGCAGCCTATGCATTGATGCTACTGCGGATGACGCAGGGGTTTTCAGTTGGCGGCGAATATACTGGCAGCATGGTGTACGCCACCGAGGCCTCCCCAACTGGAAAAGAAGGCTTGATGTCAGGCATCGCCCATGCTGGCGCGTTATTAGGATTTTTTTTGGGATCCTTGGTTGCAGCACTCACAGCGTACTTCTTTGGAGAAGAGAATGTGAATGATTGGGCATGGCGCCTGCCATTCTTATTAGGCGCATTTGTGGCTATTGCTGGCTGGCGATTACGCACCCATATGCCAGAAACTTTTGAAGATGCTATCGAACACAAGATTAGCTCAGCAGAGCTATCTGCTCTGATTGTGTCAAGACTTAATGATGTGATTAAAAACTGGCGCACATTAGGAAGAATTGCCGCCATCATTTCATTTTCAAATGTTTTGTTCTATGTTGAATTTGTATATTTTGTCGATTATGTCGCCAAACATGATGGCTCGATGCAATCGGCCAACACTGTAGCAACAGTTGTTCAATTGATTGGCATCCCTCTCGTTGTATTAGGGGGTTGGCTAGCAGATAAGATTGGGCGCGTAAAGATTACTCAGTACGCCACCTGGCTAGGCGCGATTCTGACTATACCTTGTGTACTCGCATCCCAACTCGGCGGCTTAACAGGTCTAGCCATTGGACAGCTATTGATAGCAGTACCGGTGATGTTACTTTTCGGTGCGCAAGGAGTGTTAATTAGCAAAATGGTTCAACCTGAACAGCGTTGCTCTGTATTTGCAATCGGTTATAGCTTGGCGGTAGCAATCTTTGCAGGCACCTCACCAATGGTGACATCATGGTTGCTGGAGGTAAATCAGTTAGCTTGGGGGCCAGCTGCGTACTGTTTCATCTATGCGATTCCAGCTATTTATGCATTGCGCACGATGAAAGACGATTAAATGACCAAAGTTTTTAATGCCACAGAATTAAAAACTTTAGCTTTAGAGCAACAGTCATCTCAATGCTCCAATTGCGCATCTCACAATTTCTCTTGCTGGGAAACGATTCTGAGCACCTTTGATCGCACTGCCATCAAGATGGTTGGCACATTGCAAGTGCCTGATGCCCCAGAGAATTGGGATGAATACCACCCCAATGGTACGGATCAATGGTCGCCAAACGCCCCGATTGCAATCAAATATCATCCCTATAACAGTAGCGACATATATCAATGCACTGCATGCCAAACTGTATATCTACGTTATACCGAGTATGGCGGTTACTACGTTGACGAGCGTATTCGAGTGGTAAAGCCAGAACTCGTAACTGAAAGTAACGATTAAGTTGCTGTAACGCTTGGCAAACCGATCTGATGCCTTAGTCGGTCACAGAGTGGATTTAATGAGCCATCTTCGTTAAATATGTTGAATTCTCTACAAGGACTTGGACGACTTTCGTAGATAGAGCAACGATAACCACTCTGGGGATCATGACGCAAGGCGACGCATGGTTGTTTGCCAACCTCGGTGCCTTTCATGCAAACCAGATGAGGAGTTAATTGAGTCACCATGCCCTGAGGTACAGTGCCTATGCGCCCTTGATTGTCTTCATGGATAACTTCCCCCTGATAAAACGATACCCGCAAACTTCGACAGCACTGGCCACATTCAAAACAAGGGTTATTGTCTGAATTACTCATGTTATTACTAGGCTTATACAAGAAGCTAAAAATTACATTAAGATAATTTTTATCATGTTGGGGAAAATACGCAAGAAACTTATTCCAGATTATTTTTCTGATCACTCAGCGTCAGTTACCTTGATATGCCCTATATGTGAAAGAACCATTCCGAACTCGCAAAAAGATGCCCATCACTTGGTGCCAAAATCCAAGGGAGGCAAAACAACCCAGTATCTGCATCGTATTTGCCACAGGCAAATACATGCCTTGTACTCGGAAACCAAACTAGCAAAAGAATTAAATACGGCGGACGCCATCAAAGATCAGCCAGAGATGCAAAAGTTCATTGAGTGGGTGAAATCCAAACCCGATGACTTTTATGAGAGAACTTCAAAGAGCAAAAAGCTCAAGAACGAAAAGAGTATTTAATAAATCTTCGACTAGCTTATACACGTGGTCAGCTAAAACTAATTTCCTATTTCTAAAAGATTCAACGCCCTTTACCGTCCAAAGACATCTCTCCGATTAAACACAAATGAGAATTGTTATCATTTGTGTTAAGATGGAAACATGGATTGCGAATAAGTCAAAAAAAGCAGTCAAAGTTTTTATTTTTTATTAACGAGAGATCTATGAAACAAAAAAAATTAGCCTTAGCTATCATCAGCGCCCTATCCGTCATGGCGCAAGCAAATGCACAAAGCACGTCTAACAACAAAGAGATTGAACTACCCCGCATTGACGTGGTCGGCAACTCACTCGAAGACATCAAAAAAACACCAGGGGCGGTCTCGATAGTGACCAAAGAAGAAATACAGTTAAAACAACCTATCTCAACTGAAGCGGTTCTAAAAACAGTGCCTGGTATAACCATCAAACCCGAAGAAGAGAGTTCTATTGTCTCCAACATAGGCATGCGTGGTTTAAGTTCTGGTGATAGTAATAAGTACGTTGTTATTTTGGAAGATGGTGTACCAATTGCACCAGGTGCATTCACAGGCAACCAACGTTACTACAACCCAAGAGTGCAAAGAATGGAGAGCATTGAGGTACTCAAAGGCTCATCAGCTCTGAAGTATGGCCCCAATAACGTAGCCGGCGTCATCAACTTCAAAACCAAGCAACCAGAAGATGGTTTTGCGATAACAACAAGAGTAGGCTCTTTTGGTTACAAAGAAGGCCTAATTGAAGCTGGCGGCAAAACAGCCGATGGCAACATGATTGGTGGAATCAATATCGTCACCATAGATAGTGATGGCTTTCAACATAAAGGCTACAAGACAGAAGATGTGATGCTAAAAGCTGGTATGGCTCTTGGAGACAAACAATGGCTAGGGGTTAAGTTAACGCATTACGACAATGAAGCGAATATTTCATACAGAGGCCTATCTCTTGCCCAGTTCCAAAATAGAGTAAAAGACAATCCCGCCCCCAATGATTACTTTTATACACAAAGAAACTCCATTGACTTTAATCACGAATGGAATATCAATCCAGATATCAAACTGAGCAGTTTGATGTACTACACGAAAATGAATCGTGACTACCATCGCTATGGCGTCACTTCTAACTTGGCACTTAACTCAAGTACAGGTTGGGTTTTTAACGATACCTTAGGAAAAAATGATCGAGACTTCGAACGAAGAGGCTTTGAATCTCGTCTAAAAATTAACCACAACAACTTTGGTATAAAAAATGAGCTTGAGGTAGGCGTCCGACTTGCAGATGAGAAATTTACTCAAGATGGCAGCACCATTGGTTACCAAGGAAACAACTACGCCTTATTTGCTGAAAACAAGTTTTATATTAATGACAAATTTACTTTAATTCCTGGGGTTCGAGTTGAAAACTACGAACTTAAAAGAACCGGCACAAAAACGGGCGTCACCAAAGACACTGTGCTTGTACCTGGCTTAGGTAGCATTTATCAAATTAGTCCGAATACACAACTTTACGGCAGCGTTTACAAAGGATTTGCTGCTCCATCAAATATTTCAGATTTGTCTTTAGACGACAATACTCTGGCTGATCTGCCGGCTCAAGTATCGACCAATTATGAAATTGGTGTACGAGGTACAGAGTCAGGCCTTCGCCATGAATTAACTGCTTTCTTGATTGACTTTAAAAACCAAAATGTGACGAGCAATAGTCAAAATGGCACACCTACTACAGCAGGCAGCACGATACATCAAGGCTTTGAAATGGCTGCAGGTTATGCTTTTAAGAATGGTTTTAGCTTAGATGGTGCTTTGACTTATATTCCAGTAGCAAAATTTAGAGGAACGCGAGGCACCTCTGCGATTGATGGCAACCGAATTACATATACCCCTGAATTTGCTGGGAACATCACTCTAGGTTACAAATATGAGAAATTAAAAGCGTCTTTGGTTGCGTCATACATAGGCTCACAATTCACAGACGTTGCAAACACAACAGCCATTGCCGCTGGCACAAGTTCGAGTGGGTTTTGGACAGGTAAATTAGAGTCATACACCCTACTAGACCTACATACCAGTTACAGTGTTGATAAACAGTTATCAATTTATGGCACCATCAATAACATCACAGATAAAAACTATATCGCCAGCTTAAGACAAGGTATTTATGCTGGCCCATCAAGAAGTGTGATGGTTGGCGCTAGATACAAGTTTTAATTTTT
>JACCDG010852199.1_pt1 | contig 12994 bp, 9 predicted proteins | sample 7442471 | NCBI WGS metagenome assembly JACCDG01 (sample SAMN15323444, study PRJNA562643) | freshwater metagenome | isolation source: river surface water | place: USA:Blue River Watershed | collected 2017-08-17 | reverse complement strand
TTGAGAAATTAATTGTTCCACTTGAAGTGATACCTGTGGCACTTGCAATTGAACCTGATGCGTTAACTTGGAAGAGATCTCCAGAGCCAACAGTGAAGAGTGAGAGAGGGGTTGTGTCGCCGATACCAATATTTGTACCAGTATCGAAGATAAGACTATTCCCAATAGCAACACCATCTGGAGTAAACTTGGTCAGATAATTAAGCGTCCCAGAACCGCTCACAATAGCGAGCGACGAGAGTGATGCCCATGAAGTATCAGTACCGTTTGTAGTGAGAAGTTTTCCTGAATTACTTGTTTGTGATGGAGCAAGAGCATTGAACGCTGCATTCGCAGATGTTTGCCCTGTACCACCTTGCGCAACAGTAACGGCTGAGTTTGTTGTAAGAATAGTCGCATTCGCATCAGGCAATGTGTATGTTCGCGCAGTTGTTGGTGTACTAAAAACAACTACCCCATCACCAACTTCTGTCCAAGGGTGACCCGGGTTTGGTGTTGTCGCTGTAACAATATGTACAAGAGAAAATACAAACACAACAGTCAGTGTCGAATATACAATATAGCGAGGAGAAAATCGTGGTTTTAGTTTTACTAAAACTTTTTTTATGAATTCTAAAATTTTTTTATTGTTCTCTTCACACATAATACGACTATAGTATATCACGAAGACGCGCACTTAATGCGTCTCTTGTTACCATATGTGTGAATATCTTTTTTAAAAAAATAAATTTAAAACGAAACAGTTTCAGGTTGATCCGATGTATCTGTTGTCACACTCGGTGCAACTTCTTCAGTTGGCAAGATTTCTGCTGATGTATCTAAAGAATTTGATGTGTCTGTTGGAACAGTATCACCAGAAGAATTTTGTGTATCAGTAGGAACACTATCACCTACCATGACATCTCCACTTCCTGATTCATCAGGAAGAATTGGTTCAGAAAAGATTCCGCTATCACCGCCACTAGAAACATCGCCAGCAGTTGCCCCACCTCCATTTGTTTCATCTCCAGTATCTGTTTGAGACATAATCACACTACACTCACCAGAAGAAATTTTCTGTGCGCCATTTGCAACCGAGATACAGTATGGTTCACCAGTAACTTCATCAAACAGTGTGATACCTGTGCGTTTTTCTGGACTACCAATTTTTAATGTTTCAATAGTAATATTTTTCAAATATCCAATACCACCTGACACTTGAGATACAACTGAAGAGAAAAATTCAGTCATCATACCGAGCACATTTGACTGTGGAGTCAAGATTGCATAAATACCTTCAATTTGTAAATTAAGATTTTCTATTTTTAAATTCAATTCTTTAATCGCTCCGAATGTATATCCAAGACCAGTAATCACATTCAAACTTTTTCCGGCAGGATGTGTCGCATCTCTATCCATACCAAACTCTGGCGTGTAATCCGTGATGATACCGGTGAATTGCTGATTGTTAAATGCGCCTGATTTGTAAGTGAAATCATATAGAGGTGCATCAATTATAGTCTGAAGCGCCGTTTTGTAATCAGTAAATTCAGCCACAAGATTCTTTGAGCTAAGTGATGATGACTGACTACCGACGATGGTCCCCGCTGTATCGTTTGCATTACTTGGAGAAGAAGTATTGATTCGTAATACTCCACTATCATCTTGCCAAACATATCCATGTGTTCCGTCTTTCTGCAAGAAATCAATAGACCCAGCACCAGTATTTGTGGCGTTAGTATTGCGACCAAGTGTAATTACAGAACCTGCAACACCATCACCCATATCAGATGAACCAATTTCAAGAATAGTTGTCGGACTTGTAGTTCCGATACCAATATTTCCATTACCTTTTACTACGAAACGAGTACCGCCAGTAAGCTGATAACTACTAGTCGCACTGGCTGACTGTCCACTAAATGGACTTGTTACTGTCATCGAAGTGTCACTTGAGATTGTTGCGATTGTTTTTGTTTCAGTGGCAAAATCTGTTACTACGGTAATAGTATCACCAACCTTAAAAGTATTTGTAAATTGCGTATCTGTTCCAGTAATAGTAGCACTAGAAGTTGTTACAAGAACACCTCCTGGGCCATACCCAGCTTGATCAACCTGTAAAAGAGAATTAGGTGTTTGAGTATTTAATCCAAAATTTCCATCATTTTGAAACACCGACATGTTATGATTTATTCCCACAAAAACATCATTACCATACGGGCTACCTAAAAACAAAGCTCCATTGGAACCAGCGGCCCCTATTGAAATATTATGATTTCCATAATCTATCAAAATACCATAACCGTCTTGACTGACAATTGACCCAGAGTTTAGTCTAATAGAACCATTCACATCAAGTGCGTATTGGGGATCAACAACACCAATACCAACATTACCACTTGAACTCAATACTAATTGATTCGCAGTATACGCCCCGCCGTTAATAGATGATTCGAAAACCAATCTACCACTCGGATTTGCTGTGCCTTGAACTGGCAAAACATAACTGCGGAAATCAACTGCCTGTGACCCTGCTGTTGCATTTGTCTTCCATCCATTTCCTGACCATCTGATTGCTGGTGAGATTTGTTGTGCGCCAGCTGTTGCAACACTTGTATTTACAAGAGCAAGACCAGAAGTCGTTGTTTGGGTAACACCGAGACCTGTAGTAGTAATGTCAATCTTTGAAGACGGTGTCGTTGTGCCAATTCCTAATTTACCATCACTAGAAAGATACATAAGATTAGTAGAATTATATTCATTCCTAAAAAGAAAATCTCCTCGATTTGCATCTGTGCCACCAGCAATTGATGAATATCCATACAAAAATACTTTTCCTTGATTAAAATAGGTATTGAAACTCGAAATACCAATAATATCACTTGCACTTCCGGAGAGTAATAAACTTACACCATTACCAGAATCAACAGAATCGATCGTCACATATTTACCACTTCCCGTTTCGATGCGCGAATTTCCAACAACATGAAGACTGTATGTAGGACTCGCTGTCCCAATTCCAACATACGGATTTGTTCCATCACCAAACTGTGCAACTTGCGTTCCGTGTGATTTTATTACAACACCAAGACCGCCAGTATCATTATCAGAAAAAATAGCTTTAGAAGATGATCCTGTTATATTAAATATTCCACCTGAGCCACGAACATAATCAGTGTGCACACCACCCCATACGACACTAAAATCACCCAATGTGTACGAAGAAACATTTGCGGTTAAATTACTTGGAAGAATATTTCCTCCAACAACCAGTGCACCACCAGTGATACCGGCTTCAACTGTTCCAATTTCTATTCGTGAACCAGTATCTTTGATCATACTATCACCGAGAGTTGAAGATCCTGTCCACTTCGGAATATATCCGGTTGTACCTGAACCGCTAGCTCCACTTGTTGTCACTGTACAGTTTGCATCACCAGGTGCACATGTTGGGTTGAGTGTTTCTCCAGCGGTATATGGCGAAGTTGGTGGAGTAGCAAACACTCTATAACTAAAACCACCTATCATTGCGATCACAATAGCGATAGTTGCGAGACGAGTAAGAAGAATTGGATTTTTTATTTTTGAATATTTTTCTGAAATATATGTTCCGATTGGATTAAGAAAAGATTTTTTAAATACACGGAAAAACCGAGCAACTTTTTTCTGCTGTCGTCGAAAAAGAATCGGTGCTCGTTTTGCGAATCGCTTGAAAAACTTAACTAGAAAATTTTTCTTTGTACGCCGATGCATAATACAACTATAGTATATCATAGCTACATGATAGATACAATGTATTTGCAAGGATTTTTACCTAAAAATCAGTAAAAAAGTGGATAACTTTTTTATTTAAAATAAATTATCGAACAACCCACCCTTTTTCAGAAATTTTTGTTCCAATAGCGCTCATAATTACTCCAATTTCATCATCAGTGAGAGTTTTTTCGTTTGATTGAAAGACAATTCGAAAAGCATAAGAAGTTTTTTCATCTTTAGAAAAAGTATCAATTAATTTTGGATCAGTAATTAATAATTCACCAGAATTTTCTTTTATAATTTGATACACATTATCACTTTTTATTTCACTTGGCACCCACACCGCAATATCGCGAGTGATAAATGGATACGGACTCCACATACGGAAAGAAGTATTTTGTATTTGGTATTTAGTATTTGGTATTTTTTGATTCCCCATACTTGATACCTGATACTTAGTACTAAATTCTTCCAATTTCATTTCTTTAATTTCTTTTTTGTTTGCAAGTGCAATATGAATTTCCTCTTTTTCATTTGCAAACACAGTACCGATTTCAAAAATTTTAATTTCATTTACACCAAGTAGCGGTGCATTTAATTTATTCATCTCGTACGCTTTTTTCAATCCATCAGAGAGATTGGTTCGCAAGAAATTTTTATCACTGGCAGATGCAAGAATTTCAACTTCGCCCTTGTTTGTGAATGAGTATGTCAGCACTTCACTGTATCCTTCATGTACTAATTGTTCTCGAGTAGAAAGAATTTTTAGGTGCGTGTCGTTTTGTTTTAGTGCAAAATTTAATTTCGGGAGTACTGGGATAACCTTGTCGTACCCATAAATACGTCCAATTTCTTCAACAACATCTTCTACTGAAACTAAATCAAGACGAAGCGATGGAACAGTAATTTCAAAACTATCCCCTATTTTAGAATATACAAAATGATAGTTTTTTAAGATTGTTTCGATATCGAGAGATGAAAGAGAAACACCGAGCTTTTTTGAAATCATATCTGAAGAAAATGAAATTTTCTTTTCTTTTTTCCATTCGTCGCGAGTTGGATATACATCAATTATTTCCTCAAAGCTTGCATCTGGGCACATTTCAGAAATCAATGCAGAGAGTTCAAGCATGGCAAAATCACATAATTCTGGAGACAAATCATTCTCAAATCGCTTTGCCGAATCAGAAAGGAGCCCTAATCTACGAGCAGTTTTGCGAACCGCAGTTGGGTCAAAATTCGCCACCTCAAGAACAATGTCTGTTGTAATATCAGTAATTCCTGAATCCCTACCACCTTTTACCCCCGCCAAACCAAGGGTTTTTTCACCACTTGTAATTACGGTATCCGAAGATACGAGTTTGGCGATAATGCCATCCCTACCAACAACTGGTAATTCAATCTCCTCTTCCGCATTGGTAATTCGTAGCTCCTGATTTGTAATTCCACTAAGATCAAACGCATGTGTTGGTTGACCGCAGTTATACATCACAAGATTTGTCGCATCAACGATATTGTTGATACTTCTCTGTCCGATAGATTCTAAATGTTTTCCCACCCACTCTGGTGATGGACCAACTTTGATATTACGAATAATTCGCGCACTATATCTACGACAATTTTCGGTCTGTATATCAACACGAAGAGATGTCGAAGAAATAGATCTCTTCGCCATGATATCTTCATATGTTTTTGTTGAATCAGTAAATGAGATACCGAGCTGTCCCGAAAGTTCTCTCGCTACACCACGATGAGAAAGTAGATCGTGTGCTCGATTCGGCAAAATGTTTAAATCAAAAATAGTATCACCATCAGGTAATTTTTCTACACCCTCAACTTCAGTAAGATGATAGGTAAAAACATCACGGAGCTTCTCCGGATCAACAACATTTGGTATATACCACTTTAACCAGTTATACGATACTTTCATAAATTATTTTTTCTGTATACATTTAACACACTTACACCCTATTGGCTTGATGTGATCATTAAAAAATTCTTTTCCATAATCATACGCAAGCTCTTCTCCTTTTTTAATATTTCGTTTTGCAGAGATAAGAACTCTCCCTTTCTTAATTTCTGCTTCGCAATTTGGTCGGCACGAGTGATTAATATACCGTGCTGTATTTTCGCGAATTGTTCCATCGATCGTTTTCTTCTTTGTAATTTCAAATAAATACAAACTCTTACTTGTGTACTCTTCTTTCTCTGAAATTTCTCGTCCGAAATATTCAATAATAAATGCCCCCTTGGGAATATCTTCTTCAGCAAATAAACCAAGACCTGAACCTTTTGCTGCGCGTTTTACTTTGAGTGTATAAATACCTATTTTTTTATCTGTTTTTTGCATGTATATGTTCTAGAATTGATTCAACCGCACATCTCCCTGATAAAAAAGTCGTACATCAGGAACCCCCCATTTAATCATCGCAATACGATCGAGACCTCCACCAAATGCAAATCCTTGGACTTTCTCCGGATCAAGTCCGGCGTTGCGAAGAACATTTGGATGAATCATTCCCCCGCCCATCATTTCAAGCCACTTACCATTAAACTTGGCGTGCACTTCAACAGATGGTTCGGTAAATGGAAAGAAGCTCGGACGAAATTCAATCTCGATATTTTCACCGAGAACTTTTTTATAAAATTCAATCAATACAGCTTTCATATGTGCGAGTGAAATATTTTCTCCAAGCATACATCCATCAATCTGAAAAAATTGCATTTCATGTGTCGCATCGGTTGCCTCATTTCGAAACACTTTACCGATTGAGATAGAAGCAAATGTATCTAATTTTTCTTTTGCCATACGTTCGAGTACACGCGCTGTTGTATTTGTCGCATGAGTACGTAAAACAAAATCAGAAGCAGAAAAAGAAGTTTCAGAGTGATCTGGTGAGCTTTCCCGAGGACCCGAGGAAACTTCTTTTCCTGATGGTGATTTAACATAGAACGTATCCTGCATATCTCGAGCAGGATGATTTTTGGGCACATTGAGTGCGTCGAAATTGTACCACTCGGTTTCGAGTTCTGGGGCGTGTGTTATTTCAAATCCGAGCGAAGAAAATACAGAATATGCTTCATCGGCAAGGAGCGTAAGGGGATGTTGTGTACCAATCTGATTATCTGACATGGGGTGATTGTACCAATTTTATACCGCTTTTTCAATGCCCATTATTCGAGCTCGAGCACAGTATTCACACGCACCCCCTTTGCCATAGGTTTTGACTGTACATGGTCGCACCACCCACTCTCCAGACAAAAGAAGATGTTCATAATCCCTGATATCACGAACAAGGAGATCTATTTCCTCATCAGTAATTGTTGTGTTATACAGTGCATTTTTACTATCTGATTCCCCTTCGAGAAAAAGAAGTCGTGACTGCGAGACGCGTGTTCCCTCTTTTGAATGACGAAAAAGATATGAATACATTGCAAGCTGACGCATGAGTGACGAGAGTCTGCCTTCTTCGTCTCTTTTTTCTATCACACCAGTTGTTTTTGGAGTTCCTGTTTTGAAATCAGTTACAACAAGAGTACCATCAGAAATCTTTTCAACAAGATCAATTTTTCCATAGATAGAAAGTGCTGGGAACCGTGAATCTTTTACAGGAAGTGGTACTTCTGACCGATAGTCTTTTGCAAGATTTGGATAATACGCCTCCACCCAATGCATCACTGCATGCACACCATCACGAGTAAGCTTCGTCTTTTCTTTCGTATCTCCCATTCCCTCAGCAGAAAGATATGCGTGAATATATTCTTCAACTTCTTTTTGTGATGGCGTGTGTTTTGACTTCAAGATATGGTCAATCGAATCATGAACAGCACTTCCGAGAACAAGAGAAGGTCCCTTTATCTCAGGCGCTCGCAAGAAATTCCGAAAATACCACATCCACGGGCACTCAAAAAAATTATTTAAGAGTGTAACCGAAACATTTGAATCCATATAGTGAGTTCGTACTAATTCTTGTATTCCTGAAAGAGACAACGAATCATCTGTTTTTTCTTTTGTTTTTGTATACATACGTGCACCATGAGACAAGAGTGTCTTCTCTGTATCTTCCTTGTACTCACGCACAAAATGTACTTCAGGTATATCACGGATAATATGTGCTACCTCGAGCTCATTTCCAGTGTACCCTCTACTTGCATACGACAAAACACAATGTTCTTTTGCACGAGTAATTGCCACATACAATTCACGTTTTGCAGTCAGCACATCACGAGCACGCATGTGTTCTTTTATTTTTTCAGGTAACGTAAAATTACTTTTCTTGTCAGACATCACTGTCTCTTCGTTCATATGAGCAACCCACACGCAATCATACTCAAGTCCTTTTGATTTGTGGAGTGTCATGACTCTCACGCCACCCTCACTTCCAAATGTTGCTTGTTCAATATGAGTTCCGTATGATTCGAGTCGTGCGATATATGCCAAAAAGGAAGCTAGTGTCGCAGGTCCTTTTTTTGAAAAAAGTGTCGCAAGATGAATAAAACTTCTCACAATTTCAACATTTGAAAGTAATTCTTCTGTGCTCTTTGATGTATCTACGAGAAGTTCATTCCCAACGACAGCAACAATATGTGGCAATGACTCACCAGAGAGTGTCGTGATCCATGAAGAAAGTTTTGCACCAAATTGTGCAATCGGGTGTTCACCTGCAAAAAGACCCGTATCTCCCTCATACGAGACAAGTTCTTCGAGTGTCAGTTTATCTGGTTTTGTATTTCGTAAAAACAAATGAGCAGAAAGAATTGGTATGCCACTCTCTCTCTCAAGTACTGCCTGAGCAAGCAATCGTGAATCATACGGAGAAGCAATGATGCCAAGCACACGCAAGAAAACAGTAGTCTTTGGAGATGAAAATAACGAAACACTCTTACCAGATGATACCGATAGTCCAAGGTTCTGAAGTATTCCTATTGCTTCACGAACATGATAATTGCGAGGCACCAGAAGCGCACATTCCTCGGGTGGTACACCTTTCTCTATGTGTTCTTTGAAATACAATCCTGCACCAAGTATTTCATCCCGAGGATATGTGTATTCACGCAAAAGAGTTTTTGTTTCCCCCTTTTTATTGCTCGAAAGTACTTCTGTGGTAATAGAACTTTTCAAAAGATCATCTGCAAGTGAAAGTATTGGTCGAGTTGAGCGATAATTCTCTGTCAGTGTAATAAGGCGTGCCGTACCAAACATATGAGAAAATTCTTCAAAATACGAAAGCGATGCACCAGAAAATCCGTAGATTAATTGTCGGTCATCGCCGACAACAAAAATATTTGGCTTTTCAACATCTTTCCAGACAGCCTTGAGAAAACTATTTTGAACACCACTTGAATCTTGGTGTTCATCGACGAGAACATACAAATATTCTTCTCGAATATCAGCTCGAACATCTTCGTACTCTTCAACAAGATACACCGCTTGCTCAAGCACATCATCATAATCAAGAAGTGAACGCTTTTTCTTTTCCTCTTCATAGAAACGATAGAATTCGACAACCTCACGTGTCTTTTCAAGTGAATCAATCTTTTTTTCAATTTCTTTTTTGAGTGAACCCTTGCTTGGACCACGAGTCGAGATACTCTCAGGGTCTTCCTGTAGTGTTTGTATATCTCCAAGCACATGAGACAAAAATGTATCTACCGAGATGCGTTCACGTTTTAAAATAGAAATAAGTTGTTTTAGGTCACCAAAATTCTGAGTTGGATTTCCTCGTGGACGAATATGATTCCAGTCATGACTGTGCAAAATCTCATCCACCAAAAAGACGGCTTCGTCATCGGCAAGCAATGTTGGCATCGCATCAAAATCAAGTAATGCATAATACTTTTCAAGAAGTGTCAGAGCAAAACTATGAAAAGTAGAGATACCAACCCCGTGTGAATCAACACCAATATATCCCTCAAGTCGCTCACGCATCGCCCGAACACCTGAGTTTGTAAATGTAAGAGAAAGTATACTATCTGCTTTCGTGTCAGTTTTTTGTAAAATCTGAGCAATCCGAAGTGCGAGCACTTGAGTCTTGCCTGTTCCTGGACCAGCAATAACCATAACAGGTCCATCAATATGATCAACTGCTTCTTTTTGGGCTGTATTTAATTTTGAGTATGCGCTCGAAAATGGAGTCTGTAACATAGACGTATTATACCGAAAATACACCATAAAAAAAGCCCGCATTATATGCGGGCTTTCAATGGAATAACTTATTCACAGATACGCTTCATCTGTGAATACGAAAGGAGTACATTTTCAATACATCTTGTCAGGCGATTTACCACTTTGAGTTTTTCGGTATTATTCAATATAGCAACATACCGGTCAACAACATGTGTGGTAGGGTCACTACATACAACAGAGACAATCTCATCAAACTCTTTTTTAAGCTCGGTATTCATGGGGCAAGCTCCATGTATCATATCGAGAATAAACAACTGGTTTGCGATATTACTTGCATGAAGTTTGTTGCTTTCGTAAAATTGATAGACTGCAAAATCTTTTTCATATAATGATGCACGTCTCTCTTTACGAAAATCCTTTTTAACAACCCCATTCACATTATCTTCATACCCATCAATAAGTATTGGTGCCTTCAAAAAGTCGATGAAAAATTGTAGATACTCCGCAACAGCACTGGGTACATCTGACGGAAGAATGCGTGTCACATGACGAGTATCTTCGTACATACGTACTTCAGATACATATCCATTGTCTTTCAAAAAACTGATCATTCCATTCATATTCGGTATATTAATTTGTATGTATTATATCATAAAATACATATTAAGTCAATAAAATAAAACCCATACAATGTATGGGTTTTATTTACTATTCTTCTTCTTTTACAGGATATACGTGATAGACTGAATCATTCTTTTCATCAAAGAGTAATCTATCCTCTCCTTTGGTGAGAATAATATAGTCACCAAATTTACCATTCTCTTCCCATCCTTCTTTTTTCTTTTTCTCAAAAAGACTTTCTTCTCTTTCGAGATTGTGCCCAGATTTCATATGGTCCATATCAAGTAGTATGAGTGAAATGAATACAAAAAACAAGTATCGTTCTATTTCTTTTGCATATACGCGAGCCAATAGTGTCGTTTATAGATTCGATTATTCACTGTTGCGTAACTCTCCTTTTTTTCTAAGTGAAGAATTGTAAAGTAGGTACCATAGAGTGCACTGAAATCTTCTCTACTAAACACTCGCTCAGTGAGACCCATCTCCTTCATAATATACGTATCATACTCTTTGCCGGGGCTTTGCTTGAGTAAATTCTTTACATTTTTATTCCCCTCTTTTGCAAGGGCACGAACAAAGAAATAACCCGTTGATTGTAAAACACGTGATACTTCTTTTAGATACACCGCTCTACCTTTTTCATCGAGCGAGTTTGATGATGTCACATCAAGTACGATATCAATAGAGTCATCAGGAATATCATACGGTGCACCTATATCACCAATACGATAATCAACATGGAGCCCGCTTGCTTGCGCGCGGGCTTTCGCGAGACTAATCGCTGTTTTTGAAATCTCAATTCCAATCACAGTATTCCCCTCCTCTGCTAAATAATTCGCATTGCGTCCTGTCCCACATCCAAGGTCGAGAACGGTTCTATTAGTCACAGAATATTTCTGTTCTTTTTTGAGAAATTTTAAAAAGCGAAGTGTATCAGCTTGAGGGCCTTCATTTTTTGTTACTAACTTTGGATTCCGATATTCTTTATCCCACGTGTTCCCTTGGTGCATACTCTATGCTTTCGTAATATCACGCGGATAAAAAAGGTTCATCGTCCAATCAACCATAATTTTTATCTTCTTTGATTTTGAAAAGAATTTAAAAAGATATACCGTACGCCAGAGAAACCATGCGAATACACCAGAGAATCGAAATCCTTTGATATTCGCTACCGCATGATATTGACCAAGAGATGCGAGTTCCCCTTGAGATGTATAGGTAAACGGGACAAGAAGCTGATTAGAGAGGAGTCGTTTGATATTTTCTCCCGTATGAAGACCTTGGCGAACAGCAATCTGTGCGAGCATCGGCAATGGTCTTCCGTCTTTACCGAGAAGGCTTGCCATATCGCCGAGCACAAATACATTTGGACAATCAGGCATTTGGAGGTATTGATTCACTACCATTCTCCCTCCTTTGTCTTGAGTAATAGGGTGTGTAAATATCGGGATATTTGGTTTTACCCCCGCAGTCCAAATCGTGTGACGCACAGGAAGAAATTCATCAGTACCAAGTACAAGCCCGTCAGTACGAACCTCTTTGACTGTTGTATTCAACATAACCTTTACTCCATTATGACGGAGCACAGAAAGTGCATTACTACGCAAGCGTGGATGAAATGGAGCAATCAATTCTGGTCCCGCATTCACAAGAAAGAGAGAAATATCAGATGGCTGAATAATACCTTTATAATATTTCAAAAAGGTATCAAGGAAAAGGTCGGCCGTCTCAGAGACAAGCTCCACCCCTGTTGCTCCCCCACCAACGACAGCAAAAGAAAGTTCTTTTCTTCGTTCAGTTTCATTTTTAATCTCTGATGCTTTTTCAAATGACTCGATGAGCATCGTTCGGAGTTTAATCGCATCATGTAAATCTTTCAATACAAAACTATTCTCTTCGGCACCAGTCGCATTAAAAAAGTTGGTGGTCGCACCGAGTGCAAGAACAAGAATATCATAGGGTAATTCTGCGATACTTGTTTTTACGATTTGTTTATTGCAATCAACAGAGAGAAGTTCTGCCACATGGAGTGTGTCTTGTCGTTTATAAATAATCTGCCGTAGTGACTCCACCACTTGATGATGAGCGACACTTCCTGTTGCGACTTCATGTAAGAGTGGGGTAAAAAGAAAATAATTCGTACGGTTTACGATAGTAATATCAATCTCATCATGAGAGAAATGTTTGTAGAGTCCCTTGTATGCATACAACCCTCCAAAACCACCACCCAATATAACAATTTTCTTCTTTTGTGTCTTCATAATTATAACTACTCTATAGTACCACAAAATTAAAAAGTAGAGATTTTTCTTAATTTTTAGTATGATACCATCCAGATGTTCTTTTTAGTATGTGAATATGCTTATTATAGTGTTCACAGACCACAGGCCTGCCATAGGGCAGGTTTTGTGGTATCTGGGCTCAAGGAAAAGTGCGAGAGTGGTTTAATCGGCAGTCCTGGAAAGACTGTGTCTCTTAACGGGGACCGAGGGTTCGAATCCCTCCTTTTCCGCA
>JACCDG011642513.1_pt1 | contig 13000 bp, 19 predicted proteins | sample 7442471 | NCBI WGS metagenome assembly JACCDG01 (sample SAMN15323444, study PRJNA562643) | freshwater metagenome | isolation source: river surface water | place: USA:Blue River Watershed | collected 2017-08-17 | reverse complement strand
TATAAGTGTATGAAAAGAACAACCATTACAGAATATTGGCACGAATTTAAAACACAAAAGAAACCCGATTTTGTAAAAATTCAAGGTGGTAAAAGAAATCAAGAACAAATTTTTGAGTTGGCATTGGTGTTCCCAAACACCAGATGGTCAACTAATCCGTGGGTTAAGGATAGTTTAGGTAGAAATATTGAGGCGAAGATTGAAGGGGATAAATTCAGAATTAAAGAAATTATTCCATATTGGAAAGAGGAATTAATTTACGATTTTCAAGTCAAAAAAAGAATTAGATTTCATGAAATGATGGATAAAATCTATCCAATATCTGAAATTGCACAAGTTTTCACTTTGAATAATAAACTATTTGTTCAGGTGGAGAATGATGTTTGGTTGTATGGTAACAAAAACCTAAACGATGCTGAAAGACTCTTTGAACTCGTAAAAGAAAAACTATTAAAAAAGAAAAAGGGTAACTTTATTTTTGTAAAAGATATTACCACCCATCAAAGAAAACTTCTATATAATTTGTTAGAATCTAAAGGATTTAAAAGAAGAGAATTGTTTAGACATTATTCGTACTAAACACAATATCAACGTTACCTATTGTAATTGTAAACTTATCTTTTGGTTTTTCACTTCTTCTGTTGTATTTTTTTTCTATGTATTCAAAAACTGTATCGAATTCCGGTTTTGATACTTCAAAAACTATTGTTGTTGATTTTAAATTTGCATTAACATTCTCTAATAAGTCTGAAATAATTGCCAGCTGATTTAACAAATCACCTTTTTTTGACATATCCTAATATCATTAATATTTTATCAAAAATTGACTTTTTAGGTTTATCTGTTTCAACAAACATTTTATTCTTGTCAAGTTTTTTTATTTCTTCAATCATCAGAGTCTTGTGACTCTCTATCTCCTTCTGATCCTTCTCCATCTCCCTCGTCAACCATTCTGATGCTTGTTTCATTCTCTTGTCCATTCTTATTTAATAAATTTATATCTTTTAATTTATCAAGGGACTCTTTTTTAAATAGTTCCTGAAGCTCTTTTACTTTCTGTTGGAACAACCTTTGTTTCTCTTCTTCTTCTTTATTTACTTTAATAACCTCGCTTGCACAGGCAAATACAACATCATAACCATCTTGTGTTGCATGTGAAATTAATGAGACAAGTGTAAACTTTTCGTTTTTATCTTGTATCTTAAACTTAATAGACCTATAAGGTTTTGTGATATCCTCATAAGCCCAATTTAATGGTAGTTTAATATCAAGACTTACATTTGATTCAATCTCTCTTAAAGAATGAAAATAGGGTCTTAGTGATTTAATACTTTCAAACACAATGTTAAATTAATATAAAGGTTATTATGTATGCAATTGTAAAATAAAGAAGTGTCTTTTCATTCTTTGTAATAACAAGTGGTTCAGGTTCTTCCTGAAAAAACTTAACTACAAATTCAAAAACAAAACGCAAACTGAATATTAAACTTAATATCAGTAAAAATAATTTCAATTCGTTAATCATGTTTTTTAATTTCTTCTAATAATTCTTTACGATACTGTGCAATTAGGAGTTTAATCTCTTGAGCGTATTTTCTAGCTCTAATTGACGCACTTCGATTTCCCTTTTCATAAACCTTCTGGGTATCGACTGACATCTTTTCAACCAACTCCTTAATTTTTCTTAAGGTTTCCATAATATTTCGGTTTTTAATACCAATATATGGAAAAAAATTCACTTTTTCAAGTTTTGATCCAACATTTTATATATGTCGGTTAACATGTCAAGTTCAGACCTAGATTTTTTATGTTTGAAATCAAAAAGTTTATTGAGATATTCTGGAATTTTTATTGATTTTCCTTCTAAACTACTAAGATAGAATGCTTCAACATAAAAATTGGTGAAGTATTCTTTATGTTGACCCTTTTCCTTAAAATGAATTCTTTCTTTTGAGAAATTATCCAGTGTTTTATTCCAACACCATGTAAAGTGTCCTCTTTGATCTTCCTCGTTTTCTAAAACGTCGGGACCAAGATAAGTACTTTCTATAAGTTCGTGTAGGGATAATAAAAAATCACGGAATAATTCGGTCTTTTCTCGAGATATATTATATGCTCGATGCCAAATATCAATTTGATTCTTATAACTCTCCGAAAAGATAAACTCTAAATAACCTTCTTTATTTTCCATACCCTTATTGTATTATAATATAAGGATAAAAGAAAAGAAAAAGAAGAAATTACTGAGTTTTTTGATTGTAAGATGCCATTTTTTTCATCTTCTCGATTTCTTCCATTAAAATGTTAGAAATCGGTTTAACAGATTCATTAACTTCTTTTACTGGTTGTGCATCCTTATTATACATAGGAGCGGCATCTTCTTTTTTCTCTTTTCTTTCGGCCTTTTTTGCTAATTTTTTACCTAAATCACTTTTTACAACATTCGCAGCATCTTGTGAATTACCCATCTTTGAATCACCTTCTAATGAGTCTTTCAATCTTTGTGTAAATTTCTTAGATGGTTCTTGGTCGTAATCCAAATTCAATGATGTACCACCTCTATTGTCATCTACATACTCATTTTCTTCTTCAGTATTTTGAAGTGATACTTTGGTACCTTCATTATTTTGATGTGGGAATTCAGGATTACTACTTCCTTCTATAGTTGTTGCTTTTTTGATTTTATCTCCAACTTCTTTTGCGTTTGCTTCGTTATCTTTTTTACTTTGGTCTTGTGCTGCCTTAGTAACTGTTTGTCCAGGTACAGATTCTGAAACTATTTTCTTAATCAACTCAACCATTTCTGATTCAGTTAAACGAAGTACTTTTTTCTTTGTTTTAGATTCGTTCATCATAGAACCACACTCACTGCACATACCTTCTTCATTTAACATAGAACCACACTCATTGCACATACCTTTACCCTCTTTCATGTCTCTCAACTTGTCAAAGTCATCTGCATCAATTTTACCATTCTTATTGGCATCTATTTTGTCTTGGTCACCAGTTAATTCTTCTTCCATTGACTTGTCACCACATTCATTACATTCTTCTTCGTCCCACTCCCCGATTGATTCCTCTTCTTCCAATTGTTTCCAAGATTCTTCAACATTATATGTTTCCCCATCAAATTCAAAAGTTTTTTCACCTTTCTCTTTTGCGTTTAATACTGCTTGACCGAAAGGTCCGCCTTCCATTGGTTCTTGATTTTCCATATTTTGATTTTCTTTTTCTTCTAGTTCTTGACCCATTGAATCTAATTTTTCAATCATATCTTCATATGATTCATAGATTTCAGGTTCGATTATTAGTTCACCTTTTTCTTTTGCTTTATAATTTGGTAAAGCCTCTTCCGCCTCTTCTTTACTATCGAATGTTTCAATAGGTTCACCGTCAAGTTTTATGTGGTAAACTTGTTTTTTATCACCCTCAGACTCAGATATAATGGTTTTTTTAACCTCGTCTGATGCAATACTTTCAATTAAATTACTTAAATCTGAAATATTCATATTGATAAATATCTTATTTATTTCATTTAATACGATTTTTTCCATTTCTTTATATGGAATCCCGTATTTTTCGGATACTTCTTTTATATCATTCTCAATTTCCAATAGTTCAATTGCGTTTATATCCCCCTGATTGCAGTATGGGTATTTTTTACACTTTTCCTTAATTTTAATAAAAATGGAACCAGGTCCACCCCATTTTGGAAAGTTCTTATCTCTAACCGCTCTTGACTTTTTAATACTCTTTTCACCATTAATTTTTAATGGATTTTTACTTCCATCACCAAATGGTGCATCATATGCTCCTGAAGATGAAGCGTCTGTTGCTTCTTTAACCTCTTCTTCATTAACATTATATTTTTTAAAATTATTGGGTTTATATAGGTCTTTTTTCTTTATGACCCCTCCGAAAGCCGGTCCAACAAATGCGCCAGCAGAATCGGCACCCATAGATTCTTTAGTTTCCATTTTCTTTAATTTAGAGTAATAAGACGGGTCTTCCCATAAATGATCCATTGCTATTTCATGGGCCTTCTCTTTACTATCGGTATGTTCCATCTCAACTTTCATACCCATTTCTAATTGCTTTTTCAATGATTTTACCATATCCTGAATATGATAATATCCTTTGGCATCATGTTTCTTTGCTAACTGAATTAGAGTTTTATCATCGGCTAAACCTCCTTTTAATTCTTCAGTTTCATTAATTTTGTCACTGAGATTTGCAATAAACACATTAAGATTTACACCCATTGCGGCTGCGGTACATAGTCTCGTATTTCCCGCCATTAGGATAAGTCTATCACCTAATTTAGCAACCAAAGGTCTTTTATATTCTCCACTCTCAATTTCCTTTTTAAGTACTTTAGGGCTGGTTTTTTTATAATCCCGTGCAATTTTATTAACTGTTTTCCAATCCCCTTCTTCAACTTGATTTGATTCCGTATTTTCTAATTTAATCCAAAGGTCATTGGTTAGGGTCTGTTCTTCTGAGTTTTCGAGTGATTCAATAACCTCGTCTACAGAAACCTCTATACCTTCATCACGATTTAACTCTTGTGAAAATCTTTGGAGTTCATCCATTTCACCCTCAATATCGGGTCTAATATGTTTTTCTTTATCTGACATTTTTTAACGCTGTTTCCCAAAAGGATTTTCTTTGCCAAAGTGTTTTAAATAGTTCTACGACCACCTTTGTAGATAAATCAATAACCTTATCGTTGATATCTCTTGTTCCCATTTCCTTTTTTACCATATCAACAACAATCTTATGGGCCTGTGTTGAGTCCATAAAATCTTTAATCTCCTTTTTGGTGATTCTTTCTATTTCTCTTTTATCTGAATCGGTTAGTGGCATATTAATTATTACTTCTTTCTCTTAATAATGGATTTAAAGTATCCTCAAATGTTTTATGGAATTTGGATAACTTTTCTACCGTAAGTAAAATCTCGTCTTCAATTTTTAACATATCCGCATTTAAATAGAAACCTGATTCATCACCGGTTATTAACACAAAATTTAAATCTAAATTAGGTATGGAACCATCCAACCTTATTTGATTCATGTTTATCGTTAATCCGGGTTCCAAATTTGAAAGTTCTGAAACTTGGTCTCTGAATGAGTCTATTAATCCTGATATTGAATTTTTTTGTTCATCACTAAGTTTCATATCGGCATTATCTGATGATAAGATTTTAACGTCTACATCGTTAATAACATCGATATCGTCCTTCATATCGGTAGTATCAGGTGTTTGTTGTTCTGTTAAAGGTTTGATGTTTCTTGTCGATTCTGTTAATCTCCTTAAGGTATCCAACATCTTTTTTGTTTCATCGTAACCTATGTTTTTTCTATTTTGCATGATTGAATAATATTCTAAAATTAAATGACGGGTTTATATCTGTATAAATATTTGAAAAGTTGGATTTGCATACTATCCCGTTAAATTTGGTTATATTTTCGAGATATCCTTGAGATGGGACGTGTTGTTTAAAAATTTCGTGTTTGTCACACAAAAAATCACATAGTTCAGAAACCTTCTCTATTTGTTCATCAGTGTACTTATCCCAAAAATAATGGTTCCTCCAATTCTTAATGTGAGGTTCTGACCTATATGGGTCTCCAATCCAATTAGAATATAGTCCTGTAATTGTGTTTTTATTCAACCACCCGAGATTTTCAATAGCAATTTTAATTTGTTTCCTATCTATCGGTGGACTATTAAACATGGATGAGGTATAGTGGGAATCAAAAACCTGATACACTATACCTAATTTACTTACAATAAAATGGGGAATTTCTTCGTAGTTACCATTCCTACGATGTTTTAGTTTCTGTACAAAATCATCTACCCTTCTTTGGGTATCATAAAGGAGGATTTGAGTTTTTTTACTCTTTCTTTTTGTAACCCTTAATTTATCTTTATCTAAAACGTCTACGTCGTGAATTACCAACATTTCTAGAAACTATTTTTTTTATTATCGGTTGATCCGTAGGTGTTGGTGTTGTGTATTCGTCTTCCTCTAAAATCATAACCTCGTTATTTTCAAGGTCATAAATTACTTGATTTGGGTTCACATCGTCTGTTTCCCAATATAATTCATCGGGTGTCGAAATTGGTTGTATTTGAACCTCCAAATCGAAGGATTGAGAATCTTCCGTGTTTAAGGGGTTGTTTACCAACTCCTCTGAGAGGTCTTCCTCCGTTAAGGATTTTTTTTTTCAACTACCTCCTCAGGGGCAATTGGTGTTTCTTGTGGAACCTCTACTGAAAAAGTACTTATTTCTTCTTCCACCTGTGGATTGTTATCTGAATCCACTTTAACATCTACATTAAAATCTGGTTTATTTTCAAATGAATCAAGATTTACATTTATAAAAAATTCTTTGGATTCTGGTTCCACAAATGTTTCTGTTGGAGTTGGGGTTGGAGTCGGTTCATTATATAAACCTAATTCTTGGTCCATTCTCATCATTTCAGAAAGTAATCTTGCTCTTTCTTCTTGCGTTGGGTATTGTATAGGTTGTATCTCCTCTACTGGTGTTGGTGTTGTAGAAGGTGTTGGTGTTTCTTGTGGTATATAAGGTATTTCATCGTCACCAATCAATTCCTCATTACTTAAACCACCCCAATCATTATAATCTTCTTCTATATCCGCTTCTCTATATTCTGAATTCGCTAATGCGGTTGGCTCATCTTCAATATTGTCAGGTCCAAACTCTTCTTCTCTTTGTTCTTTAATTTTTTTCGACTCTTCAAATACTCTTTTAAGTTGTATCTCTTCTGCTCTTTTTAAAATTTCATCGTCGTTAATTGTCGACTGTTCTTTTTTAGTTTCCTTATATTTTTCAGCTGCTCTTACTAATGCCTCATTTGGTGGTGGTGGATTTAATAAAACCTCTTCTAATTTTTTTAAATCTTCTTCACTTAATCTTAATCTTGATACTTCACTTACAATATCACTTGCTTCTACCGTGTTTATTTTCTCCTCTTCAATTTTTTCTTCTATTGGTTTTTCTTGTTGTCTTTTTCTATCTTCTTCACTGAATTTAACTAACATGTGTAAGAAAGATAATGAGATTACCGGCAACATACCTCCAGCAAAGAATGCTAAAAATCTTTTATGACCAACAAAATCAGTTGATTCTACTCCCAAGTATTCTACTAAAGGAGATACTAAATCAACCCAATCTTTAAATGATTTAGAATCAACATCGATATATGAATAGGCAAAGAATATGTTTCCAATAAATTGTACAAGTGTTACAATGGCAAATGGGAAATATACTTTTGAACCCATATTTGCCGATATCGCGGCAAGTGCCGATAATGCTGCAATCTCAATACCAATTGAAAGGTATACAGCCCACGTTACAGGATTTGATATACCATACCATATCGTAACGTGTGATATAGAAACAATTGCTACGGTTATGATTGGAACCAAAAACGCAGCAATTATTAAAGTTTTGTAATTTTTATTAATCCAATTTTTCACTTAGACTCTTGTTCTTTTTTTAGATTCTCCTTAACAATAAAATGTAGTTCCATTAATTGTGGACCTCTATCTTTTTGTGTAATCCAATTATCATAAAAACTGTGAATTGCAATTTTTTCTTTTTTATGTGCAATCATAAGACTATCAATCGTTGATATATTTTGTTTTTCAATTTTTTCTAACTTACTCACTCTGTTTGAATTACTACAAGAGCGGAAAAAGAAAATAACTGTTAAAAATATCAGTATTTGTAGTTTATATGTTTTAATTAATTCAACTAGCTTTTTCATAATATTATGTTTTTATAAATAGTTTAGTAGACTAAAACTTTCGTTTCTTAGTTTTTTTATAGCTTTATCCTTCAATTGTCTAATTCTTTCTTTGGTACAACCGAACTCTTCACCCAAATCTTCTAAGTTCGATTCAACACCAGTAAGACCAAAATATTTTATGATGATTGTTCTTTCTCTTTCATCCAAGATGTTCAACATCAATTGAACCTTCTTTTTGATTTCCTCATTTGAATTAAGGATTTGCTCAGGTGACTCAGCATTTTTATTTGGTATAATATCAATTAATGTATCACCCTCTTCGTTTATTTCACTAAAAAGACCTACACAATATGGTAGGTTATTTGAAGGTGTGTTATTATCATTTTCAAATAAAAAATTATCTTCTTCTAATACCTCTTCTTTTTTCTTTTGTTTTTGTGCTTCTTGAACAAGATTAGATGGAATCCTTATGGTTCTAGCATTTTCATTTAGGGACGCCATTATTGATTGACGTATCCACCAAACCGCATAAGAAATAAATTTAAGACCACTTGTAGGGTCAAATTTTTCTGCCGCTTTAATCAATCCAATATTTCCCTCGGAAATTAGATCCATAATATCTAAACCCTGATTCTGATACATTTTCGCAACAGAAATAACAAATCGTAAATTACCAATTATTAATTCGTTATATAAATCGTTCTTATCTTGTTTGGATAAATTTGGTTCGTTAAGTTGTTTAAAAATTTCTTCTTGTCTTTCGTGAGTAAGAACCGGAATTTTTCTGATGTCCTTAATGTACTGCTGTATTTCTTCGGTGCTAGGGATGATGGAGCGTTTCATTTACGTATGGGTTTAGTCTTGTTTAATATAGACTAAAATACGAAAAATATCTCACTTATCAAAATTATCTAGAAAATTTTTTTCGTCATCCGTCAAACTACCCAATCCCGTCTTTTCAATTTTCTCTAAAACCTCGTCCAAATCAAAGTCTCTACTTCTTGGTTTGATGTATTCAACTTTAATATTCATATCGATTTCTTTAGGTTTGAATATGAAGTCTTTAAGTTTTTCGGGTAAATGGGCGGTAACTAGTGTGTCCAATGGATATAAAAAATAGTACTTTACAGTATCGTTAATCATGAAATTCAATAATTCGGATGCAAGATTTTGTGCCTCAAAGTCAGAATCAAATATAACAATTATATTGTTATTATTTTCAATAACATATCTAAGGGAACTTACAGCCGGTGAATTTGCCATAATTTCCATACAGAAGTACTCGACTTCTTCATGTCCTTCGAATGTCCCGTATATGAAAAGGGTATAGGTTCTTATATCCACGTTTAGAAACGGTTCTCTTTTGATTTTATTTTCCAATACACACCTCCACCAATATATGGTGAAAATCTACCAATGGTACCATCAAGAACTCGATTGTTTAGACCTAAGTCTATTCTATAAATTTTATCTGATTTAGTTTTCATCATCATACCAACTCCAAGTGAATTTACGAAATCTTCTCGATTTGCACTAAAATTAAAACCATAATAAAATTTATTTTTCGGATCTTCTGGTATTCTTAATGTGTCAACTAAAATTTGTTTTTTTAATTTTGAATTAACAATTTTTCTGTCGATTATTTTATTTTCACTAACAGTTTCACTTAATGTGATATTTCCAACATCGTTTGGTAAAACCAAAGTTTCAGATGTTTCATTTTTTGTATAATAGATTTTTAAAATATTTGCAGTATCAACTTGTTGTACCACCTGTACTTCAACTGGAACCCTTACCTCAACTGGTACTTGGACTTCTACAGGAATCTCCACTTCCATTTCCACGGTATCATGAACAGGATATGGAATTGAATCTACAACTGTTGTATATTCAACTCTATTTGGCATAATACCTTTAGGATTACAGTATTCTAATATAACAATAATCAATAAGAATAGTATTATTATATTTCTATATTCAAATATTTTTTTCATATTATTTTAAAAGTAGAACTGATGTTGCTACTACTCCGACAAAGGTTCCAACTTTATATAAGAAAGTCTTTCTTCTTTGTCCTTTTAGTTCCTTTAATAGACTTTCTGATTTTTGTCTTTCTAAAGAAAACTGTTCGTCTTTTTTTAAAATTATCGTTTCTAAATTAGAAATTTTCTGATCTTTCAAGATGTCCTTTTGTTTAAAAAGGTCAATCTGTTCATTTTTCAATTTGATGACTCCGTTGAGTTCTTTAATCTCAACGATTGCACCATCACCCTTAATTAAATCCTTAATTACCAGCTTAGCGATTGGAACCTTTAGAGGTACTATCGTGTCCTGCTTCACCGACATTTGGTTCGTAACGGTCTGAGAAAAACTTAGAGAGGTCACTAAAAGTAAACTCATTGACAGCATCAACTTTTTCATTTGTATTATTTTTAATAATTGTTATGTTCTTTGTTACTCTATCGATATCACCATCCATATTATCAATTTCCTTATCAATTGTAACGATTTGTTTGTCCAATTTTTCGTTAATCATATATACGGAATCAATCTCCTTTTGAATCATATCAATCTTATTATTATATGATTGAATGTCGGTTTTTACACCTTTCATTTGAAGAATTGAATACCCCGCCAAGACTACTATAATCAACAAAAGAACGTCCTGTTTATTAATCTTCATAGTTATATTGTTTACCTATAAATATCCACAAACCAACTTTAAGTACCATCAAAAAAAATCCCCCATGAAATTAATCAATGGGGGATTACACTTACCAAACCTAAATTTTTATTTCCTAATCACTACTTCGTCAATAATACCATAATCAACACCTTCCTGTGCGGTTAACCAAAAATCTCTGGATGCGTCCGCCATCACGGTTTCTTTTGATTTATTACAATACCTACCCAACAATTCAAACAAACGGTCGTTTTTCTTTTTCCACCATTTCATCGTGATTTCGGCATCTTGAATATTACCAACGGCTCCACCGGAGGATTGGTGTAACATAATTTCCGCATCCTCTAATGCCCCTCTTTTTCCTTTAGTTCCCGCACCTAAAAGTACTGAACCCATAGAAGCGGCCATACCAGTACAAATTGTTCTAATGTCAGATTTGATATATTCCATGACGTTTACCATAGAAAGACCTGATTTAACCGAACCACCCGGACTATCAATATGCATGGTAATATCGTTATTATCGATACTATCCAAAAACATCAATTGTGCTTGTACAATCGTTGACATATGGTCATTTACCTCACCTGCCACCCAAATGATTCTCTCCATCATTAATCTTGAGAACACATCCATTACAGTTACATTCATCTGTCTTTCCTCCAAAATATAAGGGGTGAGACTACTTTCAATGAGTTTGTTGTAGTTGTGTAATTTTAACGACCCGATTCCGTTGTCCTTTGCATAAAGTCCAAAATCTTTTACATCTTTTAATTCCATAATTTCAGTTTTGTTATAACAAATATAAGTTAAAAAATCTTTATTTCAAAATTAGGATATTTTTGTGGTAATAAAGTCAATTGATGAGATATTTTCATCTTTTTTTATCATCACAATATTATCAGACCAATTCCTAATAAGTGGGTTATGTGAAATAACCAATATATGTTCAAAATAATTTTTGATTTTCTTAAAAAATTCACCTACCATTTCTAAATTCTCATCGGCAATTTTACCAAACACCTCATCCATAACAACAATATTTGGTTTCGGTAGGGATGATATTTTAGTTAATACACTACGAAGTGCCAATGAAGAGATGGTTCTTTCGTAACCGGAACCAGCGTTTAATGGTTTTACTACCCTTGTTTCAGTATCAATCATTACGAATTCAACTTCATTCTTATCATTAACATTCAACTCTAAAATAAAATGACAACTATCAACCAATAACCGATAAAGTTCTTGATTTAAAAGTGGAATCATGTTTTTCATAATCACTTTAGAAATGCCATTCTTACCATAAACTGTGAGATAAGTTTTGAAAACCCCCGATAATTCCTCTTCAGATTTAATTTTAACTATCAAATCATTATTGATTCTTATCTTTTCGGTCATTGTTGTAATGTTACCCTTATTCTTTTCTATTGAATTGTTGGCAATTCTAATATCCGCATTTGAAGTTTCAATTTGAGATCTCAAAGCAATAATTTCTGAATCAATCTTTTGATTTTCTTCTAACTTCTTTTTATTACTCTCGTAGTTATTAAGTTTTGATTGTTTTGTTTCAATCTCAAATTGTCTTTGTTCAACCTCTAATTCATATCTCGCCTTACGAAGTTTATTTTTTTCGTAAGTGTCAAACTCACCTTTTAAAACATCATAATCATCAGATTCTTTTTTTAATTCGTCGAAGTTATCTTGATTTGATTTGATATCTTTTAATAAATCCTCGATTTCTTTTTTTATCTTTTCAATTTCATCAGTATGATCAACATCTTCCAACGCTCTTTTACATGTTGGGCATATGGTTCCTTCTGTAAGTTGTTTGATTAACTTCTCTCTATCGTTTTTTTCATACTTTAATGCCACATCAATTCCCTGAATTTCTGCCATCTTACCCCTCAATTCTTTATGTTGGTCCTCATCATAATATTTTGATGGTTCAGTAACATTGATTGAATCGACATTTCTTTTACTATTATCTCTTTGTGAAACCAAATCATCAATCTCTCTTTGTAATAGTGTTGGGTTTGTTTTTATTAAATCTTGGTCAACATCATTGTTCTTAGAACTTAATAGTTCATCTTTCCTCGTTTCATGACCCTTTAATTTTTTTTCCAATCTTGTTAATTCGAGGCTTAATCTTTCGATTTCGTTTTCTGAATTAGTAATACTATCCTGATAATTTGTGTTATCAATTTCTAATTGTGTAATGTTATATACATTCGACACTAACTTCTTACTCCAATCATTATAAATGTTCTTCGCAATTTCTTCTTTATCACGTAGACTTTCTAATCCCATAAACTTAGTAAGAATCTGACCTCTCGCTGTTGGTTTAGACTCGATAAGTTGTTCAAGATTGTTACCGGTTGTCATGATGGTTGAAAGAAAATCTTCCTCACTTCCAATTGCAGATGCTATAAATGATTCGGTTTCTCTTCTTTGTTCACCGGTTAAATTTTCTATTGTACCGTCTTCTCTCTTCTTATAGAATTCGAGTTTATTGGTTACATTAAATTCATTTGATTTAG